>ERZ772921.1036-NODE-1036-length-16615-cov-8.699940_pt1 | contig 16615 bp, 17 predicted proteins | sample MGYA00512117_ERZ772921 | MGnify/ENA primary metagenome ERZ772921 (study PRJEB29015, sample SAMEA2737944) | human oral metagenome | biome: human oral; feature: human-associated habitat; material: dental | place: China | collected 2150 ... | reverse complement strand
TTGCTCGACAATCCAAAGACAATTGAGAGGCTAGGACTTTTGTCCCAGCCTCAAATATCAGATTGAGCTCAACATCAAGGACTGTAAATACCAGCGATAAGCTGCCCGATAATGATAGGCATTAAAAAACTTCATCTCTCCGATACCGTAGCGCATCAGGTAGTAAATCAGATAGCGCAGATGCAGGCTTTCCCACTCCGTGCTAGCCTTTTGACAATGAGCATACTCAGCCTCAAGCTCCCCATAGTAATCTCTGAATTGATTATAAATTTCTTGAATTTCCATTATAGCTCCAATCTTTTTACTTTAACACTAGTTTAACGCAAAAAGGAGAGGATTAGGGGCAAGAAACGTATCTGGTCTCATTTAAGAGCCAAAAGGTAGGGTAGAGCGCTAAAAAATGACATTTCAGGGAACAATTTTGACATTTGGGAGTTGGGACGGTCTGCTTTTTATTTTTTCTTCTACATCAAGTCGATTAAGATAGAACTTTAAATTTTGAAAAAATGACTCAAATTTAAAAATTCAGGCTATTTTTCAAGTTCCTCTGCCACAACCTGCAATGCTCGCTCAATAACAACATGCATATCATAATATTTATAATCCGCTAAACGCCCGCAGAAGATTTCATTTTTTTGCAATAATACAATGTTAAAAAAGTTGTATACTATAGTTATTTCATATTATATAAGTAGTATAAGCTATTTGCCTCATAATATATTTATCATTATTCTTTTTTATTATTATCCTATTTTATATCTCTTAGCAAATTGAAATAGAATCCCTAAACTATAAGAGATAAAAAAGACAAAGATTGTTCCAAACTTAAGAATTAAGTTATTAGAAATAAATGTTATAAATATAAAAATGATAAATTCGTGTGTAATATAAATAAATGTTGTATAGTTCTTTCCTATGTCATTCAGCATTCCGATGTTAATGGCATTAGGCTTTTTTATCGCAAACAACATCAATATTATGGCTATAAGTATCGAACTGATATAAAGCTCAAAGGTATTCCCTAATATATAATATTCTAAAACTAATAATATTGATGATAAAACCAATCCTAAAATAAGAAGTTTATCCAACTTTCTGTAATGAGTAATCTGATCTTTCATCTTCGAAAACAGAGTTCCTATTCCAAAAAATGGCATTCCCATAAATAAAAAATTTCTGTAAAATATGGAATCATTTGTCATGAATTCGATAATGATAGAAAGTATTATGAGCAAAGTAATTGATTGTTTCGTCAATAATAATTTCTTCTTAGAAAAGTAAGTATAAATATAAATATATAGCATGGCATATAGGTACCAGAGGGGCGTTGCCATAGAACCAATCAAATCTGATATCCTATTAAAAATTACAAATCTTACAATATTAGTGAAATTAAAATTCTGAATAAAAAGATGCAAATCCCTTTTTTGCCATAGTATATAAACAAATATAATTATATAGAAAAAAGTGCTTAGCAATATCAACTTACCCATCTTTTTTATTCTTTGTTTTATTTTTTCTTTTGAAATATTGTATGAATAAAACCCAGAAATCAAAAAGAACATAGGTACTGCAAACCTTGCAATAATTTGATAAACAGCTCCAACTTTTCCTGGTAGCCATATATGTAAGGAAACTACACTAAAACATGCCAATACTTTAATAGCATGTAGGGTAGTGTTATCCTGCATTTTATTCTTCTCAGTAATCATTTTCTCTCTCTCAAAAAGGATAATCATAACAAAAATATTTGATTCATTCCTTAAAGTAACTTCTTCTAAACTACTATAAAGTGAATAAAATATTTTTCTAGTTGATATAAATTTATTCTGCCAAATCTTCTTTGATCTTGGTCGTAGAAATCTCTTTTGTTCTAGGCAAATAAACTACTTCCACACCCTCTTCTTCTAGATAATCAAATTTTCCTTTCCAGTCATCTCCCATAACAAAGGTATCAATGTGATATTCTTTTACATCTTTTCTTTTTTGCTCCCAGTTTGTCTCAGGGATCACTAGATCCACATATCTTATTGCCTCAACTAGATTTTTTCTATGCTCATAATTAAAGTAACAAATTTTATTTTTTTCTCTTAAGTTAAATTCATCACTTGAAACCACAACAATTAGATAGTCCCCTAATTGTTTAGCTCTCTTTAATAAATTGATATGCCCATAATGAAGCAAATCAAAAGTTCCATAAGTAATTACTCTTTTCATCTACTATTTTTCCTTTTCAATTTTAACTTATAACAATTTATTCAATATCCATTCTGCACACCTCTCTGCAGCATGTCCATCATCAAAGCGTCTGTTGATTAGCTTATAATCATTAATACATTTTTGATAAGTAACATTTGAAAATCTAGATATTTGCTCTACTAATTCAAAATTTGTATAACATTTAATAAATGGAAGATTTTCAAAATTCACATTAAGTGGTCTTAATTTAGTATATTCTTCGTAATCGGGCATATAAAGAAATACTACTCTATTTAACAATAAAAAGTCTATTGGCGCTGATGAATAGTCCGAAATCATAACATCAGCTGTAAACATCAAATCCTGAGGATTGGGATATGCTGTAACATTAATTAATCTTTCATCATTATTATCGAAAAACACGTCGTCTACATTTGGATGAAAACGAACCAGCACCCTAACTTTTTTATTATAAAACTCTTGGAATGAACTTATTACTCTATCATAATCAAGATTATAAGCTTTTGTCGAACCATCATCCCTAAAAGTAGGCATATACAAAATAACTAAATCATCTAAAGAAATATTATATCTATCTCTAATAGCCTGATTAATCTTAATAATTTTTGATTTTTGGAAGAAATCATCATTTCGTGGCAAACCATATTCCAAAAACTCAACCTTATCAGTTAACCAAAATGACTTTTTCATCTGATCTGTTTGCAATTGACAACTAGAAATTATTGCGTTGGATATCCTTCCATCATACCTAGCCATCTTTATATAAGACTTCGATAGTGTTTCTTCTACATCTTTTTCAACAAGTTTAACTCCATCAGAACCATGCCAAGTTTGTAGATAAATCTGTTTTTTTCTTTTCCAAGGGCGATCTGAATTTCTAATATTATCAATCCAGATTTTAGAAGTACTCCATTCAAAGAAAGAGCGCCAAGTTCCATATTGTACTTTTCGTACTCCTTTTGGAACAGGAGTATTGATGTCGTTAACCACCCATACCAAATCAAGATTCTTCGCTTTTTTTAACAATTCATCAGTAATGAATTTAGGATTATCTCCGTAACCTCTACCACCAAAATTATCAAACACTAATTTCTTATTGTTCAATGGTAGCCAGCTAAAGGGATAGAATAATATTCTTTTTATTAATATTTTATAGTATCTTTTCATAACCTATCTTACGTCTAATCTTTTCTCTTAATGACCGAAAATGTGAATTATTTGATAACAATATATAAAAACAGCAGATTCCTATATAAACAATTCCTCCTAATATCATAAGGAGAATTAAAGATATAGTATTGTATAGCATATGAGACTTCGCCACGACGATAGCTAAATACATTAACAAACCAAATAAATAAAATATAAGCCCATTCTTTATATATGCTTTTAAATCCAGATGCTTTCTGACTACAAAAAATTGCGTACCAGATAGTACAAATTCAGCTAATACCGTACTAATCGTAGCACCCATGGCACCGTAAGGCTTTATCAAAAAGCAATTCATTATAAAGTTAACAATTGCACCCAAAATTAAAGAAATCACATAGTCTTTATCTTTAGCCCTAGGAATTAAGTACTGTGTCCTTATTATATTACCTAAAACAGAAAATACAAAAGCTGGTGCCATACACGCAATCAACCGACCAGATTCTATAAAATCTTTTCCCCAAAATACCACTGAAAAGATATCTGCGACAGACATTAGTCCAAACATCAACATACTTGATATAGCCATTACATACAGTATAGTCACTTCCATATAATAAAGACTTTGCTCACCTTTTCCCTCTGATATTAGACTAGCTGTCCTAGGCAACATAACTGCTCCCAAAGCTGCTATTAATGCTTTAGGAATTTCAATGATACGATTAGCATTATCGTAAAATCCAACCTGTTTGACATCGACCATCAAACCAAGCATATACTTATCCATATTAGTGAAAACACTGATTGCTAACACAGGAACAAATAGAATTAGAATAGGCTTTATGTGGGATAACAAATCATTCACTGACACCTTGGCCAATGCTAAACGCCCATTCAGTTGCCCCCACATAAGCAGCTGACCTACAAAAGCAGTTCCACCATTAATAAGTGTATATCTCCACAAATCAGCTGGCGTATGAACATAAACAAATATCAAAATCAGCCCTAAAACTTTAACAAGAGTATTTCTGAGTACAATTCTCCCAAAGTCTTCCATACCGTAGAAGTACCACGTGATATCCACAGCATTTGACAATACAAGAAAAATTTGTAGGACGGCAATTTCTTGGTAATTCCTAACTCCAAATGATAGGTAGAGTACATAAGCCAAAATGACTAAACCAGACATTAATATCTGTATGCTATAAATACTCCAAAATACTTTCGATAATTCCTGTTTCCCTTCTCTTTTAACCTTAGCAATCGTGCGATTTCCATAGTTCCCAATTCCTAATATCATAAACATCATAAAGTACAAAGCTACTGACATAGTAAAAGAATGAATTCCTAGGTTCTTAGCTCCTAGTACGCGGGATAAATAAGGTGAGGTTACTAGCGGAACTAAAATGCCTACCAACTGATACATCATATTGTAGGCTAAATTTTTTTTAATACTACTCATTCTTTCTATCCTTTGATGATACTATAAATTGGTAGAAGGTGTTTCTTCCTTTCGAGTAATCAATATGATGATTCAACTTATGAAATGTTGACATCTCTTTCAACTTTTGCCAACGTTTCTCTGAAAACTCATCATTGAGTTCAAAATGTAGAGTATGTGGAGAATGGTTATTATAGGTTGGCACTGCTAACCATTCTTTCTCGTACCTTTCAGTTGCCAAAGTAAAAAATATATGAACTAGAAAATAATTTGATAAATCATTTCTTTTGCTCCAATAATCTCGCAAAAATTTTCGAGTTAATAGTAAGATAGGGTGATTAGAATAAGCAGATATTAACCAGCTTGAAGCAACAATTGCTTGATTATCTTTTCGAGACAATTCTAAAGATTTATAAACGAATAAAGGTAGGTCAAGAATTGAAAAATCCCCTCCTGTATTGAGAACGGTCGCATCTACCCATAAACCTCCATAACGACACAAAAGTTCTACCCTAAGAATATCGGAAAAATGAGCTCGAGAAATCCAGCCTTTTCTATACTTTTCTAAGATATAACTTGGGAGTTGAACATAATCGCTGAAATTAATATCTGTCAGAATAACAATTTCTCTGTTAGGAAACTGTTCTCTCATTGATTTAATACAAGCTTTCACCAAATCAGGAGCAGAACCTTCCCCTTGAAACCAACAAATCCAGACCTTATTTGACAGTTTCATCTCTTCCTTTAATTCTTCCGATGTTAAAGAAATATAACTATACTGTTTTTTTAATTTTCGATAAGCCGTATCAACATTCTGCTGTAAAACAAGATTTTGATTTTTCATATAATAAATAGGGAACATCTGGTGAACTTTTCCAACCACCTTCTGTTTAAATGATCTATCTTTAATGGACTCTTTAATTTTATCGATAAAAGTTGACATTTCTATCTCCTCATTTCAGTACTTTGGACTTCACATAGGCTGCCAATCGAATATCAATATAACCTAGAACATTTTGAAGCATAAGTGGGATACTATAAACTTTTTTAGGATAGTTTTTTCTGAAATTTTCTTGTAAAATATCTAATAATTTTTGGTTTAAAATTTCTACGTTAGATGACGTTGTCACAATCCAATTACAATAAACTTGTTTTGCCCTCTCAAGCAACTCACCATCTTGTTGTTTCTTATAAAAGTCTATTCTTTCTGTATGAAGCTCAATTTTAGTGAGAATCTTTTTTTCATTCATTGAAGATTGCATGATACTTCCGTGACGCTGAACATAGTTATACAAAACTTCTTCAATCATAACAATTCTATTCAGATTATAAAATAATGGGGTACTCATGAACTCATCTTCAAATAATTTGCCTACTTTAAACCTATTTTCTTTAAACAAAGAGCTTCGATACATTTTATTCCAAGCAACGATATACTTATATCCTAAGTCTTTCAACATCAAGAAAAGAACTTCTCTACCAGTATACATCTTTCCATCACTAGTAACGTCTAAAACATCATATATTTGTTTACCGTGCTCATCCACAATAACAAACGAACACATTGCAATATCTGCTTGTGATTTAGATATATTTTCATGCAAGTTCTTTATATAATTTGGTTCGACATAATCATCACTATCTACAAAAACAATAAACTCCCCAGTTGCTACATCTAATCCATAATTTCGAGCATCTGAGAGGCCTCCGTTCTCTTTGTAAATAAATTGCACCCTAGGATCATCCCCAACTATTTTTTTAGCTATTTGAATACTGTCATCTGGCGAACCATCATCTACTATTATGATTTCTAACTTTTTATAACTCTGCTCAAGGATGGTCTGTAAACACCTAGCTATATAGTTTTCTACTTTGTAAACAGGTATAATAACACTAATTACGGGCGTATTATCATTTTCCACTTTTTATTATCTCCTCATATTTAGAAAAGTTACTTTTTTCAGTTATTTTTCGGAAAAATAGAGCTTCTGGACACTGGCTTCGATATTCTAAAACTAAATCAGCCTTCAATTCATTAGGACTTGTACCACTATTTCCCCAATCAATAAATCTCAGCGAACTGATATATTCATTCCTTTCTTCGAGTCTATAGACTTTACTTAGAAAATTAGAATTTCCTATAATTGTATGAAAGAAAATTTCATCAGGTAAAAAAGAATACTCAAAGGCTTCAATATACCATGGATTATTCTGTAAAAATTCTAATATATAGCCAACACATTCTCTAGATAACGTAAACCAGTTGCTGCCTTTATACAATTTTGGGAGGCGAGAATAGTAATTATTTTTAAACAAGCGATTTAATTTGAAAGTCTTGTAGAACTTCCTTAGGCTATTATTTTTACCCTGTAAGAACTCAAAGTATTTATATTTTACATTATCGTATGTCTTATAAGACACTTTGTCTAAAAAACCTATGAACTCAAATCCGATTTTTTGATTTAGAAATTGATTAATATCCTCTCCCTTTTTCATTGGAAGATCAGCTTCTGAAATAATGCTGATATAATCATATCCTCTTTCATCGAAAAAATTTAGTATACTCAATTCAGCTTTTACCTGTGAAATAGTTCCCCAGCTAACCGAAACTCTATTCTCTATAAAAAAAACATCGTCTTTGTATTTTTCAAATAGAGCAATATCAGTCTTAGCATCAATGTGCAAGACAATATCTGAACTGTCTTTTAAAATTGAAATACATTTTTCTAAAGATTTACTATTTTTATACGCAATAATCCCAATTAAATGTTTCATAACGAACTCCAGAACTAAACTTTACGTCTTTTCCACCACTCCTTTAATGTGTAAAAAGAATAAATAAGGAGTGGACTTTTAAGTTTCAATAAGCAGAATACAATTTTTTCATTTGTGTTCTTAGGCAGTTTGTGCTTTTCTATTTTTTGTTCTAGAAAAGAGGAATATTTTCTAAATTGCTGGGCGAGTAATGAGAGCCTCTCTTTGGCAGTATAGGGAGCGTCAAATTTAAACAAATTATTAACATATAAACTCGCTAGATAAAATCGAAAATCCATGTTCGTATTATAATAGACATCTTCGATTCTAGGATATTGTTCTATTAATTGACTCCAAATATTATTTTGAATATGTAATGCATTCTCAATGTTCTTCACATAACGTTTGGATAAAGATTTTGGATTTACATTTTGAATGTTGTAATAACACCCACTAACTAATCCAACTGTTTTCACCCTCATCAAAAATTCATAGACAAAAGTCATATCTTCTCCTATTGACATATCCGTTGAGAAAGATAGTTGATTTAAATTGATAATTTCTCGACGAAATAGTTTTGCACAAGCACTTCTAGGAAAAATATCTGAAAAATGTTCTCCAATTTCTTCGGGAGTTTTCGCAACAAATGTCGCAGCTTCATTTTTATTTCCACCAAATTGTGTTGTTTCAGGTTCTCTGTGCCAACAGGATAACAAGTCAACATCATTTTGAACAGCGTATTGATACATCGTTCTCAATGTTGTTTCATCTAAAGTATCATCTGAGTCTAAAAAGAAAACATATTCCCCGTTTGCATAAGATAATCCAGTATTTCGAGCAGCAGATACACCTTGATTGACCTGAGCATAAATTCTAACTAAGGGATTGTGAGCGTAGTTTTTTAATATTTCCGATGTAGCGTCAGTAGAACCATCATTGATAACAATCACTTCCATATCATCAATATTTTGTTTTAGAATACTTTCAATACTCACTTGAATTGTCTTTTCTGCATTGTAAACAGGAACGATAACGGATACTTTTGTCATTTTAGCCTCACTTTAATTTTTCTTCTAGGAAGATAAGTTACATACCCAATACTTAAAAAAAAGAAAACAAGATAAGTAGATCGAGTAAAGGTAGCATTCCAAACAACTATGCTTACCATTATAGCTACCGCCATTATAGAAACAAATAATCGCTCGCTACTCACTGTACTTCTCTCAAGTACAGAACCCTTAATAAATAAAGATAGCAAAAATAGATACAATAAGGCTAAAGCAATTAATCCACCATCAGCGAACATTTTACCAAGTTCATAAATATAACTGGTAGAATAAGATCCTAGTCCCTTTCCGATCATAGCACTGATATAATTGTGGTTATATAGATTATCCCACAAGAAAGAAATTGTATTCGTTCTCCCAGCATAATCTGTACGATTTTCATAAGATAACGCACCAGATATATTAAAAAAAGTATATAGATTGTTTGGCAGGATTAACTTGATAATGTGATAGGCTACTACAAAAAGAAAACCTATACCTATAAATGCTGCAATTAAGCGAATCTTCTGTTGCATATCAGATTTATGGAATATAAAAACTAAAATTAAAGATATCACAAAGATAACAAAGAAAATTTTAATTTCTGCCAAAGCACATATAATACAAGACATAGCAATCAAAAACAGAGATTTCAATGCCCCCCATTTCCCATCAATATAATAAATAGTTGCTAGTATACTCATGGCCAAACAAAAAACACCTTGAATACCATTAGCGTAATTATTAAAACCGAAAATTCCATTTGTAAAATCTGGATGTAGATGCCATATCAAATTTTGGTAAGCTACTAGTAACATGTTTAGTATTTGAGCAAAATAGGCAATTCTTACTAAGGTAGAATAGGTTTTATCGTCTAAGTAATTAGTCGTTAAATAAAATACCATAAATGCACCTAATATAAATCTACCACGAGTTACAAAACCATATATGTTCCGATCTGCCCATATAAAACTAAATACTAGAAACATTGTCAGCATAAGGAGAAAAAATAAACTAATACTCCAAACAGATACCCGAATCTTACTATACCGAAACCAGTCTGCAAACACGACTAATAATGAAATTAACAAAAAGAAATCAGGTAAAAAAAACATCATTCCGTTAGGGAGGTAAGAATAAACCAACTCACTAAACAAACAAAAAATAAATAAAATTTTGATGCAAGTAGTTATAATCCTAGTAGAATTCATCGCCCGTCTCTCCCTACTATTTCATTAATTTCCATACTGAACTTCTTGTTGAAAAGTTGGTTATGTGTTTCTACATTTTGCTCATATACATAGTATATTTCCAAATTTTCCAATAGTTTTTTAACGTCTTCAACTATGATTAATCCGTACTCCCTAGATATTTTCTTAACAAACTCTACTTGATGATCATTCACATGCTCGCCAAATTTCTCTTGTCTAGGTACTACAATCGGTCTCTTCCCCTTAGAAATCACTCCCATAAATGTTGCAGGTCCGCCATGTGTAATGATAATATTCGCTTCATCCATATAGCGATTCATCTCATCATAAGAAATCAGATTCTTCCATTGGCAGTGCACTGGTTCATAATCTGAAAAACCAGTCTGAATAAAAACATCATCCTGAATAAGGCCCTCACCTTTTAATCTATCAACTTCTTTAATAAGTCGATTAAACTGTTGCTCATGAGTACCTACTGTCACAAAAATCATTAGAAAATTCCTCCAAGATTGATTGCTTTCGGATATACTTTTTTCATTTCCTCCCACTGAACTATGAACTTATCTGTTACCGGATATACTAATTTCCCTGTTAGGGTTGGCGCATCAATCCGGTCAAAAACTTCAATATAGACTGTCTTAGCACCAAATAACTTTCCTAGATAAAAGAACGGAACTGCTACAGCAGCCCCTGATGAGATGATAACATCAGGGCGTTCCTTTCTCAAAATATTGAAAGCAAGAATCGTATTTTTAATAAGATTTTTCAAATTACGATTAGTAGGATAATGACAAGGATAAAATGTCTCATTTCCCAAGATACTTCTTGCATCTTCTTTATCAAAGGTTACCCAAAATCTTTCTTGATTCTCCCAAAAGGGTTTCAATAGATACAAATGTGTCAAGTGTCCGCCGCTCGAACCTACTAAACATACTTTCATCCCTATTTCGCTCCATCTTTCATTAATACAACTTTGACAGTTTTTAGTAATATTTTAATATCTGACCAGATAGTCCAATCATCAATATAAGACACATCTAGTTTTACAACATCATCAAAATTCGTGATTTCACTGCGGCCGCTGACTTGCCAGAGGCCTGTGATACCTGGTTTGAAACTCAAACGTTTTTTCTGCTCAGGCGTGTATTTTTCATACTCATCCACAGTTGGTGGACGCGTACCGACCAGACTCATATCGCCTTTTAGGACATTCCAAAACTGAGGCAATTCATCCAGACTTGTCTTACGAATAAAGTGTCCAATCGGTGTGATACGAGGGTCATTATCGACCTTAAACATACCGTCTGACATCGTATTTTGTGCCATCAGCTCTTTTTTACGCTCTTCCGCATCTACAGCCATAGAGCGGAATTTATAAAATTTAAAGATACGACCATTCTTCCCAACTCGATCTTGAGAGAAAATAGCTGGACCACCATCTTTTTTGATCTGAGGCACTAAGAAAATAGCAGCTATTCCACAGAGCAATAAGCCAAAGAGGGCACCAACAATGTCTAGAAGTCGTTTCAAAAGAACATGGTAGTAACTATAAAAGCGAGTCGAAAACGTAACAATATTAAAACCAGCCACATTACGAATGCGCTTCTCACCATTGGTTGGAAAATCCAGAGCATTGATATTAACATTGACATCGATTCCCATATGCTCAAACTGAGAAATCAAATCTTCCAAGCGATAAAGATCACTAGGCAGATTGATAAAAACTTCATCCACTACCGACCGAGTCGCGTACTCAATCATATCTTTTTCCAGCACCACATCAAAAGCAGAGCTTGTAAAGGAAGGATCATCCACTACTGTAACTGCCACTATCTGACCAGCAAAGTCTTGTGCTTTTTCTATTTGAGCAAAAAACTTTTCTATCCTAGAGCTTGTAGTAATGACAAAAACTTTCGTACTGTTTTTTGACCGAGCATGAATAGACGAATAGTAGTTTTTAAACAAAATATTGGCTGCGTAAACTAGTAGGCCATTTAGTAAGATAAAATAGATGAGTCCCCGGCGCGAGATAGAAAAATGTTCCTCCATGATAAAGGAAGCAAAAGTGACAAAAAGAGCATAGAAGGCACTGTATTTTAAAGTTTGGATAAACTCTACAAAGTAACCTCTACGGAAAAAGTGATGAAAATAATTACTAATATAAAAAGCAAGGATATGAAGCAAAGAGAGGATAAAGACACTTGTCCTTGTCAAGTCAGAATTAGAAACAAGGCTCACTAAAACCGCTGCCAGCATAGACACTAGCAGTTCCAATACAGCTACTCCTAACTCTTGAATTTCCCTTTGCTTTCTAAACATATATTTTTTCTCGCTTTTCTACTATTCTTTACTCAAATTATCCCCATAGTGTCCATAGGAACCATAGAAACCATATTTATCTGCTTCAACATTGTATTTATTTAAGACTACACCAAGGAAAGGTGTAGATGATTGTTCCAATTGCATTTTAGATCTTTGAACCATCTTCCGTTTGACTTCCTTTGGCGCCACAACCAAAAGGCTAGCATCGCAGACTCTAGAAATAAGAGTCGCGTCTACTACCATACCAATCGGTGGTGTATCTACAATAATATAATCATAGTGACGGCGCAAAACGTTCATCATCGTTGCAAATCGATCACTCTGAAGAAGTGCAGTCGGGTTAGGGGAGATTTGCCCCGAAGAGACAACGAAAAGATTTGGCTCATCCGTTTCGCACAATCCTTGAGATAGATCTGTAGTACCAGACAGATATTCTGTCAAACCAGTGACTTTTCCATCACTCTTAAAGACTCCACCTAACATTTTAGAATTCCGAATATCCGCATCAACTAAAAGTGTCTTGTGACCCGCTTTAGCAAAGGTCAGGGCCAGATTGGTTGAAGTTGTTGTCTTTCCTTCCCCTGGGAAAGTAGAACTAACAGCAATTACTCTGATATTCTCGCCGCTAAGTTGGATATTGGTTCGAAGAGCATTATAATACTCCTCTACCCGTGAAATAGAAATCTTTTTCTTTTTTGCTAACTCTAGTATTGGCATTGTATCTCCTAACCTACCTTACTCATATCTGGAACGACACCAAGCAAGGTCATTCCTAAGACTTCTTCAATATCTTCTGGCTTCTTAACACGGTCATCAAGGATCTCAACAATCACTACTACAATGACCATCAAGACACCACCCGCAAGCACTCCAATGATGGTATTGCGACGGATGTTTGGAGAAGACGGTGTTTTTGGCGTTTCTGCTTCTTCCAGCGTTGTAACGTCAGATACCTTGGTAACAGCGATGATCTTCTCAGCAGCGACTTCACGCAAAGTATTGGCGATACGGCTAGCTTCTGCCGGATCCGCGTGGGTAACCGTAATGGACACAATCCGAGTATCTGTCGGTACGGTCACAGTTACCTTAGATGCCAAATCAGATGGCGAACCTGACAGTTTCAATTCTGAAATGACGGATGCCAAAACGTCTTGAGACAGGATAATTTCCTTGTAGTCTTTTACCAGATACGAACCGGCCTGCAAGTCTTGGTTGGTCAAGGTAGGATTTTCGCCCTGCTGACGATTGACAACGTAGATACGCGTCGTGCTCTTATAAGCAGGCTTAGCAATAAAAACGCTATAACCCAGGGCTAAAATACCTGTCAATAAGGCAGTTAAGATAATTAAAAATTTCCGTTTCCAAATTGTCTTCAACAGAGACAACACATCGATTTCGATCATTTGATTTTCTTGATTCATGTATTTACTTTCTCCAGAGTTTGATTGATTAAATAAACTCGTTACTTAATAAAATTTCTTGGTTTGTCTTAAAGAGTTCTTCCGCACGCGCAGCTCCATATTTTTTCGCAACAATCTGATAGGCCTTTTGCATATAAGGTGGTCTGTCATCGAGATTGTGCATATCGCTGGCAACGAAATGAACCAAGTCCCGTTCTAGAAAGAACTGAACACGCTTTTTCATAAATTTGTAACGATCACCAAAGAGCTTAGGTTTCAAAACATTTGAACTATTGACCTGCATATAGCAGCCCATATTGATCAATTCACTGACCTTGTCTTCGTCATTTTCCAGACAGTGATAGCGCTCAATATGGGCCACTACCGGAGTCATTCCAAGGCGAATGACATTACCCAAGGCGGAATGAATATCCTTGTAGGGTGTATTCATACTAAACTCGATCAAGACATACTTGGTGCCACCTAGACTGGGAAATGTCCCCTCTTCTAGCTTTTTCAAAATATCACTAGTATAGTAAATCTCCGCTCCATATAGCACGGTCAAGTCGTCAGCAACTTGCTTGGCCAACTCCTGCACTTGCTTGAAGTTTGCTGCAATCTTTTCTTCGGGCGTTTCAAACATGCCCTTTCGGCGATGAGAAGTAGAAATAATGGTGCGAACGCCCTGACGATAGCTTTCTTCGAGCAGACGCCGGCTATCCTCCAGTGTCTTTGGACCGTCATCCACATCAAAAATGATATGCGAGTGAATATCAATCATGCTTTACTTCCCTTCCATCACTTCTTGGATCGCTGCTTTGGCTGCTGCCAAGCTATTTTGATCAATTTCCATCATGTAGAGATTGGCTTCTGGCATCGCGTGGGAACGCAGACCTGTATTTCCAGTTCCGGTCAAGGCCTGAGAAGTCACGTTATAACTTCCGCCTGACTCCAGCTGGGTATTGATCAGATTCATCATCGTTTCCAAGCTCATATCGGTCTGGACAGAATCCTGCAATCCTGAAAGAATGGCGTTGTAGTTCTTCAGTGCATCTGTCGAAGTCAGCTTTTTAATGACTGCTGCAATGACCTTTTCTTGGTTCTTACCACGATCATTATCTCCGCCATTTAGAGAATAACGTTCACGAACGAAGCCTAGGGCTTGGTCAGAGTTCAGGTGGATCTTGCCTACAGGGAAATGGTAATTGCCGTGCAGACTAGTAAACTCTTGGTCGTTCTCAATATCAATCCCGCCCAGCAAGTCAATCAACTTGAGGAAGGAAGTGAAATTCAGGCGCACGTAGTAATTCAAATCAATGCCGTAGAGATTTTCCAAGGTGTGAACTGAAGCGTCCACGCCGTAAATACCTGCATGGGTCAGCTTATCCGGCTGATTAAGGCCACCGTCCGCAATTGGAACATAGGCATCCCGTGGTGTTGTTGTCAGCAAGACTTTCTTGGTCTTACGGTTGACTGTCATGATAATGTTGACATCTGAGCGTGACACAGAAGAAATCGGTCCATAAGTGTCAATACCACTGACATAGATATTAAAGACTTCTGCATTCGGATCTTGCTTGCCAATAGCTGTATCAATCTTCTTGCTTATCTTGTAAGTATAGATTTTTTTAATTTTTGAAGCATAGTCGGGATCTTCTCCACGAATGGTATCTTCAAAGACACTATTCAAGACCATAGCCTTGGCTTCACCAGAAGTCAGTGACTTATAGGCAGAGAGATATGAAGAAGCTGTATCCACTGTCAGCCCATGTCCTTGTGTCTGACTGATATTTTTCATCAGTGCTTGGACATTGTCTTGGTCATTGCCTGACGGTGCTAAGATATTTGTCAACTGCTTGAGGTCCTTAACATCACTATCTGCCGGCACCACGATACTCATTTCATACTCAGAGTAGTTAGAAGTGGAATTAACGCCAGCCGACAAGTCGACTAAACCCTTTACAGCATACATAGACACTGACCCCACAAGCAGGGCTACTATTAGAATAGCACTGGTGGTCTTTCTTGCCTTACCCTTGAAAATCAGGAATCCTGATAGGACTGCCACTGCTAGGATGAGGGCTGTCACTAAGACATTCACATAGCGAAAAGCTAGAAAATGATAGCGGAAAATTGTGAAAATCAAGAAGGCTGCTAACAAAGTATAAACACCCAAGAGGGTGCTATTAACTATTTTTAATCGATCGTTTTTCTTTTTAGACTTTTTTGCTCTCTGATACATTCACCTTACTACTTTCTGTGCGAAATTACTCTAGTCTATTATAGCATAAAAACATGGCTTTTTTAAGAATTTCTTAAGAATATTATATAATTGTAAAAAAATCCTATTTTTTTGTCAACGACTTCAACTTTGAAATCGAATTCAAGCTAAAACACAGAAAAATAAAGCGGCTGGGACAAAAGTCCTAGCCTCTCAATTGTCTTTGGATTGTCGAGCAAGACGCAGTGGTTGAGTGGGCTCTACTAGGCTGATTTCATCAGCTTTTACAGCCCTACTCAACTGTGCGGAGGTGGGACGACGAAATCGAGTTCTAACGAATTACCGATTTCTGTCCCACTCTCCTTTTTCTGACAGGTAAAATAGAGCTTGGCTCACGAACTCCAAGAACTACTTACATCATCGTAACACATCTGAAAATTGTGGACAAAGTTGACCTAAATGTCCTATTTTACACTGAAAATTCTGAGCCAATCTAGACAATTACAGCAAACCATCTCGGTCCACTTGCTCATAAGTTTGGAGGCCATCATTAAGTTTGTCCCAGATGACTACCTGGCCTGACTGAAGCGACTTCTGCACATCAATGATGCGCTGATTAGAAGAACCGCGGAACTGCAACATGAGATTCTTCTTTGTGATATCAAAACGGCCGTCCACTAGGATGTCAATCAAACTCAGCAGCTCCAGCTTGTCCTCCGTTTCCAGCATCATCTCCTCCCAGGTGTATCCCGTCCAGGACCAGATATCCTTATCCGGCAACTCACGCCGAATCCGCTTGACCAAGGGCAGGAGAATGCCTGTATTGAGAAAAGGCTCGCCGCCTAGGAGGG
>ERZ772921.1033-NODE-1033-length-16627-cov-3.323497_pt1 | contig 16627 bp, 18 predicted proteins | sample MGYA00512117_ERZ772921 | MGnify/ENA primary metagenome ERZ772921 (study PRJEB29015, sample SAMEA2737944) | human oral metagenome | biome: human oral; feature: human-associated habitat; material: dental | place: China | collected 2150 ... | reverse complement strand
AAAGCGGTACGCGAGCTGGGTTCAGAACGTCGTGAGACAGTTCGGTCCCTATCTGTCGCAGGCGCAGGATATTTGAAAGGAGCTGTCCTTAGTACGAGAGGACCAGGATGGACATACCAATGGTGCAACAGTTGTCACACCAGTGGCACAGCTGTGTAGCTAAGTATGGAAGGGATAAACGCTGAAAGCATCTAAGCGTGAAGCCCCCCTTAAGATAAGATATCCCACAACGTCAAGTTGGTAAGATTCCAGTAAGACTAACTGGTTGATAGGTTAGAGGTGTAAGTGTGGTGACACATTTAGCTGACTAATACTAATAATCGAGGGCTTAACCAAAAGGTTTTGCCTAGAACAAATAGTGCTCTATATATTTTTGAATGTACTAGAAAAAAGGACATTAACAATTATATCTGGTGATAATAGCGGAGAGGAAATACCTGTAACCATGCCGAACACAGAAGTCAAGCTCTCTAGTGCCGAAAATACTAACGAGTTACCTTGTTGGGAAGATAGGGAGTTGCCAGATTTTTATTTTTATATGCCTCTTTAGCTCAGTTGGTAGAGCGCACGGCTGTTAACCGTTAGGTCGTAGGTTCGAGTCCTACAAGAGGCGCCATTTAATGACTATATGTAGTAATACATATGGTCTTTTTTGTTTTAAAGACTATTAAAAGTGGAATAATATTGTAAACAGGAATTGAGATAGAAAATTGAGTTATTGGATAATTTTTGAAATAAATTATCTTAAAATATTTAAACAAATATAATCTAGTGGTATAATACTTATACATCTAAATTGTAGTTTAGATAAAAAAGAAAGGAATAATTATGAGTATAGTAGAAGTAAGAGACTTACGAAAAGAATATGGGAAAAAAGAAAATAAGACGATAGCATTAAATGGTATTAGCTTAGATATACAAAAGGGAGAATTTGTAGCTATAGTTGGTAAATCAGGTAGTGGTAAATCAACATTATTACATATGCTTCGGAGGAGTAGATACTCCAACAAGTGGAAGGATATTAGTAGATGGTGAAGAAATTCGTAAACTAAAAGGTGGTAAACTTGCAAAATATAGGAGAAATAAGGTGGGGATAATATACCAATTTTTCAACCTACTTCCAATATTAAATGTTGAAGAAAATATAACATTGCCTGCAAGTTTAGATGGAAGAAAGATAGATAAGGAAAGATTAAATAAGATATTAGAAACATTAGAATTAACAGAACAAAGAAAGAAACTTCCAAATCAATTATCAGGAGGACAACAACAAAGAGTTTCTATAGGTAGAGCATTATTTAATAATCCTGCAATAATACTTGCTGATGAGCCAACAGGTAATTTAGATAGTAAGAATGCAGAAGAAGTTATGAAAGTTTTAGAAGAATTAAACAAGAAGGAAGGACATACTATAATCATGATAACACATGATGATGAGCTTGCAAGAAGAGCAGGTAGAATGATAGTTATAGAAGACCGGGAATGTTAAAAGTGATGTAATAAACAATAGAGACTAAGAGAAAAAGATAGGAGAATAAGGATAGATGAAGGATATTATAAAACTTTCATGGAAAAACTTAATGTTGAATAAGAATAGAACAATTACAACATTGATAATGATAATTATAACTGTAGCAACATTTGCAGGTATAAGCATTATGTATGAAAGTGCAATTAGAGGTTTAGAACAAACATTTAAAGAAACAAAAGGTGATTATAGTATTTCAGTTGAAAATATAGACAAAAATTATGATAAGAACCTTTTAAAAGATAAGAATACTGAAAAAGTTATGGAATATTATACTATTTCAAAAGCTTTAAGTAGGGGAAAAATACAAGAAGATATAGCAAAGGAAAAGGGAAAAGAATACTTTGATACACATTCAAATGAAGAAATACAAGCAGAAATACAAAAAGCAATGAGTAAGCTTAAACCTAGTAAATGGTATATTCAAAAATATGAATTAAATAAAGATGGGGAAGACTATAGTAAGCAACAAGAAGAAGCTAAACAATTTGAAGAAGCTATATTAAACCCATATTTTGGGGTAGATATATTAGGGGCAAACAAAGAAGATTTAAAAGGATATAATTTTAGATTAATAGATGGGAGACTTCCAGAAAATGAAAATGAAATTGTATTACAAAAAGCATCTAAAACAGCAAGATATACTTTTAATATAGGGACAACTATTACTATGAATGGTAAAGAATACAAAATTGTAGGATATGTAAATAATGTATTTGATTCAAACGATTCAGAGGTAAATATAGGAATAGTTAAAATAGCTACAGAAGAAGAAAAGAAAGAAGCTGTAAGTAAGGTTTTTGGTATATATATAAAAGATAAAGGGAAAAAAGTAAAAGATACAGCAGAAGAAATATCAAAAACATTAAAAGAAGATAGTAAAAATGGTAGTATTAAGATGGCTGTAAATAAGAGCCTATTAAGATTACAAAATGCAAACTTACAAGGATATGAAAGCTCTACAGATAATGTAATAGCTACATTAGAAATGATGAGAAATGTCCTTATAGTTATAGTAGCAGTATCTGGAATAATTATAATGTATAATTCATTTAACTTATCATTAGTTGAAAGAAGAAAACAATATGGTATATTAAAATCATTAGGTATAAAAAATTCAAGCCTATATGTTATGATATTATTTGAAGCATTAGTATTATCAGTAGCAGGTATTGTTATTGGATATATATGTGGTATGATAGGAGACTATTTAGTAGTTGGATATATAAACGATACATTGGTAAATATGATAAAGAGTATGGGGGTTGAAAATGAACTTCAAATGTCACTTATATATACAACAAACATACATGCATTCTATTTAGTTGCAATATCAACAGGTATAACAGTAGTATTAGCTGCAATGATACCAGCTATAAAGAGTACAAGAATATCACCAATAGAAAATATTAGAGGAAAAGATGATTATGTAGTAAGTACTAAAAAAGTAAAAACATCTAATATATCTAAAAAATTATTTGGAATAGAATTTGACCTTGCAAGAAAGAACATGAAAAGGGCTAAAAAGAGATTTAGAGTTGCAACACTATCACTTGCTATAGCATTTATCCTAATATTTGTTATAGGGACATTAGGAGCTCAAATAAATGGACAAATATCATTATTAGAAGCACAAACAAATTCATTATTCAAAAATGGTAATATTGCTGAAATCACTCATATTAATATAGTAGATAAAGATGGTTCAGTTAACAATAGGAAAAAATCTAATGTTAAATATTCTGAAAAAGATGTACAAGAAATCATTAAATTTGGTATTGAAGATTATGCTAAACAAATAGAATCTAAAGATTCTTTAAAAATAAATAGGGCAGTACTTTCAACTGCATTAGAATATTTAGAGAAAATAGATAAGGATGAAGAATTACTAAAAACAGTTACAGATAATTATTTGAAAAATAGGTTTAATAGTATAGATGATTCTTCAAGACAAAAAGCTAAAAAACAAATATCAATTCAGTTTGCAACAAATAAGGTATATAGTGATAAAGATAAGTTTGGGTTAAATGAGATAAAAGATAATGAAATATATTTAAGCAATGTTGAAATTTTAGAAGAAAATGGAACATTAGTAGAAAAGCCAATATTTGATGAATCTAAAATAATTGGAAAAGAAATAGAAATATATGGTAATAAGTTAAAGATAGCAAAAGCTCCAGTAAATAGTGAATTAACTCTTAGAGCATCAACTGGAGGTTCAATATATTTACAAGCATATGTTAATGAAAAAACATTTGCAAATATTGTAAGAAATGATGAAAGAGGACCTAATTTTAGAGGATTTTATCAAAGTGATTTAAAAGGTGATAAGAAAATAGAAGATATAATGAAGAAACAACAACAAGAAAACCTTGAAAAAGAATATGACTTTGGTAAAGTACAAATGTTTACAGAAACTATAATTACACCATCAGGAGTTATAGGAATAATTAAAGGAATGATAACAATATTCCAATTATTACTATATGGATTCTTAATACTAGTAATATTAATGTCTGTTGTAAATATATTTACAACTATAACAATAAACATATTACTTCGTAGTAGAGAACTTGCAATATTAAAATCAGTTGGTATGAGTGATAAACAATTTGATAAGATGCTTAGAGGTGAAAACTATATTGCATGTTTAAGAAGTATTATTTTTGGTATAGTAGTTTCTCTACTATTATTATTTGCAACAAAAGTTATAATAGACAAAGGAAATGTCAATATAGACTTTAGATTTATAGCAGATATGCTTGGAAGTATAAACTATATAGCACTTGCTATAAGTATAATACTTGTATATGGAATTACATTTGTAAGTACATTCTTTGCTAAGAAGTCTATTAAGAGCCAAGATATTGTTGAGGTTATTAGAAGAGATAATATATAATAGAAAATAATAAAAAGAATAATAAAAGAAACAAAAGGGTATATTTTAGCAATATATCCTTTTTTTAAGAGTATAGTTATGATATACTAAAAGTAAGAGGAGGTAATTGAATTCTTTATTAAGAATTTAAAATGAAAAAATAAATAGGTGAATTTATATAAAATCATAATAAAAGGAAGTGATAGTTATGTTATCATTGAATGATAGATTTTTTACAAAAGAAGTAGTTAAAACTTTTTTTGACTTAAGAATAAGAGTAAAATATAATATTCTTCGATTAAAAAATCTAGAATATTATATTGGAAAGGAAAAAGCAAAAAGATATCTATCAGAACTGGAAGAGTTCGAGAAGGATGTAGAAGAGTATATGGGAATATATAATGAAAGATTCAATATATCAGCAATAAAAAGACATTTAGAAAGAATTAGAAAATGAGAAATTGATAAAAAAATATCAGATAGAGATTGACGTAGTAAGAAAATTTAAAGAGAATAATGATTTTCCAATAGGGACATATTCTTTAGAAATTAATTTATTTGTAGAGGATTTTTTTGAGGATATTTTGAAATTAGAAAAATATAAGAGAGAACAAGAGAAAGTAATAATTAACTCTATATAATAAAATTCACCTTTTAAAGGATATATTAGTTTATATCCTTTTTTTTTATGTAAAACTGTGATATAATATGTAATATAAATTAAATAAAGATTGTATTAATTTATACAATCTAAAGGGAGATGATGAAAGTGTATATTATTTCAGAAGGAAACTTTAACCCAAAATCTGTCCAAATCGTACAAGAAATTCAGATAGAGTCTAATTATTATCTAGAAAGGCTAGAGATATTAAAATCTTTTTATGATGAAAAACATTATAGAAAAATAAATTACATCATAACAATTATCAATGAATTTGCAAAGAAATATTTAGAAGATAATAATGTTATCTCTATATATAGAAAAGATATCTCTTTTGAAAAAAAATCTTTTCAGCAAGATAATCAGTTTATAAAAGAAACGGTAGAGATTTACATGGAGAAAAAAGAAATAGTAGATGAAATTAAAAAAATAGGTCTCAAATTTAACAATGATTTAAGGCTTATGGTTTTGAGATTGTATGATTTAGAGCATGCTTCAGCATTTTTAATTGAAGATATTTGTAAAAAAATTAATTATGATCATATTTCAATTAGTAAAATGCTTCAAGTAATAGGATAGTAGCTTAATAGTAAAAGAGGGAGGCGAATGCCTCTCTTTTTTGTATATTTAAGAATAAAAGTATATAATATATAATTGTAATGGAAAAAGATAAAAGGAGAGTAGAATGATACATATAGTAATGGTAGAACCAGAAATACCAGCAAATACAGGAAATATAAGTAGGACATGTGCAGTAACAGGAGCAAAATTGCATCTAGTAAAGCCACTCGGGTTTGATATATCAGAAAAAGCAGTAAAAAGAGCAGGGCTTGATTATTGGGATAAGCTTGATATTGAGATACATGAAAGTTTAGAAGATTATATATCAAAATATGGACTTAATAATACATATCTTGCAACAACTAAAGCAAAAAATAGGTATAGTGATTTAAAATATGATTTTAATGAAGATATATTTTTAATGTTTGGAAAAGAGACAAAAGGGTTACCAGAAGATTTAATTAAAAATAATATGGAAAAGGCAATTAGAATACCAATGGGAAAAGGTTTAAGAAGTTTAAACCTTTCTAATAGTGTAGCAATTATATTATATGAAGTCTTAAGACAAATGGACTTTGGAGACTTAGAAGGAATATCGGAATATTTTTAATTTTACAAATTATACACATTTTTTAAAATATATAGAAAAAAATATAGTATATATTATATAATTTAAGCATATAAATATATATAGGGGTACAAAAGAATAATGAAAAAAATTGGTATGTATAAGAAAATATACAAAGCATTAATAATTATGCTATGTATATTAATAATTTTAGTTCCAACGGAACATCGGTATTTCAGGAATAGAGAAAGTAGATCAAAATATTGAAATATTAGAAGATGGTACTGTTAAGATAGAAGAAACAGTATTATTTGAAAATAATTTAACATATAATGAAAAGGTAAAAAAATGTATTGATTTAAAAACAATTGATGCAAGAAATGTTAAAGTATATGGTGTAAATGTATTTGGAAAACATAAGATAGAAAGTAAGACAACAGATGATTGTATAACTTTTACAAAAAGTATAATATATAATTCATATATTATAGAATTTACAACAAAACAAATTGTTCAAAAATTTAATGAAAAATATGCTTTTGATTTACCTTTAAATTTAGACTATAGGATTGATGATAAAGAAGTTGAAAAAAAAGAACTTAAAAAAGATTCTGAAGGAAGACTTGAAACATTACCTACAATTTTAGAAAAAGAAGAAAAAGAAAAACAATTTGCTGTAAATAAGCATGCTAAATGGATAAATAATTATAATCTAAATATAATATTTGGAAATAGTATAAATATTGAAGAGGTAAGAACATTATTTAATGGACTTCCAACAAGTAATGTGAGGGTATATGATAATACAATTAATTTAAAGGTTGTAAATATGCCTAAAATGTCAGAAATAGAAATATATATGATAATGCCACAAGAAGCTATTAAAAAGGAATATGGAGAAAAATTAGAAGAAATAAAATTTCCATCACCAAAAGAGTTAGTACAAAAACATGAAGAAAAATTCCAAGAGTTTCAAGACAGAAAAGCAAAAAGAAATTATCTTTCATATATATATAAGAAATATTTACTACTTTCATTATATATATTAATAGCATATCAAATTTTAGAATATATATTAAAAATAATATTTGGAATATTTGAAAATGGTATAACAAGTAAGAAAGATCCTAAAGAAGAGTTTAAATCAGAAGTAGGAGAAGACTTAATTAAAGCATATACATTGTATGATAGAGATATATATGTAAATAGGGTTGAAACAAAAAATCTTGTAGAAGCAATATTAATGAAGCTTAATGTATATGGGTATATAACAATAGAAAAAGAATATTTAAAAATTAATTATAAGATGGAAGAAGAAATAAAAAAATTAAATTATATTGATAAATATATATTAGAGAAAATATATATGGCAGATAAAAATAATGATAGTAAAATTGATTATTTAGATATTAATAAAGAATTTAGAATAATTTCTTCAGAGATAATAACAGAACTTTATGAAGAGATAGAAAAAGAAAAACAAAAATTTGTAAATATAGGGATATATAAGAGGGTAAAACAAAGAGTAGATTTTTCAATGATAGTAATATTAATACCAGTACTAATGTTATATACAATATATGAGTATTTAAATCCATATATAGCACTTACAATATTTTCAGGTGTGTATATACTTGCTAAATTTGCAGTAGAATGTGAAAAAGAAGGATATACAAGACAAGGTGCTAAATTAAGATATAATTTAGATGGATATGAAAAATATTTAAGTAGCTTAGGTATATATTTAGTAGAGAAGAAAAAAGGAAAATTAGAAAAAATAGAAGAAAAATTGACAGAATTAAGAAAAAAAGTTAAACTATTTAATAGACAAATTGCAGAAACAGAAGAAAATACAATTTATAGGGTTTTCTTTGGACAAGCAAATATAAATAAAAATGGATATGAAAAAATAAAAGAGATGGCAGAGTCTATATGTTCATATTTAGGAATGATGAAAAAGAAATTTTAAAATAGAAAGAGGATAGTATGTCAGGACATAGTAAATGGAATAATATTAAAGCAAGAAAAGGAAAACAAGATGCTGTAAGAGGTAAAATATTTACAAAATTACGGAAGAGAATTATATGTTGCAGTTAAAGCAGGAGGACCAGATCCACAAGGAAATGCGACACTTGCTGCAGTTATTGCAAAAGCAAAAGCAAATAATATGCCAAATGATACTATAAATAATGCTATAAAAAAGGCATCAGGAGCAGGTGACACAGAAAATTATGAAGAAATAGTTTATGAAGGATATGGAGCCAATGGTGTTGCAGTTATAGTTGAAGCAATGACAAACAATAAGAATAGAACAGCATCTGAAGTAAGACACATGTTTGATAAAAGTGGTGGAAAACTAGGTACAACAGGTTGTGTTTCATATATGTTCAATAAAAAAGGATTAATTGTTATTGAAAGAGAAAATATAAGTTTGACAGAAGATGAAATGTTAGAACTTGTAATGGAAGTAGATGGGGAAGATTTAAAAATATATGATGAAGTTTTTGAAATAATTACAGAACCAGCTAAGTTTTCACAAATATTACAAATATTAGAAGAAAAAGGTATTAAGATAATGGAAGCAAATATTTCTATGATACCTGAAAATAATGTTGAACTTGATGAAAAATCATATGAAAAGATTGAAAGACTTGTTGAAACATTAGAAGATAATGACGATGTACAAAATGTATATCATAATGCAGTAGAAGCAGAATAAATAATATTAAAAGAAAAAATACTTCAACTTTTAAAAGCTGAAGTATTTTTAATATATTTTATTTATTTAATATTTTCTAATCTTGTATTAATTATTTCCCAATCAATACAATTAAATATATTTTCTAAATAGTCTTTTCTAAGATTTTTATATTTTAAATAATATGCATGTTCCCAAAGATCAATACCTAAGATAGGATTTATGTTATACATATATGGACTATCTTGATTTGGTGTTGTAATTATTTTTAAAGTATTATTTTCAAATATAACCCATACCCATCCAGAACCAAAACATGCAAGACCTTTTTGAATAATCTCTTCTTTAAATTTGTTAAAATCTCCGAAAGTCTTTATTAATTTGATTATTAAGAGTTTCTGGTAGCTTATTTGGATTTGGTGATAACATTTCAAAATACATGCTATGATTTATATATCCACCACCATTATTACGAATTTGAGTATAATAATCATGATCTTCTGTTATTGTTTTTAAGATTTCTATTATATCCATATTAGAAAAATTATTTGACTTAGAAATTGCATTATTTAGATTGTCTTTATATGTATTATAATGTTTTTCATAATGTGTTTCCATTGTTTCTTTGTCTATATTAGGTTCTAAGTCATTAAAATTATAATTTAGTTTTATTTTTTCAAACATATTCTATTTTAACCTTCTTTTATATATTTTTTATACTTATAGTTTTTCCATTTTGAAGTTCTTCTTTAGTTTTTTCTACTTCTTTAAAACGTTTAATTTTTAATGTTGTTGTTTTTATAAATTCTTCTTCTGTAATTAGTACATCTTTAATATACTTATATTTAGGGAATGTAGTATTTATTTCTTTTATATCATTCCATATTTTTTGTAAGATTTGATTATATTCTAAATTAGGATACATTTCTTGTATTTCTTTTTTGTTAATTCTAATTTTAGCAGTAAGTTTTAAATCGTCATCTCCATTTGAGTTATCTGCAAATACAAGTACATCTTTAATATATTCTAAATCCATCAAAACATGTTCTATTTCTTCAGGAAAGATTTTTTTACCATTGTCTAAAATAATCATATCTTTTTTTCTACCAGTTATAAATATGAAACCATTTTCATCTATATATCCAATATCACCAGTATGGCACCAACCATTTATTAAAACTTCATTTGTTTTTTCAGGATCATTTAGATAACCTTTAAATACATTATCACCTTGAATTATTATTTCTCCAATTCCATTTTCATCAGGATTATCAATTTTTACTTTAACTTTTGGCATAGGGAAGCCTACACTTCCGTGGATTCTTCTTACAGTAGTTTTCTGCAGATATAACAGGAGATGTTTCTGTCATACCATATCCTTGGAATATTGTTATACCAAAGTTTTCATAAGCTTCTATTAATTCTTTTTTTATAGGAGCAGCCCCTGAAAATGCAAATTTAATTTTTCCGTCCAAGTTCATTAATTATTTTTTTAAATAATAATCTACGAATATCAATATTGAATTCCAAAAGCTTATTTGATATTTTGATCATTTTATTAATTAATTCTTCTTTTCCAGATTTTTTGATTCCACTATATATCTTCTTATATACAAGTTCTAATACTGCAGGTACTAGGAATAGTAATGTTGGAGAATATTCCTTTATATTATCTTTGAATTTTTTCATACTTTCAACAAATGCCATTGTTCCACCTGCAAAGAATAATACTAATACTCCCAATATTCCGAAAAGTGTGATGAAATGGAAGAAGTGCAAGTGATGTATCTTTACTTGTTATAGGTATTACAGCTTCTATGGCTTTTAAATTACTTGTTATATTCTTATTTGATAATTCTACTATCTTTGATTGTGATGTAGTCCCAGATGTGAATAATAAGATTTTACTACTATCTTCATCTATTTTAATTTCATCAATTGCATCAATTACTTTTTTAAATGTTGTTTTTTCTTTAGTATTTAATATAACATCATGTACTGTAAATATATCTTCATAAGTTTCAGTTTGTTTATCTTTTTCTGTTAAATAGATTTCAAAATTAAGATTTAATTTTTCTTTAATAGTTTTAATCAGTTCAAACTTATTAGAATCACATATAACTAGTGCTGGAGTTATACGAGATATTGAATTCTCTATTTCTTCTTCTTTAAGACCTGAATCTAAAGGAACAGCAGTTGTACCTGTTATAAGTAGTGAAAGATATGATACAATCCATTCATATGAATTTTTACCGAATTATTACTACTTTTTCATCTAATAATTTTTTTTCTATATGTGAATATGCTAAAAAAGATACATGTCTTTTAACTTTATAATATAATATATTATGATTTATACCTAAATTATCTTTTTTTATATATGCCACATTGTTTTCGTGTTTTTCTGTTGTTAGATAAAACCAATCACGAATTAAATTTGATTGTGATAATGGACTATTTATCTTATTTGGTTTATTTACTATTTTCATAAATTGTTTAATACTCCTACTCCTATTTGTTTAATGCTATATAATTATACAATATATATAATATAATGTAAATTGACATATATTAAATAAAATAATGATATTATAAGGATGAATAAAAGAGGAGATAGTAAGTAATTCTATTTCCTCTTTTACATTTATTAATTAATCTAAAATACTGTTACCAGTATATAGTTTGTAATATTGTCCTTTTAGTGATAATAGGAAATCATGTTCACCGGCGTTCTATTATTTCACCATTATCAAGAAGGATGATTGCTTTAGAATTTCTAATAGTTGAAAGTCTGTGTGCTATTACAAATGTTGTTTTATCTGCCATAAGATTATCCATTGCATTTTGAACAAGTTCTTCTGTTCTTGTATCTATAGAAGATGTAGCTTCATCTAGAATTATTATCTTAGAGTTTGCAAGTACTGCTCTTGCTATAGAGATAAGCTGTATTTGTCCTTGTGATAATGAAATATCTGTTGCAGATATTTTAGTATTATATCCATCAGGCAAGTTTTCTATTATTTTATCTACATTTGCGATTTTTGCAGCTGCATATACTTCTTCATCTGTTGCATCAAGTCTACCATAACGAATATTTTCTAATATTGTTGTACTAAATAATACTGTATCTTGAAGTACTGTTGTAATTGTTCTTCTTAAAGCATTTTTCTTTATATCTTTAATATCTATACCATCAATAGTTATTTTACCTTTGTCTATTTCGTAGAAACGGTTTATTAGATTAGTAATTGTTGTTTTACCTGCACCTGTTGCTCCAACAAATGCTATTTGTTCATCATTTGTTGCATGTACAGATATGTTTTTTAATATGTATTTTTCATTTGATTTATCATATTTGAAATATAAGTTTTCTATAACTACAGATGCATCAACTTTAGTAATTATTCCATTGTTGATATCAGTTTTAGTTGTATCATACCAATAATCTTGCCCATTTTTAGTTATAATATCAATTGTTCCTTCATCAATTTCTTCTTCAATATCTAATATACTAAATATTCTTTCAGCACCTGCTATAGCTTTAGTAAGTGTTGTTATTTGTGATGCCATATTCATTAGTGGACGTGTTAATGAGTCAACAAGTTGTGTTACAGAAACAATTGTACCTAATGTAATTATATTATCAAGTACAAAGTTACCACCAATAACTGCTACAAATGCAGAAATAACATATGAAAATGCTCTTGTTAAAGGATGGATTACTATTCCATAAAAAATAGTTTTTTTGTTAGAATTTTCTAATTCATCAACATATGTATTAAATTTTTTAGTTATTATACTTTTTGCATTAAATAATTTAACAACTCTCATACCAGATACCATTTCTTCTGCATATCCGGCTTAAATGTGCAAGTCTATATTGTTTTAATCTAGCATGTTTTGTACTTTTTTGTGCAAATATATACATTACAACAATATATATGCAGATTAGTCCAAATGATATTAATGCAAGTAGAACATTTAGATATATAAGAGTGGCAAATGTAAGTACAAATGTAATAACAGAAATTAGTATTTTTGATAAGCTTTGATCTATTGCTGTACTTAATAATTCAACATCATTTGTGAATATTGAAATTGTTTCACCAGATGGATTTTTATCAAAAAATTCTATTTCCATTTTTTGCATTTTACTAAATAATTCTTTTCTAATCTTATATACAATGTTTTGAGCTATTTTAGCAATTATTAATGTTCCAAAATAGTTTATAATAAGAGCTAAAAGCATTAATATAGCAAACATTATAATTGATTCTATAAAATGTGATGAATCTCTACTAGTAAATGAATCTATAATTGGTTTTAATACTAATGTTTGTGATATTGAAAGTATTGAAGAAATTATTAGTAGTATAAGTCCGAATATATATGATTTTATATTATATTTAATATATGATAATATTCTAAAAAAAGTTTTACCTGGATTTTTAGCAGATTGTTTTTCTAATAATTCCCTATATAATTTTTTATTTTTTTCTGATATGTCTAATTCTGTAGGAAGTAGTTCGTTTAATTCTTTTAAAATTTTTTCATCATTTTTGTTTGAATTATTATTTTTCATTATAGTCACCTCCTTGAGAATTGTATATTTCTTGATATAGTAAAGAGTTTGAAATAAGGTCGTTATGAGTACCTTGTGCAGTTATTTTACCATCTTCTAATACTATTATATTATCACAATCTTTTACAGATGAAATTCTTTGTGAAATTATAATTTTAGTTATATCATGTTCTGATAATGTTGAAATTGCATTTTGTATGTTTTTTTCTGTTATTTTATCTACAGCACTTGTAGAGTCATCTAAAATTAAAATACCAGATTTTTTAAGAAATGCTCTTGCAATTGTAAGTCTTTGTTTTTGACCACCTGAGAAGTTTTTACCATCTATTAATACTTCATGATCAAGTTTATCCTTATATGACTCTATAAGTGGTAGTATTTCAGCTTTTTTTAAAGCTTCATATATTTCTTCATCTGTTGCATTATTATTTCCCCATAACATATTTTCTCTTATAGTACCTGTAAATAATGTGTTTTTTTGTAGAACAAAAGAGATATATGAGTTTAATGCATCTAATGTATAGTCTTTAATATTATGTTTTCCAAGTATTATTTCTCCAGATGTAACATCATAAAGTCTTGCTATAAGTGAGACAAGGGTTGTTTTACCGAGAACCTGTCATACCAACAATACCAAGAGATGAACCAAATGGTATTTTTAGTGATACATTTTCTAAAGTGTTATTCTTACTATTTGAATAAGAATATGAAACATTTTTTAGTTCTAAATCTAGTTTTGAATCAGATGGAATATTATCAATTGCATTTTCTTTTTCTGTTATTTCAGAATGTGTATTTAAAAGTTCTTTAATTCTTCCAAATGAAACAATTGAAGGGAAGACAGTCATTAAAATACCAGCCATTAAGAATAACCCTGTAAATATTTGTGAGGTATATGATATAAATGCTATAAGCTCACCATTTGATAACTTATTATCAAATATTAAATTACCACCAAAGTATAATACTCCAATTAATGCAGCATTTATAAGAATCCCTATAATAGGTTCTAATATTGTCATAATATATACAACTTTAAGTTTAACATTTCTAAGAAGTTTGTTATCCTTCATGAATTTTGTAATTTCATGTTCTTCCCTTGTATATGTTTTAACTGTTCTGATACCTCTAATATTTTCCCCAATAACTCCGTTTATACCATCAACTCTTTCTTGAGATTCTTTAAAAATAGGTGATGTTATTTTAAATAATACCATTATAACTATTATTAAAATAGGTACTATTACTAAAAATATTTTAGATAAATCACTATTTATTTGGTATGACATAAATATTGCAAATACAAACATTACAGGTGCTTGAAGCCCCATTCTAACTGTAAATACAATAGCATTACCAATAGAATCACTATCATTTGTTATTCTTGTAAGTATTGTTGGTGTTGAGAATTTATCTAAATTTTTAAAAGAAAAATTTAATAATTTCTTAAATATATCTTTTTGAATTAATGCAGTTATTCCATATCCTATTTGTGCTGCAACATATGTTGTTATAACAGAAAATATTATAGAAAATAGTGAAAGCAGTAATAGGTATAATCCATTTTGCATTATTTGATTTCTATTGTTTGTTGTAATACCATGATCAACTATATTTGATATGATTTTAGGTGATGCAATAACTATAATTGTGTCTAATAATGTTAAAAATAATACCAAAAATATTTTTAATTTAAATTTACCTAGATAACTAGAAAATTTAACATTAGAATTTTTAGTATTAATATCATTTTCGCTTATTTCTTTTTGTTTATTCAATGTTTTCTCCTTTTCTTATAACTATATTATTTAAATTTATTAAAATTTTTAAAATTCTACTGTTTTATACCTTTTATAGCTTTTAACTTAAATTTTAAAATATTTTATATCATTTTTTATTAAATTTATATTATATTTTGAAGTCATTATAATGAGATTAGTATATAAAAATATATAAATACATGATATACAGTAAATTAAGTTATTATTTGTTTATTTTTGTTTAATATTATGATAAAATTATTATGTATGATTTTTAAATTTAAATAATATATTTATATAAATTTGCATATGTAATAATATCATACAGAGCTTGAAAAATCAAAAAGCATAAATTAAGCATGGAATAATTTATTAATAAAAGATTAAAGAAATTAAAATATTAAAAAAATTAAATAATAAAACAACAAATATTGAAGGGAAAATCATGGATATAATATTAATATTAATTTTTGGATATTTTATTGTAGTACCAACTTCAATTATTTTAGGGATAATAGTTAGAAAAAAGATAGCAGAAAAGAAACTTCGGAACTGCTGAAAATGAAGCAAAAACAATTTTGGAAAAAGCAAATAAGGAAGCAGAAGAAGAATTAAGAAAAGCTAAGCTTAGTATAAAAGAATTTGAAATTAAGTTAAAAGAAGAAACAAATCGTGAAATAGTTGAAAGAAGAAATGAGATATCGGCATTAGAAAAAAGAAATTTCCAAAGAGAAGAACAATTAAATAAGAAAGAAGAAAGAATTGAAAAGGAAATAGTTAAGGTACAAAATTTAGAATCTGAAGTTATGAGAAGGGAAAAAGAAGTATCTAATTTTGAAAAAGAAAGAGAATTAGAACTAGAAAAAATTGCACTTCTTTCAAAAGATGAAGCAAGACAGATTATAATATCAGAACTTGAAAAGACACTTCATTTTAGAAAAGCTAAAATGATAAAAAAATATGAAGAAGAAATAAGAGATGATTCAAGAAAAATTGCAAAAGAAATAATTGTATCTGCAATACAAAAATGTGCAGCAGATCATACATCTACAAGTACAGTATCTATAGTAGAATTACCAAATGATGATATAAAAGGTAGAATAATAGGAAAAGATGGTAGAAATATACGTTCACTTGAAATGTGTACAGGAGTTCAAATAATAGTTGATGACACACCTGAAAGTATTACAATTTCAGCATTTGATCCTGTCAGAAGGGCGATTGCAAAACTTGCATTAGAAAAATTAATAGAAGATCGGTAGAATACATCCTGCAAAGATTGAAGAAATGGTCGAAAAAGCAGTTATGGAAATTACAGATGTTGTGTTAGAAGAAGGTAAAAGAGCAGTTCTTGAATCAGGAGTTGATATGCTCCCTTCTGAAATAGTTAA
>ERZ772921.1023-NODE-1023-length-16732-cov-5.453379_pt1 | contig 16732 bp, 15 predicted proteins | sample MGYA00512117_ERZ772921 | MGnify/ENA primary metagenome ERZ772921 (study PRJEB29015, sample SAMEA2737944) | human oral metagenome | biome: human oral; feature: human-associated habitat; material: dental | place: China | collected 2150 ... | reverse complement strand
TTTCTGATTTATCTAAGGAAGAATGGAAAGAAAAACTGGAAAATTCAGAAGTAAGGTGTCAATGGGATCCTGATAGGGATATTTATGGCAATCCAATAGGAAGAAGGGCGATACAGTTAGGCATAAAGGGAGAAATGGTGAAAAAATATATAAATGACTGGATTGTAAATATAACGGATATAACTGATAAAGTTATTGAGATGAGAAACAGTATTCAAAATGGAACTTTTTCGGAGTCTATACTTCCTCAAGAGAAAAAATATATATTGTTTAATTATACTTTCAAATAATCGTTGTTGTAAAAGACAGCGGTTATTTTTAAATATTGATTTTTTTAAAATAAAAATTGTAAAATATTGAAATTTTCCTTAAAAAAAGGATTTTTAAAGGTTGAGTGAAAACTTTTGGATGGGAAAAATTCAAATGAAATGTATAATATTGAACTAAAACAATATATTTCATAAAAAATGACATTTACTCTTGCATATTTTATCCATATATTAGAAAAAATATTTATATTTGATACTAGATGTGGTATAATAATTAAAGTATGTAAAATGTTATCAAAAATTAATAAATTTATTTAAGAATTTTTTCAAAAGATAGGAATTTTTTGCTATAATAGAATTGAGAGTGAAAACAAATTTAATTAAAAATTTGAAAGGAAAGTAAAAAATGGAAGAAATAAAAAAAGAACTTATTATAATAACAGGAATGAGTGGAGCTGGGAAATCGGAAGTAATTAACTTTTTTGAAGACAGAGAGTATTTTTGTATTGACAATTTTCCTATAAATCTTTTTCAATATTTGAATGAAATTTTCTTAAGCAGCAAAAAAAGAAATAAAGTTGCTGTTGTGATAGATGTGAGAAATCAGGAATTTATGGAACAGCTTACAGAGCAGTTGAAAATATTAGACGAAGAAGAAATATCCCATACGATGATTTATTTGGATGCAAGAAACGATGTGCTGCTTAGCAGATATGAGTTGTCCCGAAGAAAACATCCGTTAAATTTGTACGATACTTTGCTTTCTAATATAAAGGCAGAGCGAAAAATGCTTAAAAATTTTATGTCTTTAGCGGATTTGGTAATTGATACTAGCACTCTTAAAGTAAAAGATTTACAAAAACTTTTGGAAAAAGAGTTTTCAGGAAAATTGAAAAAAATAAATATAAATTTAACTTCATTTGGATTTAAGTATGGAATACCGCTAGATTTACATTTGATGTTTGATGTGAGATTTCTTCCAAATCCTTATTATATTGATAATTTAAAGAAAAAAACTGGAAATCATATAGATGTTCAAAATTATGTGATGGGACTTTCTGAAAGTCAAAAATTTTATGAGATGCTATTGCAAATGCTTATTTATCTGATACCTTGCTATGAAAAAGAAGGAAAATCACATCTTAGAATAGGAATAGGATGTTCGGGAGGGCAGCACCGTTCTGTAACTTTTGTAAATAAACTTTTTGAAGATCTTACAAAAAGAGAAGATTATAAAATTGGTAAATACCATAGGGAAGTTGGAGAAAAAACAGAAATTGAATAAATTTTATAATAAAAAATTCGGATTAAAATTTAAAATTAAATTTTATTTATAATTTTATAAAAAATTTTTTTTAAATAAAAAATGACAAAATTTGATATTTTTTAGTGAAAAAATCGGGGGATTATCTGGGAATGAAATAAGTTTATTTGAAAAATTGGAAAGGCAAAAGATGGAAGAGATAACTTCACCTGTAAGATATAAGGATATTCCTAAAAATCCTGGAGTTTATTTGATGAAAAATTCTCGGGGGAAAATAATTTACGTCGGAAAAGCAAAAAATTTGCAAAATAGGGTAAAGTCATATTTTATGAATATTAAGTCGCATAATGCGAAAACGCTGGAACTCGTGAAAAATATAAAAGATATTGAGTTTTTTATTTGTAAAACTGAAGTTGAAGCGCTTATTTTGGAAAATAATCTTATAAAGAAAAATATGCCAAAATATAATATTTTGTTAAAAGACGAGAAAACTTATCCATACATAAAATTTACAAAAGAAAAATTCCCTAAAATAGAAGTCGTGAGAAGTACAAGAAAATTAAATGAAAATGCAAAATATTTTGGACCTTATCCAATGGGAATTTATTTTGCGCTAAAGTCTTTGATAAAGATATTTCCTGTAAGGGATTGTGCTAGAAATATGGACAAAGTAACTAAACCGTGTTTAAAATATCATATGAAAACTTGTCCTGCTCCCTGTAAATTTAAAAATATTTCTTCTGAGTACAATGCAAATGTTAAAAATTTTCAAAATTTTCTTTCTGGAAATAGTGATGAAGTGTTAAAAAGGCTAGAAAATAAAATGAATGAGCTGAGCCAGAATATGGAATTTGAGCGGGCAATTGTCGAGCGGGAAAAAATAACCGTATTAAAGAAAATGCTGCAAACTCAGATTATTGAATACAGCCGTGAAATAGATGAAGATATATTTGTATTTACACAAAAACTGGAAAATATATTTTTGTGCGTGTTAAATGTGCGGAATGGTAAGATTATTGGGAAAAATCATATTGTTATAAAAGAAGTCGCAGGAAATCAAGAAAATATTTTTGAGCGCCTGATTACAGCTTATTATGAAAAAAGAAATATTCCAAAAAATATTATTTTTGATGAAAAATATTTGGAAAAGGAAGAACTTATTAAAGAATGGGCTAAAATTGAAAAAAAGAAGGAAATTAAGATGTATTTTCCAAAAATTCAAAGTCGCAGAAAACAGCTTTTGGAAATGGGATATTTGAACTTGAATGAAGAAGTGGAAAAGTTTTTTAGAAAAAAACGGTTAGTGCGTGAAGGATTGTTAAATTTAAAAAGAAAACTTAGATTAAAAAAAATGCCGCATAGGATTGAATGCTTTGATATTTCCAATATTCAGGGAGTTGATGCTGTTGCTGCGATGACAGTTGCGATTGATGGAGAAGTTACACCAAAAGAATACAGACATTTTAAGATTACAGTAAAAGACACGCCTGATGACTTTGCTATGATGAGAGAGGCTCTTACAAGAAGATATTCTAAATTAGGCGTGGAAGAATTGCCTGATTTGATTTTAATTGATGGGGGAAAAGGACAGCTGGGAATTGCGGTAGATGTTTTGGAAAAATTGAAAAAATTTGAATATTTGGATATAATCAGTATTGCAAAAAGAGAAGAAGAAATTTTTAAAAGTTATGAGAGTGAGCCATATATTTTTGAGAAAAGCGATGAAACTTTGAAAATTTTACAAAGACTTAGAGATGAATCACATAGATTTGGAATAACGCACCACAGAAAATTGCGAAGTAAAAGAAATGTTAAAAGTGCGCTAGATAGTATTTTGGGAATTGGACCGAAAAGAAAAAAAGAATTGATTAAAAAATTTGGATTAATAAAAAATATAAAAAATGCAAAAATTGAAGAACTTATGGAAGTTGTTCCAGAAAATGTGGCAATTTTGATTAAAGAAAAACTGTAATTTTTGAAAATTTTAAAAGGAGGAAAAATTTTGAAAAAAGGAATAATTCTTATGCTTTTAGGCTGCAGTCTGATTAGTTTTTCAATGTTTGATAAAATAAAAAAAGAAATTAAATGGGCTAGTGAAGAAGAACCTAAATTTAAAAAAGTAAAAGTCAACATTGATGGAGAAGAAAAAATGCGAAAAGTGATTCCTGGAAGATATGAGATAAAATTATTTGAAATAACATATCCAAGTGATTTATTTGGGAAAAATAGATTTTTTAATGAATTTAATACTTTTTTGAAGGGGATTGAGCCGATTAAAACGAAGAGTGGAGAGCCAAAAGTTGTAAATATAAGAGCAACTAGAAAATATTCGCTACTTTTAGAAAGCCGATTTTATGAAGAGATGCAGCAAATAAAAGAAGATCTTTTATCTGATGAAGAAAAAATCTTAGAACTTCCAGCGTCTTCATTGGAAGACTATTATAGACAGCAATTGACTTCGATGTCAGGTAGAATGGGCGCAACTGAATACGCTGGAACTGATCAGGAATTTTTAAATAGGCAAATTTATGTGTTATATCAGCTTTTGGATAAACCTAAATTTAATCCAAACAATGTCTATTCTGAGCTGGACAAGGAGTTTTTGATTGAAGAGCTGAAAAAAAATCGGAAAGAAGTTGTTGAAAATTTTGAAAAGTCAAAAGTGGAATATTTTATAAAAGAAAGTTATGAAAATTCAGGAATTGGAAAGTTGCAAGATGACTCAATTTATAAGTTTGATAAAGATGTTGTGATTTCGGATAAATTGGAAGATCAGGCAATTTTGCCAGAGATGGAAAAAAATGTCTATTTGACGGGCTTTCCTGAAAATATTATAGAAGAACTTGCAAAAAATAAGCTAAAATTGAAAAGAACGCCGTTACTTTTGGAAAATAGTGATTATCATGGGTATATGTTTAATGAAGATAACACAGTCGTGTTTATTGGTGGAAAGGAGCCGAAATATTATTACAAAGACTATAAAATTAATGTTGTGAAAAAACCAATTGAAGTTTTGGATTTGCTGAAAACTGATTCTAATTACTATGTTTCAGATTTTTTCTAAAAAATAAGTAAATTTTGTGAATGAAATAATTTTAACAGGAGGAAAAATGAGTGATTATATTTTGGAAATGAAAAATATTCGAAAGGAATTTTTGGGTGGAAAAATTGTTGCAAATGATGACATTACCTTGAAGGTTAAAAAAGGGGAAATTCACGCAATAGTTGGAGAAAACGGAGCTGGAAAGTCAACACTTATGAAAATATTAAATGGGCTTTATGCACCGACTTCAGGTGAGATTTTTTACAAAGGGAAAAAAACTGAAATAATTAGTCCAACAATGGCAGCAAAACTTGGAATTGGAATGGTTTATCAGCATTTTATGCTAGTTGACACTTTAACGGTTGCAGAAAATATGGTGCTTGGATTTGAGCCAAAAAAAGGCGGAATATTTTTTGACTTGAATAAAGCTAGGGAAAAAGTTCGGCAAGTTTCTGAAAAATATGGTTTAAATATTGATCCTGACGCAAAAGTTTCGGATTTATCGGTTGGAATTCAACAGAGAATAGAAATTTTGAAAGTTTTGTTTAAAGGAGCAGAACTTCTAGTATTTGATGAGCCGAGTGCCGTACTTACGCCACAAGAAGTAAAAGAGCTTTATGAAATTATGAGAAATTTGGTAAAAGAAGGAAAAACTATAATCTTTATTTCGCATAAATTGCAGGAAGTGCTGGATTTGTCGGATAATATCACGGTTATCAGAAGAGGAAGCGATGTTGGAAGACTTGCAACAAGTGAAGCAACTAAAGAAAAAATTGCAAATCTTATGGTTGGAAGAGTCGTTTTGTTTGAAGTAAAGCGTCCTGAAGTAAAACTTGGGAATGTGCTTGTAAAAGTTGAACATTTAACTGTAAAAGATAAAAAGGGCGGAAAAGATGGAATTGAAAAAGTCAGCGATGTTTCTTTTGAAATAAGGGAAGGAGAAGTTCTAGGAATTGCAGGAGTTCAAGGAAATGGACAAACTGAGTTAATTGAAGCTCTGGCTGGGCTTGTAAAGATTGATGATGGAAAATATTCGATAGGAAATAAGAGTTTGGAAAATCAGACACCAAAGGAAATTAAAAACTCGGGATTTGCACATATCCCAGAAGACAGACATAAAAGAGCTGCAATTGACAATTTTACCATGGAAGAAAATATGGCGCTTGGACTTCAAGATGAATATTCAAAAGGGTTTTTGATGAATTATGGAGAAATTGAAGCTAAAACTAAAAAATATATTGAAAAATATGATATTCGTCCGAATAATGGGAAAATTAAATTTGGCGGACTTTCTGGAGGAAATCAGCAAAAAGTTGTAGTTGCACGGGAATTAGAGCGGGAAAATAAGTTTATAATTGCGGCACAGCCAACCCGAGGAGTCGATATTGGTGCGATTGAAATGATACACAACACGATTTTGCAGGAAAAAACTAAAAAGAAAGCAATCTTGGTTGTTTCAGCTGAATTATCGGAAATAATGGCATTAAGCGATAGAATTGCAGTTATGTATTCAGGAAAAATTGTAGGAATTTTGAACAGAAGTGAAGCAACAGCGGAAAAAATTGGGATATTAATGGCAGGAGGGAAATTAAATGATGAAAAGTAATGAGATAAAATCAAAAATAATAGATTTTATTCCAACAATAGTTTCAGTTTTTATTGCTCTAATTATCGGTGGAATAATAATGATTTCAAAAGGATTAAATCCATTTGTGGCATATTTTGATATGGTAAAGGCAGCTTTTTATCAGAGTTCACCTCGTTCACCATTTTTTAGTGGACTTGCCAAAACTTTATTTATAGCGACACCGCTTATTTTTTCGGCACTGTCGGCAATGGTAGCTTTTCGTGCAGGGCTTTTTAACATAGGAATGCAAGGGCAAATGATTGCTGGAGGACTGACTGCAGCATTTTGGGCTGTTGCGTTTAAAAATCAGTTTTTGGGAAATGTTGTAATTGTAATAATTGTTGCGATGGTTGCAGGATTTATTTGGGCGGGGATCGCAGGGTTTTTAAAATCTAGATTTGGCGTAAATGAAGTAATTAGTACAATAATGTTAAATTATATAATTGTTGAAATTCAGAATTTTTTGATAAATGGACCGTTAAAAGATCCGTTATCACAGATTCCTCAAACTGTAAAAGTTGTGAAAAATGCAAGACTTCCACTGCTTTTTGCAAAAGTTACAAAACAAAATTTAAATTTTGGATTTATCTTGGCAATCTTATTAATTATCGCACTTTACTGCTTTTTCAAATATTCGAAAAAAGGTTATGAGATAAAAGCTGTTGGACAAAGTGAAACAGTCGCTGAAAATGCTGGAATTAATCCAAAGAAGATAATGTTTTTAGCAATGGGAATCGCAGGAATTTGTGCTGGACTTGGTGGAGCAGAAAGAGTTTTAGGTGGAGCATCCCAGTATGCCTATACAGAGTTAATTATGGGAGACTACGGTTTTACTGGACTTGCGGTGGCTTTGCTTGGAAAAAATAATCCTTTTGGAATTTTAGTTGCGGGAATTTTTTATGCGGCGCTTGAAGTTGGTGGACAGATGTTGCAGCAAAGATATCAAGTTGATAAGGACATTGTATATATAATTCAAGCATTAATTATTATATTTGTAGCATCAGAAAATTTATTTAAGTTTTTTATAAAAAAAAAGAAAAAGTAACTAAAAATTTTAAATATTAAAATTTAAATTTAAAAGGAAGGAAAAAATAAGAAAAATGAAAGAAATAGGGAATTTAATACAGCAAACAATAATTATTGCGCCACCAATTTTAATAACAGCGGTTGGAGCGTGTATTTCAGAACGAAGCGGTGTTGTAAATATTGGTCTTGAAGGAATTATGTTAAGTGGAGCTTTTGCCGCAGCAGTTGTAAATATAGCCACAAGTAATCCATATTTAGGAATTGTGGCAGGAATGGCCGTAGGGGTTTTAATCTCGTTAATTCATGCAGTAATTAGTATAAATTTAAAAGGAAATCAGATTATAAGCGGAGTTGCAATAAATTTATTTGCAGTCGCAGCAACTTCATTTTTAATAAAGGCACTATATAACAGAGCTGGAAGTACTCCAATCGCAAAAAATGCCACAGGAAATCCATCACTTGCTAATCAACCTTTGATGCTAATTATTATTTATGCAGTTGCAATTTTGGCACATTTTTTTCTGTATAAAACAGTTTTAGGACTTAGAATAAGAACAGTCGGAGAACATCCACTCGCAGCGGATACAGTTGGAATAAGTGTCTACAAGATAAGATATATAAGTGTACTTTTGTCGGGAGCACTTGCTGGACTTGGTGGAGCATATTTGACGGCAGTGATGCTTCCATCATTTTCAAATAATATGTCAGCAGGTCGTGGATATATCGCATTGGCGGCGATGATTTTTGGAAAATGGAATCCAATTGGAGCAATATTAGCAAGTTTACTATTTGCCTTTGGTCAAGCATTTGCTGATTATGCCAAAGCGACAGGAATTCCAATACCTCAGCAATTTTTGACGATGATACCGTACATTTTGACAATATTGGCATTAGTAGGATTTGTTGGAAAAGCTAGAGCGCCGAAGGCATCTGGTTTGCCGTATGAAAAATAAAAAATAAATTTTTAGAAAAGAGGTTGAAAAATGGGATTATTTGATAATGGAAAAAAGGTAAAAGAAAAAAATTTAGAGTCTGTAACTTCAAGTTCTGTCACTTCAGAAGAAGATGATTTAAACGGAGTGAGTATAATATCGATGGAAACTTCAATAAAAGGAACAATTGAGACAAATTCAATGTTTCAAATCGATGGAGTTTTAGAAGGTGATATTAAAGCTGGAAGTTTAGTTCATGTAGGAACAGAAGGAAGAGTTAAAGGGAATATCACAGCAAAATCAGTTTTTATTGAAGGCGAAGTTTCTGGAGATATAGTTGCTGATAAAGTTGAAATTGGTTCAAAAGGAAAAGTTCGATCGAATATTACTTCATTAACATTAGTTATTCAGGAAGGTGGAATGTTTGAAGGAAGCAAGAAAATGAAAGTAGCTTTAGTTAAGGATGAGCCGAAAGTAGAAGTTTTAGAAGATAAAGAATTATAAGGAAAGTATTTTAGTAAAAATATTGTGATTTAAAAAATCTGTTTCATAGATTGTTAAATAATTTATGGGACAGACTTTTTTGTGTAAAAATTTTTATAGACTGGAGTATGAAAAAATGGTAATATTAGATGATGAAGAATATGATAAAGTTTGGGATATAGTTTATGATAGATTTAATTTTAATCCTAGTGTTGATAAAAAAGAAATAGCGTTTGAATTTAAAGAACCATATATAGTTTATGATATTAGTTATCATTATGAAAATCTAGAGGAAATTGAAGGGTTTGTAGATTGGGGATTTAAAAAAGAAATTCGCGATAAAATAACGGAAATTTTTTTGAAATGTACTAAGGAAAATGGGGAATTGTATGCATTGGATTGGCAACATTCTTGTTTTAGATATAATCCTCGTATTAAAGATGAGCCTAAAATTATAGAAGTTAAAGATGAACGCTACTGGGGTGGCGGGTATACTGCATATTTTCCAACATATTGTCCAAATGGGGATTATTATTTTTTTATCGATGTTAATTTTCATTTTGGATATTTAGGACATCCTTGGCAACAAAAAGTTTGGATATATGGAAAAAAATTGATTGAAGAATTTAAAAAAGCTGATTTAGAGGGATTTAAGTTAATTGAGGAGAAAAATTAGAGAGGAACATTGAAGAAAATGAAAGACAACAAAATAAAGATTACTGGAGCTAGAGAGCATAATTTACAAAATATTGATATTGAGATTCCAAAGAATGAGCTGGTTGTAATTACTGGGGTTTCTGGGAGTGGGAAGTCTTCACTTGCGTTTGATACGATTTATTCGGAAGGGCAAAGAAGGTATGTGGAGAGTTTGTCGGCTTATGCGAGAATGTTTATTGGTCAAATGCAGAAGCCTGAATTGGATAGTATTGAGGGGCTTTCGCCTGCGATTTCGATTGAACAGAAAAGTGTGTCAAAAAACCCTCGTTCTACTGTTGGGACTACTACAGAAATTTATGACTATATGCGGCTTTTGTGGGCACATATTGGGGAGGCACATTGTCCGATTTGTCATAGAAAAGTGGAAAAACAGTCGATTCAGGAAATTGTCGATAATTTGATGAGTTCTAGAAAAGAAAAGGATAAAATGATAATTTTGTCGCCAGTTGTGATTGATAAAAAGGGGACTCATAAAAATTTGTTTTTGAATTTGCAGAAAAGAGGGTTTCAAAGGGTTCGAGTGAATGGCGATATTCTTGATTTGAGTGATGAAATTGTTTTGGATAAGAATAAAAGGCATCATATTGAAGTTGTTGTTGATAGGGTTGTGTTTAAGGCGGATAATAAGGAATTTTTGAGTCGATTGACGGAGGCGATTGAAACTGCGAGTGAGCTTTCTGATGGGAAAATAATTGTGAATATTAATGGAGAAGATAACAAATTTAGTGAGAATTTTTCTTGTCCAGAACATCCAGATGTTATGTTTCCAGATGTCGTGCCAAGACTTTTTTCGTTTAATGCACCTTATGGAGCTTGTGAAGTTTGTAATGGGCTTGGTTCAAGATTGGAAGTTGACGAAAATAAATTAATTGTTGATGAGAATTTGTCGATTAATGAAGGTGGGATAATTTTTCCAGGAGCGACGACTAAAAAGGGTTGGAACTGGGATTTATTCATAGCGATGGCTAAGGCACATAAAATCGACTTGGATAAAAAGGTGTCTGAATTGACTCGAAAAGAGAAGGATATAATTTTTTATGGAAGTAATAAGAAGTTTAAGTTTTCTTGGAGCGGGGATAGTTTTAGTTATAATGGAAATAGAGAATTTGAGGGAATTGTGAATGGTATTGAGCGTCGATATAGAGAAACTGCTTCGGAGTCGGCAAAGGAAGAGATGGAAGCCAAATATATGACAGAGAGAACTTGTAAAACTTGTCACGGGAAACGGCTTAAAGATGTTGTATTGGCGATAACGGTTAATGGCAAGAGTATTATTGACCTAACTGAAGTGAGTGTTGTTGATGCACTTGATTTTTATGAAAAAATTCATCTTACGGAAAAACAAATGCAGATTGCAGCTGAAATTTTGAAGGAAATAAAAGAGCGGCTAAAATTTATGATAAATGTCGGGCTTGATTACTTGAGTCTTGCTAGAATGACGAAAACGCTGTCTGGTGGGGAATCGCAGAGAATTAGACTTGCGACTCAGATTGGAAGTAGGCTTACTGGCGTGATTTATGTGCTTGATGAGCCGAGTATTGGACTTCATCAGAGAGATAATGACAAGTTGCTTGCGACTTTGAAGGATTTGCGTGATATTGGGAATAGTCTAATTGTCGTGGAGCATGATGAGGATACGATGAGAGAGGCGGATTATCTGATTGACATAGGTCCAGGTGCTGGAATTAATGGAGGAAAAGTTGTAGCACAAGGAACGCCAAAACAAGTTATGAGAAACAAAAAATCATTGACAGCACAATATTTGAACGGAAAAATTAAAATTGAAGTGCCTGAAAAAAGAAGGAAAGCAACAAAAGAGATAGTTTTGAAAAATGCAAAAGGAAATAATTTGAAAAATGTGACGGCACATATTCCGCTTGAAGTTTTAACGGTTGTAACGGGGGTTTCAGGAAGCGGAAAGTCGACATTGATTAATCAGACATTGTTTCCGGAGCTTCACAACAGGCTAAATAAAGGGAAATTGTATCCACTTGAAAATGGTGGAATCGATGGGCTTGAAAACTTGGAAAAAGTGATTGACATTGACCAGTCGCCGATTGGGAGAACTCCAAGATCAAATACTGCGACATATACTAAAATTTTTGATGATATTCGTGATTTATTTTCACAGACAAACGATGCGAAAGTGCGTGGATATTCGAAAGGAAGATTTTCATTTAATGTAAAAGGTGGACGATGTGAAGCGTGTAGCGGTGCTGGAATTAATAAAATTGAAATGAATTTCTTGCCAGATGTTTATGTGGAATGTGAAGTTTGTAAAGGAAAACGATACAATCGGGAAACACTGGAAGTTCAGTACAAAGGCAAAAGTATCGCAGATGTGCTAGAAATGACAGTTGAAGAAGCATACGAATTTTTTAAAAATATTCCATCACTTGAGAGAAAACTGCAAACATTGATGGATGTAGGAATGAATTACATTCAATTAGGGCAACCTGCGACAACTCTTTCAGGTGGAGAAGCTCAACGGATAAAACTTGCAACTGAATTATCAAAAATGTCAAGAGGAAAAACCATTTACATTTTGGACGAACCAACGACAGGACTTCACTTTGAAGACATCAGAAAATTATTAGAAGTGTTAAACAGATTGGTTGATAAAGGGAATACAGTCTTAGTAATTGAGCATAATTTGGATGTAATTAAGGTTGCGGACCACATTATTGATATAGGGCCTGAAGGTGGGCAAAGAGGTGGAAAAATAATTTTTGAAGGAACTCCAGAAGAAATTGCTAAAAGTAAAAAGTCTTGGACTGGGAAGTTTTTGAAGAAGTATTTGTAATAAATTTTATTGACAAGATATAAAATGATTAATATAATTAAATAGGTAGTTTATTTATATAACAATATATTAAATAAAGAGTGATTGATATATTGTTAGAAGTTTGGATTCAGTAAAAATTGAGATTTATTGAACAAGGAGAATATTCAAATGAGCAATGATATAACAGTATTAGAAGAAATTAAAGAAAATGAAAGAAATGAATTAGTAGAGGTAGTAAAAGAAAATAAATTAATAAATGTAGAGAATTTAGATGATATTATTAATAATGATAAGAATTTTCTTGCTTTACTTTATAATATGTTTACAAAAGAAGATATCAGAAAAGTTCTAAAAATTAGGTTAAAAAATGGAGGTTCACTACCATTTAGAGAGATATTACGCTGGATTGGAAAAAGTGCTAAAGAATTAGAAGGTTATTCTATAGGAGTTAGAAGATATACAAATAAAGACAGTAAGGTAAGTGATAGTAAAACGGAAGATAATGAAATACTAGGACTTAGTTTTTTAGATATATTAAAAGATGGCTTTTCTTTTAATTCAAATAAAAATTATTTTTTTTCAAATGGATATAAAGGTTTTTGGCCGGCGTTTGGAAATGTGGCGTTTGGAAATGTTAGTTTAAAAGAAAATCAAGGTGCTTATTACCCAAAAAGTAATTATGAAATTTATTTAAATAATTTAACAATGGAATTATATTTTGAATCATATTGGAAAAGTAATGAACGACATTCTTTTGGTGGTGATGCTAAATTTCTGACTCTTTTTAGCACTTTTGTAATAGACATCACAGAAACAAAACAATTTTTAGAAAATTTAATTGATTTGATTTATGAAAAAAATGAAACAACAGCTGACTTGAGACAATATTTTAATGATATTTAAAAATTAAAAATTTAAGAAGGAAAAGAGAAAAATGGAATTAAAACAAAAAATATTTAAATTATTAGAACATTTAAATAAAGGACTAATTGAAAAAGAAGATGTTATGAAAATCGGACTTTTAACATTATTATCAAGTGAAAATATAGTTTTATTAGGGCCTCCAGGTACTGCAAAAAGTGAAGTTTCAAGGAGATTATCACAAGTTATAAAAGATGGGAATTATTTCGAATATTTACTTATAAAATTTACAACGCCTGAAGAATTATTTGGTCCACTTTCGATAACAAAATTGAAAAATGATCAGTTTGAAAGAAATGTAGAGGGATATATGCCATCTGCATCGGTTGTATTTTTAGATGAAGTTTTTAAAGCGAATTCTTCGATTTTAAATTCACTTTTAACTATAATAAATGAGAAAAAATATCATAATGGAAGAGGGAAAGTAGATGTTCCTCTGATTTCATTAGTTGGAGCTTCTAATGAATTTCCTACTTCTATTGAATTAGAAGCACTTTATGATAGATTTTTAGTAAAGAAAGAAGTTGGATATATTGAAAGTGATGAAAGGAAAAGATTGTTGAATTTAGAAAAAGAGGAGTTTTTTATACCAGAAGAGTTGAAAATTACAAGAGAAGAAATAGAGATGATAAAAATAAAAAGTAAAGAAGTTTTAATTTCTGATAAAATGTCAAGTCTAATTTTAAAATTAATTGAAGAGTATGAAAAATCATTTACAAAAGATGAAAAAAAAGAAATTATTTCAGATAGAAAAATTGTAAAAATTTCTAAATTACTAAGAGTTTCAGCATTTACAAATGGGAGAAGAGAAGTTAATATTTCTGATTTAACTTTATTACAGGATTGCTTATGGAATAATCCGAAAAATATTGAGAAATTTAATAATGCAATGAAAAAAGTCATAGATAAAGAATGGAAAAATATATTTTAATTATAAGAGGTGAAAAAAATGGTTTTAGATGCGCTTTTTTTGGCGAATCATTGGGAGGAACTAGAGAGAAATGGTCTTTTGGAGAAATTTTTGGAAAAGCTTCCCCGGGAGAAATTGGAGACAAATGATAGAGAAGTCATTAGAGATCTAGTGGACAAAGCTAATCAAAATGACATTCAACCAGAAAAAATACAGCTTGAGGTACAAAAGAAAAATGAAGTTATGGAAAAAATAGAAGAACTTTGTCAGGAGAACATTTGGTTATGATTAATTTTTTTAATCCATTTACTTGGTTTAGTGGTAAATTTGGTTTTAGAGCAATAAAAAGTTTAATAGATAATTTTCATAGAATGAAAGTTGTTCCTATTGAAGGAAGTGTTTTGTATTCTGATTTGATGTTAGTTGCAGAACATTCAGGAATTTATGTTGGAAATAGAGAAATTTCTAATGTAAAAGTTCAAAACCTTTTATTAGGGAAAAGTAAAATTTTGATTTCTACACATGAAGATTTTACTGAAAAAGCATGGCGTGGAAAAAATATTTATGTTTCATCAAATAAAGATGGAGCAGTGGGGAATTGGAATGTTAGTGAATATGCTCTTTCAAGAGTTGGAAATAAAAGGTATTATAATCCTTTCTTTAAAAATTGTCATACATTTTGTATGAGATGTCTTGATGAATGTGATGAAAAAGCAAATATTGAATTTTTAGAGAAAGTTTCTGATTTTTTTGGATTTGGGAAAATGTTTGATGAAACTTGGGAAAGAACAATTACTGCGTTAAAAAGAAAAGCAAAACAAAAATTAGGGGCAACTAAATGGTATGTTTGGGATTTGGAGGAAGAAGAGGATTCCAACATGGAAGATTATAAATATAGTATGAAAGAATTGTATCAGGATTATGAAAATATTCCTTTGAATGCAAAAAATATTATTAATATGGAATTGGAAGGTTTAGAAATAGAAAACTATATTAAAGAAATTTCAGATGAGAACATACCTAAATATTTAATGAACGATTTGAATAAGGTTAAAGAGGAAGTTAATAATATTAATAACGATATTAGAGGAAAATATAAAAATTTTTTGAAAGAGTTTTCTGATTTTTCAGAAGAAAATAAAAATGGAATTGGCTATACTTACAGTCAGTTGAAAAAATTACCTGAAAATTTTAGTGAAATTATAGAAGAGATGAAAATTAATAATGAAATAAAAAAAGTACTAGATACGTTAGGGAAAAGTGATAATCTTGATGAAGTTGAAATTTCTAAGAAAAAAGAAATTAATGAAATGTCACAAGATGAATTATTTGGGATTTATAAAAGTAATGATATCACAAGAATTCTTCCATCAGAGTTAATTTTGTTCGAAAATGAAGATTTAGAAAATCTTTTTTATGCAAAAATGTATGAAAATAGTCTCTTAACATATGAACTTCAAGGAGAAAGCAAAAGAGAAACAGAGGAAGATGATATAGAATATAAAAAAGGTCCAATCATAGCTTGTTTGGATACTTCAGGAAGTATGAACGGTACGCCTTTAAAAAAGGCAAGAGCATTACTTCTAGCAATTTCAAAAATTTTGAAAAAGGAAGATAGAAAATTATATATTATTTTATTTGGATCTGTCGGAGAAATTTTAGAGTTAAATATTGAGAATAGCGAGAATAATATTGAAGTGTTTAATTTTTTAAATCAAAATTTTAACGGAGGGACTGATTTTGATACACCATTAAAAAGAGCTGTTGAAATAATAGAAGAAATTAAATATTATAACAAAGCAGATATTTTATTTATAAGTGATGGCATTTGCGAATTAAGTAACTCAGGAAAAGAATTTTTAAAAAATAAGAAAGAGGTACATAGTTTTAAAGTTTGTACAGTAAATTGTTCAAATACTATTTTTTCTAACGATGGATTTAGTGATAAAATAATAAAGATTTAAATTTTTGAAAATGCGAATAAATAAAAAAGGAGATGTAAAAATGGGAAAAAAGAAAAACAGTTTTCTAAAAAAAATTGGCATTAATCATGATTCTAGTATTTGTAGTTGCATTAGGAATAGTTTCTTGCACTTTTTTGGAAAATAAAACTTTAAGTGTTCCAAAGTCTATAATACAAGGAAAAGTGGATAAGAAATTTCCAATTACAAAAAATTTCTTGTTTGCAAAGGTTACTTTGAAAAATCCTAAAGTTGATTTCAAAGGTGATAAAATGTATATTGACGCTGATTATTCAGCTTCACTTGTTGGAAGTGGAATTAGTGGAAAAATGTATTTGAGTACAAATGTCAGATATGATACAAATAAAGAAGAATTATATTTAGTGGATTTGTCGATTGATAAGATTTTAGATGAAAATGGTAAGGAAGTGGCAGATTCTTCGGAAGCAAAAATGTTGAAATCTTTATTGAGTAATTATATTGAGACTACGCCAGTGTATAAATATGGTGAAGAACATGAAGAGAAAAATAAAGATAGAATAAAAAAACATGTAAAAATTAAAAATATGTACATTAGAGATGGTAAATTATTTGTTCAAACTTAAAAAATATAAAAGTAGTGAAATTTTAGTTTTATTTAGAAAAATGGTAATGGTTACAGCTATTTTATATTATTAATTTTAAGTATTATGAAAAATAAATTTTAGAAAATTTAAGATCAAAAGGAGAATATAAAATGGAAAAAATAAAACATGAGAAATACAAGATTTTAAAAAGAAATATTATTGAAGATT
>ERZ772921.1022-NODE-1022-length-16735-cov-4.538549_pt1 | contig 16735 bp, 19 predicted proteins | sample MGYA00512117_ERZ772921 | MGnify/ENA primary metagenome ERZ772921 (study PRJEB29015, sample SAMEA2737944) | human oral metagenome | biome: human oral; feature: human-associated habitat; material: dental | place: China | collected 2150 ... | reverse complement strand
CGTATGTTCAATATAACCATGTTCGTCCGCATTCTTATAATAATTACAAAACGCCTTATGAGGCACGCTATGGGGTTGTATAAACCCCATAGTAAAAATTAGGTTGTAGTGTTACAAAAATGCTTGACCATAACATATCAACATACAGCCCAACTATTTCATAGAAAGACATTTTATTCACATTGATGCATTATTTGGATGGAGATATTTGCGGTATATTAATGATTTTTGTGTAAATAAAAATATTTATAGTATGGGGATTATTATTTTTATAAAAAATGCATTTCATTACAAATAACCATACAGTTCATTACATTTTTCGCACAGTACATCATTATTTAGTATAATCCAAAGCGTAACTTATTAAAAGAATATTGAAAGGAGGATTTAACTATGAAAAAGTATTTATTGCTAATAAGTAAAGGCATTGCTCTATGCTCATTTGTATTTGCACTTTTTAATGCAAATTCAGCGTGTGCTTTTATTTATCATCAGCCTGAGTTACCTGACAAAGTGAAAAAGTTGCGTAAATTTTAAGTTATGGAAAGCCTATCAAAAAAATCATACAATATGTGATCGAAAATAATATTTTTCTGGAAGATGATAAGGAAATTTATGTATTTGGATTAACACAAATGATAAGAGCTGTAGTGGATGATAACCGTGAGCCTGATAATGAAAGTTAAAACCTTCGCCTTCCTGCTTGCCGTAGGTGTTAAGCAGTGTAGAATCAAGGTCAAACAACATGTGCTCCGGAGCCTTAATAGAATAGACAATATCACGCATTTTTGCATTTATAGAATCAAGCTGTGTAAGAGTGTCGTTGTCCATTCTATTCCAAAAACGAGATAGTGTAGGTTGAGAAGCCAAGGCTTCTTTTTCCAAAATAGATGTTAATACCGGGTCATTAGTCAGTTCATCTGCACAATCATCCTCAAAATAGGCTGCTATAATTTGGTAGAGCATCTGCATAAGGTTATCAGAATCTGTATGAATACGGCTGTTTGTATGGTCATTGGTTTTGAAGAGCTTTTTCACAAGCTTTATAAGACCTACCTTTGCAGCAAATTCTTTGATGAGGAGCAGCCCTCCATCAGAAGAGAGATTTCCACCGTTAAAATTTATTTTAATTTTCTTGTTGCTTTCAAGTGAAATAGTGTTTAAAATTGACATAAGAGGACTTCCTTTCCATGGCATTGTTTTGATTTGACACCTTAATTTTACCAAGAAAGAGGTCTTTTTTCTATTCACTTTTTAGGTGAAAGTAAGAAAGTTTTGTAAATGCAGTAATTATGTGGCTTTCAGCCGCAGACATAGCTATGCTATGAATAATTTAGGATTAGTGGGTGTAATTATGATATTCTATAAGAATAGTTTATTTTTAATTTTGTTATTAAGTGCTTTATATTTATCAGGTTGTGAAAAAACACAAAATAATGGTTCTATTTTGTATTATGAACAAAATAAATTTGAAGTAGATATTAAGCAACTTATTGATAATAGGTATTATATTATAAATAATAGTGATAATTACAATTTTTATTATCGAACTTATGGAGATATTATCTTTTATTCAAAGCTCAAAGTAAATGTGATAACATATGAGAACAGTATATTAAAAATTAATTTAAAGGCTATTCCAGTTTACAGCGATGATGAAGTATCTTCAGAAATATTTGTTAATATCCCTAATTTTAAGGAGAATGTTGATAAAGTAATAGTTGATGTCAATAGTGATACTGCAGAAGAAGTATATCATGGAGAAAGTAGATTATAGACAAAGCAAATTTTATCTATGATAAATATTTTGTTAGATAATAATTTTAAAATTAATATTGAAAGGAATAATGATTATATGAAAAATATCAGCAAAATTATGGTAACGGCTTTAAGTTGTTTTATGATTGCAATCCCAATAACTAATAATATTTATGCTGATGAAGAAAACACAAGTACAGAGTACCAATCATTACAAGTTGGCGATTCATATTCAGTTATTGAAGATATTGATGCACTTGGCTTTCCAGCAGATTATGATGACTTTGTTGATAAAATAAAGGAAATAAAAGATAGCAATCCTGATTTATCGCCAGAGCAAATCTTAAAAGAATATGAGGATATGTATTGTAATGCAGCACAACCAGCAGGGTGGTATGAGTCATGGACTGCACTTACCTTATCTGAAAAAATATTAATAGCAACTAACCCTGTAAATGCTGCAATTACTAAAGAATTGGCAAACAATGCAGTTGCAAAAACGGCAGAGTTATATGGATATAATGGTTTAGGTGATAATACAGACGCTTTTAGACATGCATACTGGAATGTAAAGGAAGCAGTATGTATAGATACGGAAGGAAGTACTAACATTAGAATAGAACCAGATTGGAATGTAAAGCCTTCATGACCTAAGGCACTATGCGGCAAGTATGTATTAGAATATAACTATCTCAAGCTTGCGATACAATAAGTAAACAGACAAAAAATCTTGATAATATAGAAGTTTTCTACACTGTGTCTCTGTCTTGTTTCATAAAAATCAAAATAGTATAATAAAAGGGACATCCTTGGCAGAAGTTATTACTATAGCAAATCATAAAGGCTGAGTTGGAAAACAACAATTGCCTTAAATCTTGGCTATCAGATTATCTAACCATCTCATACCTACCTATATGTTGGAAAACAACAAGCACCTTAGACCTTCCTTACTCATTAAAGCAACTTGGTAAAAAGTATCAGTTATCAACTCTAATCTTCAAACCAATCTTAGTAAATATTTTGAAATAGATAATAAAAAATAAAGAAAAAGATATTGGACATTTTTTATAAACTCAAGTATTATAAGTTATACAAATCATACTTATGGGGTGAAAAAATGAATGTACCAAAAGGAAAATACGCTTGGACAGCGACTGTTGGAGAAAAAGGGCAGATCGTAATACCGAAGCAGGCTCGTGATATTTTTGGAATAAAACCGGGCGATACGCTACTGCTCCTTGGTGATGAACAAAGGGGAATTGCAATTCCTCCAAAGGGAGCATTTGACGAATTATTCGGTATAGCATACAGAGAAAAGGATGGTGATGCCGATTGAAAAGAATAGCCTTTTTTTGTATTCCTGCACATGGTCACACAAATCCTATGCTGCCTGTTGCGGCAGAGCTGGTTAGTCGAGGAAATACAGTAAGATTTTATTCATTTAATGAATTTAAAAGTAAAATAGAGGCAAGCGGGGCTGAGTTTATATCCTGTGATTCTTATCTACCTAAGCTTACAAAAAAGGAAGAAGCAGAGCTTAAAAATGTATCTGTCACTGAAATGACAATACAGGGTATTCGTACTACGCTTGCAATGGATATGTTTTTGCATAATGAATTCCTGTCATTTAAGCCGGATGTTGTATACACGGACTCTGTCTGTTTTTGGGGAAAACTTAATGCATGGAAGCATGGTGTGCCAATGGTTGCATCCACAAGTACATTTGCTTTTAATCAAATGTCTTCACAGTATATGAAAAATTCGCCAAAAGAACTTGCGGATATGATTTTCGGGCTGCCAAAAATATCTAAGGAACTAAAGAAATTAAAGCCTTATGGCTATCATGTTCGAAGCGCCTTATCTTTGGCTCAAAGCGATAATAATACAGATTCAATAGTTTATACCTCAAGGAAATTTCAGCCCTATGCAGAGAGTTTTTCCAATCATTACGCCTTTGTAGGTCCATCAGTATTTTCAAAAAAAGAGCCTGATAAGGAAAAGGCAAGAGCGCTTATTTACATTTCTCTGGGAACGGTTATTAATGACAGACCGGACTTCTATAGTAGATGTATTGAGGCTTTAAAAGATCAGGATGCGGACATCCTAATATCATGCGGTAATGTTATAGATATAGAGGCTTTGGGAGTATTGCCGGATAATGTTAAGGTATACCCGTATGTTGATCAACCGGGTATTCTTTCCAAGGCAGATGTATTTATCACTCACTGCGGTATGAACAGCGTATCGGAGAGCCTGTATATGGCTACTCCTTTGGTTCTTTATCCACAGACGAGCGAACAGCGTGCAGTGGCAAGAAGAACGGTAGAAATCGGTGCGGGGCTTATGCTTACCGACGATTCTGTACAGGGTATTCGTTCTGCCGTACAGAAAGTTCTAAATAATGCTTCTTATAGCATAGCGGCAAAAGCTTGCAGTGAGGATTTTCGCTCATGTATAGGAACAGCAGGGGCTGCGGAATTTATAGAAAATGCTCCCCATTTCTCTGAAGGAGTTGATGTGTTGAGTGAATTAAATAAAGCTAATGGAAGGTTTCAAATTGTATACTGGTTAAGCATTATAATAATAATATCCCTTATTGGGGTTTTAATAAGTTGGAAATATGTGTGGATCGTTGGAGTTGCTGCAGGCATACTGTCTGCACCGATAGCTGTGAGTGTGCAGAAAAAACAGTACGCATCCATCATAAAAAAACTTAAAGAAAAGAATTGATATTAAAAAAGCATTTCACTGCGAGAAAATCAAAGAGAAGTGCTTTTTATGTTTTGTTTTTGAAAGATACCTAAAACTTAAAGACTATAATTAAGCAAGAATAAAGATAAGTTCTGTTATGTCTTGTTTTTAAAAGAATATATTTTTGAACCTGTTCAAATGTAAAAAAATTCCGTGGTTTATCATCTCGATTTTTTACAAGTGCATAGATATTTGCTGTATTTACTCATATTATTCAGAAATTAGATGTTATTATATCTGTAATGATAAGTATATTGATTAAAATTATACATATTTGTTATAATATATTTGGACAATGCAAAATAAATACTTGAGGAAATATGATATGTTTAAGATTGCCGTTTGTGATGATGTAGCGTCTGTATGTAATGAACTAAAGACAATGATTATGGACATGAAGAATGATTTAATATGTAAAGAGATAACTATAGATACTTTTTACAGCGGAGAAGCACTGATAGATAATATAAAAGAAGAAAACCTATATGATCTGATTTTTTTAGATATTGAACTTGGAAAGATAAATGGAGTAGAGGTCGGTCATATTATTAGAGAACAAATGGAAGATTATGTGACAAAAATCATATACATATCTTCTAAAGATATATATGACAGACAGTTATTTGATGTGCAACCGCTTCATTTTCTTAAAAAACCCATAGATAGTAAAAAAGTTTTTGATGATATTCAATTAGCAATGAAGATATCAGAAAAGGAAAATAGAAATTTTGAATTTAAAAGTTTTAGAAATACTATAAAAGTCCCATATAGGGATATTTTATATTTTGAAAGTAGGGGAAGAAAAGTTTTTCTTGTGGGAACAAAGAATAATTATACTTTTTATGGCAATATTAAAGATTTAGAAGAGGTTTTACCGAAGTTTTTTATTCGTCCTAATAGAAGTTATTTCGTAAATTATGAGTTTGTTACTTGTTTTAAATTTGAAGAATTGATTATGACGGACGGGAGTATTATTCCAATCAGCAGAAATAAAAGAAAAGATATAAGAGAACTACAGCTTATATTTGAAAGGAAAGGACTGTCATAGTGAGATTGGTACATAGTGTATTTGCGATTATGAATATACTGGAAGTTTTTTCAATATTTAAACTTATAGGTATGTTTTTTGAAAGGCAGGAGGTTAATAAAACAACAGAATTTATATCGTATACTGTATACTATATTTTAAGCTCTTTGATTTTTATTTTACTTCCGGTACCTGTGTTAATGCTGTTATTCAATATAGTCAGCATTTTTATACTCACATTTAACTATGAGGGAACAATTAAAAGCCGGATAACGGCAACGATATATGTGTATTTGATTATTTTTACAGTTGAAATTATATTCATGTCTTTGTTCGAATATCGAAAGATATTTGTTTTTAAAGTACAGGAACTACATTCTATCTACTTAATTATTTGCGTTAATGCTGTTATGTATATTATAGCACTGATATTATCGGATAAAAAAAATAATTTGAGAAAATATAGAAATATTTCCATAGGATATTGGATGGGGACTATCATTATACCGGTTGCCAGTTTGATTGTCGCTGTTTTGTTCCTTAATATTGCAAACGGAACGGAACAAAATCAAATACTGTTTGTTGTGATAGCACTTATAATAATTAATATAGTTAGCTTTCAACTGTATAATTATACAATTACAATATTACATGAAAAAAACAAAAAGCTTATTTTACAAAAACAGAATGAATCTTACTTACAACAATTAAGAATGATACAAGCCGATAATGCTAATATGTCACTGATTAGGCACGACATTAAAAATCATTTATTTGCATTGAAGTCATTATATGAAAAAGGAGAAATTGACTCATTTAAGACTTATTTCGACAGTATATTGTCAAAGATAGATAAGGAAGAAGAATTGTGTAAATCCGGTAATATAATAGTTGACAGTATTATTAATTATAAATTGAAGGAAATAGTTAATACATCTATTTGTGTAGATGTATGTATTCCGGAGAAACTTACTATATCGGATATGGATCTTACTTCCATGCTTGGAAATCTTTTAGATAACTCATTAAGAGCTATAGAAGAAGTAAATGAGAATGGGAAGAAGTCGGTATTATGCTTAAACCTGAATTACACTAAGGGAAGGCTGATGTTGCGAATAGAAAATTCATATTTAAATGTAAAGGTATTTCAAGGAAAATTTCAGACAACAAAAAAAGAGCAGAAAGGGCATGGCATAGGATTGGAAAGTGTAAAAGAGGTGGTGAGTAAATATAATGGGATTTTGAAAATTAGTTGTGAGAAGGATTTGTTTATAGTAGAAGCAGTTTTGTATTGTGGATAGAGTAAAAGATGTTTTGATTTTAGGAGTTAAAGAAAATAAAAAATCATATAAAAGTGCGATGAATAGGGCGTAATCAACCTGTTTATTGCATTTTTTTGATTTAGTACATTTCGTTACAATTAACCCTACAATTGATTACATTTTGCGCACGAAGCGGTATTATTTTATATAATGAGCTTGGAAATAAGGTTTAACAATATTTTTTATTTAAGAAACGATATAAGCAAATCCTTATAGTTACTCTTGATAAAGCCGACTTTATAGAAAACTATACATCGGAAGTTTTTCGTAAGCGATGTCTAATTAATGTATTTGTTACAAAACTTACTTTTATACTTTAATATTTAGCTATAGAATTTTATTTATACATATGATATACTCAACATGAAAATAAAATAAAAAATAAACTAAGTATTAAGGAGCAATAAAATGGAACTTTCACATGGAGAATTAATGGTCATGGAGATGTTATGGGAGGGGGACTGCTTGGATGAGAATGGAGAAATTCAGGCATTGGAACTATCTAAGTTGTTATATGACAAATATGGTATGGGAAAAACCTCATGCTATACTTTTTTTGGCAGGTTACTTGAAAAAGGTGCAATTACAAGACGATACCCAAAGTATACATTAAAACCTATTGTTTCAAGAGATGAGGCATTAAAAAAACAAAGAGAAGAAGCAATCGAAATGCTGTTTCAAGGTTCTATAATTAATGTTTGCCGTGCCTTTTTAAGTGAAAAAAAGGTGAGTAAACAAGATATACAACAGATGAGAGATTTCATAGATAACTTTGAAGTAGAGGAATAATGACGGTATGCCGGAGTTTGTAATAGTTTCGACTTTGGAGAGAGGCATTAAAAGTACTTTCTTCATAGTATTTGTAATTTTAACCAGAAGAGTATTAAATATTAAGAGTATTAAATGGGCAAGTATTATTTTATGGTCAATACTTTTTATCTACTTGCTGTTTCCTTATTCTATTTCAATTAGAATTGAAAAAATAGAGCAAAGTTTTGTGTTAAGGTATGCTTTAGAGCCATTTGTTTTAGTAAGTAAATCTATCAAGATGCTTGTTCAAGAAGTTGGATATATATTATCTAATTTTAATCAACTAATCGTTACAAGTATACTTTTAATATATACAGTAATCCAAGTAACAAAGAGAAACAAGGCACTAAAAAACTCAGTACGGATAGAAGCGGATAGTAGAATAGAGGAGCTTGTTAATAGTTTTCAATTGAAAAGACAGGTACAGATATACATAAATGACAGCATTAAAGTTCCTATTACCTATGGAGTGCTTCGCCCTAAAATAATAATACAGAGTCAGGTATTGGAAAATGATAATTTATTAAAATATATAATAATACACGAAATGATTCATATTAAAAAATTTGACATTGTATTTACTCATATAAAAAATCTGATTACTTGTATGTATTGGTATAATCCGTTTATTCTTTTGGCTTCAAGGTATATGGAGGATGATTTAGAGTTGCTTTGTGATAAGCTGGTTATTCAAAAAGTGGGGGATACGGTTAAAAATAGAAAAGAATACTGTTTATCCATGTTACAGCTTATAGAATTAAAAGAAATACGGGAGAAATCAGTTTTGAAATTACATCCGACAAAAGAAAGGATGATTATTATGAAAAGCTGGAAAAGAGGATTGTCAGGAATTGGCACTTTAATTTTAGTGATGATTTTATCTATAACTGTATTAGTGGACATAAAAGTGCATGGAAAAGAGCAGGTCATTTCAAATGTAACACCTTTTCAAAAAGAAATAGTAAAAGGTGATAAAGTAAGAGAAATAACAGATAGTGAGTATAATAAATTAACCTTAGGAGAGGTATCCGCTAATAGCTTAAGGTCTGCTGATATAAATAGTAAAGTAACTTTAAAGGGTTTAACTAATAAATCTTATAAGTTTAATGCGGCATCTTGGACACAGCCAAACCAAAATGGATTTACGCTAAAACTTGGTGAAATGTCATCTGAAGGAGGTGTTGATTATTGCATTATAATAAAAGAGGATGATACCGTTATTTATAAGAAATATTTTACAAGGGCTACAACACTTACGGTCAAAGCTGATAACAATAGCAGATATGAGGTTATTGTAGATAATCAGTCAACAAATACATTGTCTTATAGGGTGAGAATAAACAGCTATAAAAGAAAATATTGATATATAAGAAAGAGATAAATCTTATATGTATTATAAACAGGGAGGATAATAGAATGATGAGCAAAAAGGTTTTTATATCCGGTTTTTTAATTTTAACGCTGACAGCTATATTCATCGCTATGTTTGGAAAAGCATTTGCTGTACAGTCGGATGCGACAACTTCACCTAATTCTGCCGAAGCATATATGAAGTATAATGAATTCGATTTTTTTGAAAAGTTAGAGGATTCTAAAGACTATGAAGAAATTGAAAAGTTAAAATATGATATGTTGGAGGAAGCTAATCGTCTATATGAACTTGGTGATATACACGATAAGATGAAATTAGATGATATTGACTTTGGAAAAGCAGTAAAAATATATATGGGAAATACAATAAATATTTCTGATTTTCAAGATAGTAAGGCTTTGTTTGCAAAACTTTCGACTCAGGATTATATTTGGGAATTACCGGTAAAAGTGAATAATAGTTTTTTGACATTTACCTTTAATATAGGGGAACCGGTAGATGAATCGACTGATGATTTATTATCAGATAGTGATATTGATATAATCAACAGCAGAGTAGGTCATTGGTTTTTATTAAGAGCGTCTTGGAATAATTCAGATACTATTGATTATAGAAATTATGTTAATGATATATTGCAGAAGAATAACTTGCTTGACAGCAATAAGCTGTTTGTGCTTGTAGGTGGAATAGAGCCTGTTTATCAGCCGATACTGTTGGAGGTGGGTGATAAAGTCGATAGTGTTATAGTTCCATGTGGGGAAACAATGTCAGCACTTTCAATGTTGGCAAATGATAGAAATAATTCAGGTCTTATAGCTAGAAGTATTAAAGAAAAGGGAGTTCTGTCACTTGATGAATTTGAGGATGTGATTAAACAAAAGTAATGAAAAATTTTACAATCGCTTATTTTATAGCGTTGGTAGGTTGTGAGAGAACATCCCATAGTTTGTTTTTCCAAATATACTAAAATCATCTTATTAAAAATCAGGGAGGTCGCTTTATATGAACACTATTTCAATTCAAAATGTGTCTAAGAGCTTTGGGCAGCATAAAGTTTTGAACAATATAAATTTGAACTGTGAGAAAGGCTTCATATACGGTATTGTCGGATATAACGGTTCAGGTAAAACGGTTTTATTTAAGAGTATATGCGGATTTATAAAACCGGATAGCGGAGTTGTAACAATTAAGGGCAAACCCAATTCGGATATCAGTAAGTTTAACTTAGGGGCAATAATAGAAGCACCTGCTTACATATCAGAATTAAGCGGAATAGATAATCTGAGCTATCTTTATGAAATTAAAAATAAGAAAAACAGAAAACATTTAGAGGAAGTTCTGCGGCTTGTAGGGCTTGATCCGCTTTCTAAAAAGAAGGTAAGTAAGTACTCTATGGGTATGAAACAGCGTTTGGCTATAGCGCAGGCAATTATGGAAGAGCAAGATATATTGATTTTAGATGAGCCTATGAATGGACTGGATAAACAGGGCGTTGAGGATATGAGAAATCTTTTTATAAAACTTAAAAATGAAGGAAGGACTATACTTCTTGCAAGTCATAATAGAGAAGATATAGATATTCTCTGTGATTATGTCTATGAAATAGACTCGGGTGAACTTAAAAATATAAGGGCTAAATAATATATAAAAAGGCTTCTAAGTAAGATTAAAAAGAGTTTTGCAACTATGTTAATAATATAAATACAAAAGGAGAGTATCAATGAAAATAAAATTAAAGTACATTATGCCTATGCTTATGTTAACAATGACAGCCTGTGCATCACCTTCAGACGACAAAGAAACTCTTACAGCGTCAAGTGCCATTACTAATGAAAGTACTGATTCATCATCAACAACTCAGGTGAGTGGAAACTTTCCTGAAAAACTTAATATGGAGATTGAGCGTGTCAGTTTCGATGCAGAGGTGATTGCACACTCTTCAGCAAATAAGAAATCTAAATCTTATGAGGTAACAGTAAGGAAGTTTGATAAGGAAAAGGTTAAAGAGAAGTTACTAAGTAATATTGAAGTTGCAGAAACGATAAACTACGGGGATGAGGATTCTTATCAGGGAACAAAAGAGGAATACCTGTCGGTTTCTCCTACCGGAATATTTTTCTATAAAAATTTATATGCGTATGTAAATAACGCTTTTTCATTATTTGAAGATGATAGAAATGCGGAAATGTATATGAAAGATATCGACTTTGATTTTGCAAGCAGAGATGCGGCTAAGGAGATTGTACTTAAAGAGCTTGACAGTTTAGGAGCGGGATTAGGCAGTGAGTTTTTTTTGAATATGTACTCTTTGGACTATGAAACCATGAAAGAGAATGAAAAAGTTCTTGATATGGATGGCGAACCGGATAAATCAGCCTATAAACCGGAATGGAGCAGTAAGGATAATTGCTATTATCTATGTATAAGGCAGAGTGTAAACGGTATCCCTGTGGGTTATAAATACGCAGATGCAGATGAGAATATCAATGAGTACAATGCTCCTATACAGCTTTTATATTCAAGTTCAGGTATAGAATTTTTAAGTATAGACAAGATGTTCGATTTTTCCGATAAGAATGAAGAAGTCGTTCTTGCGGATATGGATAAGGTATCGGCTTGTATAGCAAAGAAGTATAATGATATTTTAAATGAAGCAAAATACTCTGTTAGTAAACTCGAATTACATTATATATGTGTTAAAGAAAGTGAAACAAAGTATACGGTGAGACCGGCTTGGGTTGTTACTATGAGTGAGATCGGAGATGATACACCGTTTCAAATGATTATAGATGCACAAACTGCTAAGGAACTTATATTATGATGATTGCATTAATAAGGGGAATTAGAAATAACTTTATAAGGTGCTTTAAGGGATACAGGTTTATTTTGGGCATCTTAGGTGTTATCGGAGTTTTTATGTTCTCCATTTTAGATTATGGTAATGAAATAAGAGTAATACATGTTTTTGTGGATAGTTTTCGGACAATAACATTTTTAAGTGTAATTATGTTTTGCAGTCTTCCTTATGCTTCCAGTCTATATGAAGATCTGGAAAATAACTGCTATAGACCGGAGCTTACAAGACATAAACTTGGCTTAATGGTACTGTCCAAAGTGATTGTTATATTTTCTTCGGCAATTATGACCATGTTTATCGGAAGTATGATTTTCACCCTCCTTTTAGGGATTAGATATGAATGGGGTATCTTGGAATATAACGCAGAATATTTACTGGATATTTCAGATATGATAAAAAACAACCAACTTGTTCTGTATATCGCTGTTACGGCATATAAGGTAGGAACTTTATACGGAGTATTGGCACTGCTTTCCACTGCCATCTCACTTTTTATACGAAATAAGCTTATAGTATATGCAGCTCCTGCCATTTTATGGCATTTGATTTTGGATATATCAGGGAAATTTCCGGGTAAGCCACTATATTTGGAGATATATTGTATTTTTTCACCTGACTATAATGTATGGAATAACGAGTGGCTGACACTTTTATGGTCGAATTTGGTAGCTCTTATTTTAGCACTGTTTCTTACTGTATTTATATATATAAGGTTTAAGAGGGTAATTGCCGATGGATAAACTGAAAATATTATTTTATAGCTTGGAATTAACGAAGCATAAACTCCTAAGTTCAAGATTTAGAAGCTTATGTCTTATATATGCCGGATTTGTTTGGGTAAATATGTCATCTATAAGAAGCTTTATAGAGGCGACAAATTGTCCTGTATCCATATATATATATCCTATTATGCTGATACATATAAAGTTCAGAACGATTATAAGTTTTTGCTGTGTATATCTTTTTTCAGATGTTCCTTTTTTACAGTACAGTAAGATGTATTCATTGATTAGGATGGGTAGAATAAAATGGGCTTTGGCACAGATTTTAAGTATATTTGAAACGGCATTCCTTTTCTGCTTATATATGTGCATAGTTCCTGTAGTTCTTTGTATTCCCAATGTGGAATTTACAGGAGAATGGGGGAAAATAATACATACTCTCTCACTTACAAATATGTCTCAAGTATACGCTATTAATATTTATGTTCCTTACGAGGTACTGGTAAGATTAGAGCCTATGGAAGCAATGTTTTTAGCTGTCGGATTGAGTACCTTGCTTATATCATTTTTCGGTGTTTTTATGTTTGCCGTAAGTTTAGTATTCAAAAGAAATATTGCCATAGTAGCAGCTTCAGTTGTTATAGGATGGTCTGTTGCAGTATATAATATATACAAATTACTTTTTCCATACGCTCCTGTATTGTGGCTTGATATCTCTCAAATTGGACAGCTGTTCTATGGAATGAAACGCTTTCCCGACCTTAGGTATATATTACTTAGCTTTTTGCTTATGATAAGCGTATCGGCACTGGCGGCTATGTGGGCTATTCGCTCAAGGGATTTGGAGTGGGTCAACGAAGATTAGAATTTTAAATCTCTGAGGATAAATGAATATTTTTCCTCAGAGATTTTTACAGGAGGTACTATACTATGAAGTTATTTTCGATTTATACCTTAATAATTATAGTTTTATTGAGCGGATGTTCTAAAAAAGAGATTTCGGAAAATACCCAAAATTCTGCCCATATAAATGTTGATGAACCGGAAGCCTCAGTTCATGATTTTACAGAAGATCAGCTTAGTGATGCGGAAGTAACTGAATTGGAAAATCTTATAACACCCTATGGAGATGGAAACTCTTTATAAAATGGTTGAAGATTTTTACGAGGTTCGTTCTTTAAATGAAATTACAGATATTTCTTCCATAAAACGGATTCGAAAAAACCCGGAAAAATGGCAGGACAGGGTTCTAAACATAGAAGATGCGGATACTGTTAATGAAATAGTAAAGGTTTTAAAAAATTCAGAGGTATATAATTTAGGGGCAACATCTTATGAGGATTTGTTGATTCTTACAAAAAAAGATGGAAGTGAAATAGAATTGCAGATCCCGCCGTACTACCCTGAATTATTTACCGGAGAAGGGTTTATTTTGGGAGATGCCGTTTATTACAGCCCCGGAAGGGAAGAATGGCTTGAATTAATGGATAAATATTTTAATAAGTGATATTTCGCAAAATTTACAGCCCGACTTTTATTGTTTATAGAAGCTATCTATTAAGAGATGTAAGGTAGATTATAGCAATGTTGTTATTTTGGATATGCACCATGTAAATAAAAGTGACAGATAGTATTTTAGTGACCAAGACTGATGTGTTACTTGATATTATAAGTGAAGGTGGCTCAGGTTATAATTTTTTTAGAAGAGTGATTTATATTAAAAAAGTAATAGTTTTAGATTTATAAGATTGAACATTGTCTTAAAGACCTTAAAAGTGCAGAACAGTACATTTTTAAGACCTTAAAAATGCATAGACACACAATATAAAGACCTTAAATATGTTGACAAGATTCTTTTAAAGCACTAAAGTATAAAAATAAGAGTATCTTGTTTATGATAGTGAAATATTTTAGGAGGTAGATCGGATGGAGCGTTTTGCACTTAGAAAACTTATAGAATGGAAAGATAAGCAGAATAGAAAGCCGTTGATTATTCGAGGAGCAAGACAGGTTGGAAAAACATGGTTGATGAAAGAATTTGGAAGAACATGCTTTGAAAAAGTGGCTTATATGAACTTTGATAACAATAAAAGGCTAGAACAGGTATTTGAGGGAGATATTAATATAGATAGAATCTTGCTGGCAATCAGTATAGAAACAGGAGTATCCATTGATGAAAAAAACACTTTGTTAATATTTGATGAAGTACAAGAGGTACCGAAGGCTCTTTCCTCATTGAAATATTTTTGTGAGAATGCACCCCAATATGCAATAATAGCTGCAGGGTCATTATTAGGTGTGGCTCTTCATAAAGGGACATCATTTCCTGTAGGCAAGATTGACTTTATGAATCTTTACCCATTGACTTTTGTTGAGTTTTTATATGCTTTAGGTGAGGAGAGGTTTGCAAATGTACTTCAAAGTGATGATACGGAAATGATTACAATGTTCAAGACCAAGTATATAGATAGACTACGAGAATACTACTATGTAGGAGGAATGCCTGAGGTAGTAAAAACCTATGTGAATAGCAAAGATTTTAAACAAGTCAGAGAAATGCAGAAAAATCTTTTGAATTATTATCAGCAGGATTTTTCAAAACATGCAGAAGTTTTACTTGTGCCAAGACTAAATCTTGTATGGAACTCCATACCGATGCAGTTGGCAAAGGAAAATAAAAAATATGTCTATGGGCAAGTTAGAAAGGGTTCAAGGGCAAAAGATTTTGAATTGGCATTGCAGTGGCTTTCGGATTGCGGGCTGATTCATAAGGTTCAAAGAGTAGGAAAAGTGGCGCTTCCGCTGAAAGCATATTTAGATCTTGATGCATTTAAAGTATATTTGTTGGATATAGGTTTATTAATAGCTATGACAGATTTGGATGTAAAAGTTATCATTGATGGTAATAGGATTTTTACTGAATTTAAGGGAGCGTTGACAGAACAGTATGTCTTGCAGCAACTCATCGCATCAGAAAACATGGAACCTTATTATTATTCTACACCCAATTCCGGTGGAGAGATAGATTTTATGATTCAGGGTAAAACATCTATAGTTCCCGTAGAAGTTAAAGCAGAAGAAAATTTAAGAGCCAAGAGTCTTAAAGCCTTTTGTGAAAAGTATCATCCCAAGTATGCATTGCGTATATCTATGTCCGACTATCGTGAGCAGGACTGGCTGACAAATATTCCATTATACAATGTTGAAAAAATAAGAAATTATATGGAATAAATGATTGTTGTATTAAAAGGTATAGCTGTTAATGGGGAAAAACAATAAATACAATTATTGTAAAGTGGTAACATATGGTAAAAAATCAGGAAGATACAGATTGTTTGTAGAGGGGCTTGAAATCGGGGAAAATATACATGTAACGAGTTATGTGTATATCAAGAATGCTCGTTTCGCTGTGAAGGCAGAAGGATTTTATAATTAATAAAATAATATAAACACAAAAAAGGAGAGTATCATCAATGAAAACAAAATTTAAGTACATTATACCTATGCTTATGATAACAATGACAGCCTGTGCATCACCTTCAGAAAGCAAAGAAACTATTGCAGAATCAAATACTGTTACGAGTGAAAGTGCTGATACTACATCAACAGAACAGGTAAATGGAAGCTTTCCCAAAAGGCTTGATATGGAGATAGATCGTGTCAAATTCGATGCCGAGGTGCTTGCACACTCTGCTGAGAATATGAAGGCGAAATCCTATGAAGCAACACTGAGAAAATTTGATAAGGAAAAGCTTAAAGAGAAGTTTCTAAGTAGCATTGAAGAGCCGGAAATAATGAGCAGCGAAGATCCTGATTCTTATTATGGAGAAAAGGATGAATTTCTGTCGGTTTATCCTACCGGAATATTTTTCTATACAGATTTTCATAGGTATGTAAAGAATACTTTTTCATTATTTGAAGATGATAGAAATGCGGAAATGTATATGAAGGATACAGACTTTGATTTTGCAAGCAGAGACGAGGCTAAGGAGATTGTACTTAAAGAACTTGACAGTATAGGAGCGGGCTTGGGTAGTGACTATTTTATAAATATGTACTCCTTGGACTATGAAACCATGAAAGAGAATGAAAAAGTTCTTGATATGGATGGCGAAC
>ERZ772921.1019-NODE-1019-length-16752-cov-3.372881_pt1 | contig 16752 bp, 20 predicted proteins | sample MGYA00512117_ERZ772921 | MGnify/ENA primary metagenome ERZ772921 (study PRJEB29015, sample SAMEA2737944) | human oral metagenome | biome: human oral; feature: human-associated habitat; material: dental | place: China | collected 2150 ... | reverse complement strand
GATGTTAGAACAGCAGATGAAATCCATTTTGCCGTATTTATCTACCGCACTTGTGCCACAAGGTACAGGCAGTTGGTCGGTAAGTTGGATTACGCCGGAATAATGTTATTGACTGAGATAACACCGATTAGACCGATTTATTTATTCAGTTTGCATGAAAAACGCGGTTTATTAGAGAATATGTTGCAATTTTATTAATTAAGGACAGACTATGACAAAACATTATGACTATATTGCCATCGGTGGTGGCAGCGGCGGTATCGCTTCCGTTAACCGTGCAGCAAGTTATGGCAAAAAATGTGCCATTATTGAAGCAAAACATTTAGGTGGAACCTGTGTTAACGTAGGCTGTGTGCCGAAAAAAGTGATGTTTTATGGTGCACAAATTGCAGAAGCCATCCATCATTATGCACCGGATTATGGCTTTGATGTGGACGTGAAAAAATTTGATTTCGCTAAGTTGGTGGAAAGCCGTCAAGCCTATATTTCCCGCATTCATACCTCATACGATAACGTATTAGCAAAAAATAACGTGGATGTGATTCGCGGTTTTGCTCAATTTGTCAATAAAAATACCCTTCAAGTGACTTTCGACGATGGTTCCACCGAACAAGTGACAGCAGATCATATTTTGATCGCCACCGGTGGACGCCCAAGTATTCCTGCAATAAAAGGCGCGGAATACGGTATTGATTCTGATGGTGTTTTTGCGTTAACCGAGCTGCCTAAACGTGTCGCCGTTGTTGGTGCCGGTTATATTGCTGTGGAGTTGGCAGGCGTCTTGAACAGCCTTGGTGTGGAAACCCATTTATTTGTGCGTAAACACGCGCCGTTGCGTAATTTTGATCCAATGATGGTGGAAACCTTAGTGGAATCCATGCAACAAGACGGTATTACGCTGCACACTCATGCCATTCCAAAAGAGGTGGTAAAAAATGCAGATGGCTCGGTGACGCTTCACCTCGAAGATGGTCGTGCGCAAACCGTAGATTGCTTGATTTGGGCGATTGGACGTGAGCCGACGACCGATAAAATTAATTTACACGCCGCCGGCGTAGAAGCGAATGAGCGTGGTTTTATCAAGGTGGATAAATACCAAAACACCAATGTGCCGGGCATTTATGCGGTAGGCGATATTATTGAAGGCGGCATTGAACTCACGCCGGTGGCGGTTGCAGCCGGACGTCGTTTATCCGAACGCCTGTTTAACAATAAACCGAACGAACATTTAAACTATAATTTAGTGCCGTCCGTGGTGTTCAGTCATCCGCCAATTGGCACTGTGGGATTAACCGAACCACAAGCCATTGAACAATATGGTGCGGAAAATGTGAAAGTGTATAAATCTTCCTTTACCTCTATGTACACGGCAGTTACCCAACATCGCCAAGCTTGCCGCATGAAATTGGTATGCGTGGGTAAAGAGGAAAAAATCGTGGGCTTACATGGTATCGGTTTTGGCGTGGACGAAATGATCCAAGGTTTTGCCGTGGCGATTAAAATGGGCGCGACAAAAGCGGATTTTGACAACACCGTTGCCATCCACCCGACCGGTTCGGAAGAATTCGTGACCATGCGTTAATACTTCCTGAACAATCACTTTTGGGTCTGAATATTATCAGGCCCTTTATTTTGCGAAAACAATGAGAAAAACGACCGCACTTTGGATGTGCTCGACATCTTCTAAACGCTCATAATAACGAGCATCTGACCACGCCGATTTTTCACCGATTTCCGCCCCTTTTAAAACAACTTTTTCGGCGGATTTTTGAATTTACCATGACTTATTTTGCCTTCATTTCTCCTCGCCTGATTGCCAATTTCACCGGATGCTCAAAAAAATCTATTTTGTATAAAAATTACCCTTTGCAAACGTTCGAAAAGTGCGTATGATAGCGCACCTTGTCGGTTGGCAACCGAGCTTGGTCAAGTCGTTGGAAATTTGGGAGTCATAATGCGGATTGGTCATTATCAATTAAAAAATCGCATTTTATTGGCGCCCATGGCCGGCATTACTGATCAACCTTTTCGTCGAATTTGTGCTACATACGGCGCAGGTTTGACCTTCTCAGAAATGATGTCAACCAACCCGCAGGTGTGGCATACCGAAAAATCGAAATTGCGTCTGGCTCATCACCAAGACGCCGGTATAAATGCCGTACAAATTGCGGGTTCCGATCCCGATGAAATGGCACAAGCCGCTCAAGTGAATGTGGAATACGGCGCTCAAATTATTGATATTAATATGGGCTGTCCGGCAAAGAAGGTGAATCGTAAAATGGCGGGCTCCGCACTTTTACAATATCCCCAACTTGTTCGACAAATTCTTGAGTCTGTGGTGAAGTCTGTTGAGGTTCCGGTAACCTTAAAAATTCGCACAGGTTGGGATTTGGAAAATCGAAATTGTGTAGAAATCGCCAAAATCGCGGAACAAAGTGGCATTCAAGCGTTAACCATTCATGGCCGTACCCGCGCCTGCAAATTTGAAGGCGAGGCAGAATATGAACATATTCGATTGGTGAAACAGCAAGTTTCCATTCCCGTGATTGCTAACGGTGATATTACTTCTGCCCAAAAAGCCAAAGCGGTACTCGATGATACGGGTGCTGATGGCATTATGATCGGACGTGGCGCATTAGGCCGACCTTGGTTATTTCAATCCGTGGTTGGGCTAGTGGAACATGATTCGATTATTCAGGCGCCAAGCTTAGAAGAAAAATGTCGTGTAGTTTTACAGCATATCCGTGAATTGCATCGCTTTTACGGAGAAGAAAAAGGCTACCGAATTGCACGCAAGCATATTGCTTGGTATTTACAGGACATTCAACCCGATTCTGTTTTTAAACAAGATTTTAATGCGCTCACCTCTGCTTCGGCACAATTGTCCGCATTAGAGCGATTTTTTAGTTTAATTTGATTTAATTAATGGATAGAAAAATGCTAGAACAACGTAATCCGGCAGAAGCATTAACTGTTTCAGTGCTGAATTCTCAATCTCAAGTCACTAACAAACCATTGCGCGACTCTGTAAAACAAGCCTTAAGAAATTATTTATCCCAATTGGACGGTCAAGATGTGAATGATCTGTATGAATTGGTACTGGCAGAAGTCGAACACCCAATGTTAGATATGATTATGCAATATACTCGCGGCAATCAAACTCGTGCTGCAACTATGCTCGGTATTAACCGTGGCACTTTGCGTAAAAAATTAAAAAAATACGGTATGGGTTAGTTTTTGACTGATTTTGCTCGTAGCCCTTGTCCCTGTGACAAGGGCTTTTTATTTATTCAGTAGTTTATTGTGGTCATAACCAATCCCAAAACCATTTGACTGTATTAAACTCCACATTCACGCTTTCAAAGCCTTATCACCGCCTACTAAAGCGACTCCGTAAGAAAGATCTCCTTTAAACATTGAAAAAGTTCACGATATGCTTTGGCAGGTTTATTTTGCTCTCTTTCTTTTTTAGCTGAACGAATAAGATTGCGTAATTGTTGTCGGTCGGCTTGTGGATAGTCATTAAGTAAGCGGGTTAATGCCGTGTCGCCTTGTTCGATGAGTTCATCACGCAATAATTCTAGTTTATGTAGGACTACCTGCTGTTGTAAGTGTTTATTTTCAATCTTATCAAGTGCCTCTTGAATAGGTTCAACGTCTGTATTTCGCAATAATTTACCAATATATTGTAACTGGCGACGACGTGCTTCTTTTTGCAGACGCTGAGCAAGAAAAACCGCCTCTTGTAAGTTATCATCAAGTGGAATTTTGTCTAATTTTACCGGGGTTAACTCAACCAATTTTTCACCGAGTTTTTTTAATGCTTCGGCATCACGTTTTATTTCACTTTTACTAACCCAAATAATCTCTTCTTGTTCTTCATTTTGCCATTCAAAATCATCTTGTTTGCGTTTTGCCATGTGTTATCTCCGATTCTGTGTCGTTCTTTTGGGAAGTAAGATAAAAAGAGGACTGGTTTCTTAGAAACCAGTCCCGATGTTACTCACTTTCATTGAAAGCGTAAGGTTTATTTTTTATGACGGGTATGTAACCCTTTTTTCTCTAAACCACGATAAATCAGCTGTTGCTGGATAATCGTGATGAGGTTAGACACTAACCAGTAAAGCACTAGACCTGCCGGGAACCAAAGGAAGAACACCATGAAGATTAACGGCATGAAGTTCATGATCTTTTGTTGCATCGGGTCGGCAGCCGGTGTCGGCGACATTTTTTGCAACAAGAACATGGATGCGCCCATTAAGATTGGTAGGATGTAATACGGATCTTGTGCAGACAAGTCTTGAATCCAGCCAAAGAATGGCGCATGGCGTAGTTCAACCGCTTCCATAAACGTCCAGTATAAAGCGATGAAAATCGGCATTTGTAACAATAACGGGAAGCAACCGCCTAATGGATTCACTTTTTCGTCTCGATACAATTTCATCATTTCTTCGCTCATGCGTTGACGATCATCACCGAAACGTTCGCGCATTTCTTGCAATTTCGGTTGTAACATACGCATTTTGGCCATAGACGTGTATTGCGCTTTCGTAAGCGGATATAAAATGGCTTTTACGATTAATGTAATACAGATGATGGCAACGCCCCAGTTATGGACTAATTGCTGAATAAACGTAAGTAACCAGAAAAGCGGTTTTGCAATGAACCATGCCCAACCATAGTCCACGGTTAAATCTAAATGATCGGCCACTTTTGCCATTTCATTTTGTAATTTTGGACCTGTCCATAATTTGCTGGTTAAGGTTTCAGTGCTATGTGGTTGAATCACTACCGCCGGACTACGATAACCAATTGAGCCGACATTATTAGCTTTATCAGTTCGGGTATAAAGCTGATTATCTACATCTTGATTTGGGATCCAAGCAGAAACAAAGTAATGCTGTAATACCGCAACCCAACCAGCTTTTGTTTGAATAGAGAGATCGGCATTTTCCATATCGCTGAAACTGTATTTTTTGTAGTTAGTTTCAGAAGAAGAATAAGCACCACCGGTGTAGGTTGGCATCGCGATGCTATCGGAACTGTCCACTAAACGATGCTTTAATTGAGCATAAGGTTCAACTTCAATTGCCGCATCACTTTGGTTATTAATTTCATAATTAACCGCAACCGCATATTCACCACGTTTCAACACAAAAATTTTGCGATAGGTTACCCCGTTACGCTCATAGGTAAAAGGAACCACCAATTCATTTTGTCCTTCTGCCAATTTAAAGGTATCGCCTTCCACTTGGTATAAGGCACGTTCAGCTTTGGTATCAATGCCGTCTTTACCAATTAACCCACTTTGCGCAACATACTGGTGTTCCGGTGTATTTTGTAATAATACGAATGGCGTATTAGAATTCAATTCGGCATCGTATTTTAATAATTCTGAACGGATAACATCGCCACCGGCTGTATTGATTTGCAAGCGGAATACATCATTTTCTAAGGTAATAATACGACCGTTGGTTGACGTTTCGTTTGTTGCTGCAACGGCATTTAAATTTGCTGAAGAGGGAACATCAGAAACGGCATTTTTTACTTGCTCGGTAACCGTTGGTTTTGGCGTGTGATAATCAAGTTGCCATTGCTGATAAACAACAAAAGACATAAAGAGTAGTGCGATGACTAGCAGGCTTCGTCTTGAATCCATTATTTATTCTCTGTTTTGTTATTATTGATCTTTGGTGGAACAGGATCGTATCCACCCGCGTGTAAGGGATGACATTTTAATATACGTTTTATCGTAAGCCAACCTCCTTTTACCATGCCATGGTTTTTTAACGCCTCAATGCCATAGCAGGAACAAGTGGGAGTGAAACGGCAGCGAGGGCCGATTAATGGGCTGATAACAACTTGATAGAACCGAATGAATCCGATCAGGATTTTTGCGCCAAACGAATGTGTCGTTGCCATAATTTATCCAGTATTTGCCATAAAGTGCGGTTGTCTAAACGACCAATTCCTTGTTTAGCGACAACAACAAAATCATAAGACGGTAAACGGTATTGGCTCAAACGAAAGGATTCACGGCATAAACGCTTAATACGATTACGATCATGGGCACGTTTGAGGTGTTTTTTTGCCACAGTTAAACCTAAGCGTGGGTGCTCAAGGTGATTTTGGCGAGCAAGAATAGTGATTTCAGGTGAACTAGCGCGAAACGGCTGTTGGAAGACGTATTTAAAATGTTCGGGAGTTAACAAACGTAACTCCCTAGGAAAGTTTAGCTTAACCACATTAATATGCGATTAGGCAGATAAACTTTTACGACCTTTAGCACGACGACGAGCTAAAACTTGACGGCCATTTTTAGTTGCCATACGAGCACGAAAACCGTGAGTACGGTTACGTTTTAATACAGAAGGTTGAAATGTGCGTTTCATTATAATGTACCTAAGTCAAAGAGTTTCAGTAACTGTTTCTACTTTAAACGTTGGGAAACGTTTAAATAAACAAAGATTATCAAAAAATAAGGAACGGAATTGTAATCATAAATTCAGCGTTCGTCAAATGAGATTAGGGCAAAACACGGCAACCCGTTCATTTTTCCATCACTCACAGCATTTAAAAGCGAGGCGATTATACGGTTTTAGGCAAAAATGGCAAGCAACCTTTTTTGCTTTTTTTGATCGTGGGTTGAAGATCTTTTTCTCCCTTTATTGTAGAATAATTCCCTTTCCAACCGCACTTTCAGCCGAAGATCCGCGTTTTAGGATGTTCGGTTGTCTAGGCTACATAAAAACAAACATATCGCCGGTTGGTTAAACACCTATGAAAATCATCAATTACTATTAATTAGGGATACATAAAGTGGAAAACCGGTCTGATGCACTTTGGCAAAGCTGTTTGTTACAAATTCAAGATAAAATTCCTGCAGACGATTTCAAAATTTGGCTTTATCCGTTGCAAGCTGAGGCAACGGCTGAGAGTCTTTTGCTTTATGCGTCAAATGCCTTTGTGCAAAAATGGGTGATCGATAATTACCTGCCATTAATTCTGGATGTTGCCCGTCAAGCCAGCGCAAACCCTAATCTCAATGTATCCGTGATTGAAGGCATTAAACCCACTGCACCCAAAGTAGAGAAACCGACGAAAAAACAAAGTGCGGTCGGTTTTTCGGAAGAAAAAAACACCAGCAAAACGCCTTACAATTCCAACTTAAACACTAAATTGGTGTTTGATAACTTCGTTGAGGGGAAATCTAACCAACTGGCGCGCGCAGTGGCACAAAAAGTGGCAGATAATCCCGGCGAACAAACCGCAAATCCGCTGTTCTTATACGGTGGTACAGGCTTAGGTAAAACCCACTTATTGCACGCCATCGGCAACGGCATTATCGCCAATAATCCGGAGGCGCGTGTGGTATATATTCACTCCGAGCGTTTTGTGCAGCAGGTTGTGGCGTATATTCGTGACAACAAAATGGAAGAATTTAAAAAATTCTACCGCTCTTTAGATGCGTTGTTAGTGGATGATATTCAATTTTTTAGCGATAAAGAAAAAACCCAAGAAGAATTTTTCCATATTTTCAATACCTTATTTGAACGTGGTCGCCAAATCATTTTGACTTCAGACCGTTATCCACGAGAAATTGAAAAAATTGAAGAACGCCTAAAATCTCGTTTTGGCTGGGGACTGACAACCGCCATTGAACCACCAGATCTTGAAACCCGTGTTGCCATTTTGATGAAAAAAGCGGAAGAAAATAACGTAGATCTACCCCACGATGTGGCGTTTTTCATCGGTCAAAAATTACGCACCAATGTGCGAGAATTGGAAGGCGCCTTAAATCGAGTGAAAGCCATGCAGGAATTTAAGGGGGAACCGATCACCATTGATTTTGTGCGTGAAACCCTGAAAGATATGTTGGCACTGCAAGATAAGTTAGTCACAGTTGACAATATTCAAAAAGTGGTGGCGGAATACTATCGTATTAAAGTCTCCGATTTAAAATCGAAAAACCGCTCCCGCTCAGTGGCTCGTCCGCGCCAAGTAGCAATGGCGTTAGCAAAAGAATTGACCAACCGCAGCCTGCCGGAAATCGGTAAGTCTTTCGGGGATCGCGATCATACGACAGTATTACACGCGTGTCGTAAAGTGGTTGAATTACGGGAATCCGAGCTGGATATCCAAGAAGATTGGGCTAATTTAATTCGAATTTTATCCGTATAGGAGTCACCAAATGCAATTTATTATTTCCCGCGAAAATTTATTGAAGCCGTTGCAACAAGTGTGTGGCGTATTAAATAGTCGCCCGAATATTCCCGTGTTAAATAACGTCTTATTGCACATTGAAAATCATCAATTAAGCATTACCGGCACAGATTTAGAAGTGGAGCTTTCCACAAAAACGCCATTGCTTCATGCCGAACAAGATGGCAAATTCACCATGCCGGCAAAAAAATTCTTAGATATTTGCCGTAGTTTGCCGGAGAATGCGGAAATTACCGTCACATTTGAAGAAGATCGCGCCATTGTGCGTTCTGGTCGCAGCACCTTTAATTTATCCACGTTACCGGCGGAAGATTATCCTAACCTTACCGATTGGCAATCAGAAGTGGATTTCACCCTTGAGCAAGCGACACTACGCCGTTTAATTGAGGCCACGCAATTTTCTATGGCAAACCAAGACGCGCGCTATTTCTTAAATGGCATGAAATTTGAAACGGAAGGCAATTTATTACGCACTGTCGCAACCGATGGCCACCGTTTGGCAGTTTGCACGATTCCATTAGAACAAGATTTACAAACCCATTCCGTGATTTTACCGCGTAAAGGTGTGTTAGAACTGGCACGTTTGTTGGAACCAAGCGACCAACCGGCACGTTTGCAAATCGGTACAAACAACTTGCGCATCCAATTAAATCACATCACGTTTACATCAAAACTCATTGATGGCCGCTTCCCGGATTACCGTCGTGTGTTGCCACGCAATGCGACCCGTATCGTTGAGGCAGGCTGGGAAACCTTAAAACAAGCTTTTGTACGCGCCGCAATTTTATCTAATGAACGTTTCCGTAGCGTACGCTTACAGCTCAGTGAAAACCAACTGAAAATTACTGCCACCAACCCGGAACAAGAAGTCGCGGAAGAAATCATTGATGTGTCTTACAGCGGCGAAGAAATGGAAGTAGGCTTTAACGTTAGCTATATTCTTGATGTGTTGAATGCGTTGAAATGCAACCAAGTGCGTATGCGCTTAACCGATGCCTCTTCCAGCTGCTTAATTGAAGATTGTGAAGACGCCAGCGCAGAATATGTGATTATGCCAATGCGCTTATAATATATGGCGATTTCACGTTTAACTGTTGAAAATTTTCGTAATTTACAAGCCGTGGATCTGGAATTGGATCACGGCTTTAACTTTTTGGTAGGCAACAACGGCAGCGGCAAAACCAGCTTGCTGGAAGCCATTTTCTATTTAGGTCACGGACGCTCTTTTAAAAGTGCGGTCAGTAATCGGATTATTTCTTACGATCAACCGCACTTTACCCTTTTCGGGCAAATTCAAGAACAACAACACCAATGGTCGGTCGGCTTGCAAAAACTCCGCCAAGGAAACACGATCGTGAAAATCAATGGCGAAGATGGCAATAAAATTTCTGACCTCGCACACTTATTGCCTATGCAAATCATCACGCCGGAAGGTTTAAATTTGCTCAATGGCGGCCCAAGCTATCGCCGCGCCTTTCTGGATTGGGGTTTATTTCATCATCACGTGAGTTTTTATAACCTGTGGGCGAGTTTAAATCGTTTACTCAAACAACGAAATGCCGCCTTACAGCAAATTTCCGGTTATCAACAAATGAAAATTTGGGACGTGGAATTGGTAAAACTTGCCGAGCAGGTAAGTCTGCTCAGAGCCGAATATGCTCAAGCCTTACAACCGGAAATTGAACAAACCTGCCGTTTATTTCTACCGGAACTAGACATTAGTGTGAGCTTTCATCAAGGCTGGGAAAAAGAACAAAACTATGCCGAATTATTGGCGCGTAATTTTGAACGGGATCGTGCATTAGGCTATACGGTTTCCGGGCCGCAAAAAGCTGATTTTCGTTTTAAAGCCAATGGATTGCCGGTGGAAGATATTTTATCGCGTGGTCAGCTGAAATTATTAATGTGTGCATTGCGTTTGGCTCAAGGTGAACATTTGATGCAACAAAAACAACGCCATTGTATTTTCCTGATTGACGACTTTGCCTCCGAGTTGGATCAAACTAAGCGTAGTCTTCTTGCTGAACGCTTACAAAACAGTGGCTCCCAAGTTTTTGTCACCGCCATTACACAAAACCAGCTCAAAGAAATGCAATCAAAAAAGCACCGCACTTTTAAAATAGAAAATGGATATATCAGAGAAATTTGATCACGATTACCACAAATCTAATCTTTATCTTTTGTATCGTGAATAGTGCACCTAAAAAAATCCCCATCTGAACCGCCCGAGCGACTTTCAATTTTTAGGAAATTTTCGCTTTGTTCGAGCCATAGCATGGCGAGTTCGAAAATTTCCGTTAAAAAAATTGAAATTAAGATCGGATAGGCGGTGAAGTTGGGGTGTGTTCTTTGCTACTTTCTTGCACAAGCAAGAAAGTAGATCACTTCTGACTACAAACCGCAATAAAATGCAACTTATGCTCAGGGTCATTAAAGGTGCTAAACATTCGCTTAAACTGCTCACGATTTTCTGCTTTCATGGCATTTTTAATGATTTTCAGTGTGCCTAACACGCCTTCGTCATAAATCATTCCTTTTGGCGACAACAGTGTCATCTCACCGGAAAAGGTTTCGATATTACGAAAACCACTGTCTAAAAACACTTGTTTCCAACCGTCTTTGGTTAATGGCGTGACTGTCACATTGATGGCATTGCGCATATTTTCCAAAATGGTTTTATGGTCATCCCCCACTAACATCACATCATGAGTCAGCAAAAAGCCACCCGGTTTCAATACACGAAAATATTCGGCAACGGCCTTCATTTTGGCTTCAACAGGCAACATAGTGAGCATCGCCTCATTAATTACAATGTCAAACGTATTATCTTCAAAAGGCAATTTCATCGCATTGGCACGTTGCACATGGATTTTATCCTGTAAATTATTTGCGGCAATATTGGCTCTGGCTTTTTCCAAGGCGTTTTCATCTAAATCAACACCTTCAATCTGACAACCATATTGTTTTGCCAAGCCAATGGCGGTGGTACACATATTACAAGCCACTTCGAGGACTTTTTTCTCTTTATTAAAGTCACCGCTCGCAATTAACCATTCTGTCGCTTTGCGACCGCCCGGACGTAAACGGGTTTTACCTAGACGCGCCAAAAAATTATGACCCACTTCTTCTTTTGCCATCGTATTCCTCCTAAATGAAATCGTAACGATTCCTATTATAAATCAATCCTATTTTGATGAAAGAAAAAGATAAAACCCTGTTAGATAAAAATGCCAAATAACTTTGATAGCCAATAACTTCTAAAAAAAACATTCGATTTATGCCTCATTTTAGTTAGAATAGGAAAGACTTTTAATATAAAAGGAGTACATAAATGAAATTTAAAACGCTTTTAGCCGTAAGCATCAGCGCAATCTGTGCGAGCGCTGTCGCCAATGCGCATGAACACAAACACGACCATATGGCACCTGCCGGTGCTTCCATTGAAGTGAAAGTACAACAACTTGATCCGATAAACGGTAATAAAGATGTGGGGACCGTTACCATTACCGAATCCAATTACGGTTTAGTGTTTACCCCGAATTTGCAAGGATTAAGCGAAGGATTGCATGGTTTCCATATTCATGAAAATCCAAGTTGTGAACCCAAAGAAAAAGAAGGAAAACTCACTGCGGGCTTAGGCGCTGGCGGTCACTGGGATCCTAAAGGCACAAAACAACATGGCTATCCATGGCAAGATGACGCCCATTTAGGGGATCTACCGGCATTAACCGTATTACATGATGGCACAGCCACCAATCCGGTTCTTGCGCCACGCCTTAAACATCTTGATGAGGTTCGTGGTCATTCCATCATGATCCATGCCGGTGGCGACAATCACTCTGACCACCCGGCTCCACTTGGCGGTGGCGGTGCACGTATGGCATGTGGTGTAATTAAATAAGCCAACGACGAGACACCAAAAGTGCGGTGGAAAATAATTAAGAATTGAATCCGCCCACGAAAAACGAGACAATAAAATTAAGGACTGACAACGATATTACATCGAAGTCAGTCCTTCTTATTTCTGTTGAAGTGAGCTGCGATATAATCACTTAACGTAATGCTAACAACCTCAGTGCTTGTCTTTCTTACAATGATTAAGCGCCATCATGCACGTTTCCACATAGGATTCCGTGCCGTGGCGCTTAAATCTTACTTAAGACACGTTGGCATAATGAGCCTCATCGTGCCGCAATCAGCGATAAATTGCTGAGTTTTTGACCGCACTTTACATGTGCATTCTCTGCCATTAACTTATTTTGCGTCAGCCTTTTTCAACACTTCGTACATGGCATCTTTTAAACGTAATTTTTCCTTCTTCAACAATTCCACTTCATTGTGCGTGCCCAATTCAATATTGGATTCGATGTTTTTAATACGTTGATCGAGCTCATTATGTTTATCAAACAAATTGGCAAAATGTGCATCTTCAGTTTTAAGTTTAGTAATTAGATCTCTAAATTCAGGAAACATAGTGGAAATACCTCATATCAAGTTTTGATTCGACATAACGACTGTTATGTTAGGGTTATAGTAGCAAATCTCACCGGAAATAAATGTGCGAGAGATCACAAAATAAGTGTATAACGTATAACGCTTATTACAGTCTGTGTTCTTGCTTAATTTTATCTAACAACGCATCGCAACACGCATCTAATAATTCATAGGTTTGATTGAAATTTTTGGTAAACCATGGATCCGGAATGTGATCGATGCCTAAATCTGGGCAAAGTGCGGTGATTTGAAACAGTTTTTCCGGATGATGTCCAAATAGCGTTTCCAAATCCCGTAAATTGTCATTGTCCATGGCAATCAGATAATCAAAATCCGCCCAATCTTTTGACCGCACTTTGCGGCTAACAAAATCATTTGACGCGATTTTATGTTGATCCAGTATGTCGGCCGTGCCACAGTGCATGCCTTCACCGTCATGCCAACCGGAGGTACCGGCGCTGGCAGTAAAAATTTTATCTTGCAAATGGGCTTGTTTAATTTTTTCCCGCATTAAATATTCCGCCATCGGGGAACGACAAATATTGCCTAAACAGACGAAAAGGATGTTGATTGGTTGCATTCTTTTTCTCCTAACGTGATAAAAAAATCCTCATGACGAGGATTTTTGTTGAAGGAATTAACAGGTTCCCCATAAATCGTATTCATCGGCATCCGTAATCTGCACAGAAATAACGTCGCCAATATTGACCGCACTTTGGCTTTGATTATCTACATACACCAAGCCATCAATTTCCGGTGCATCTGCCATGGAACGACCAATAATGCCTTCTTCGTTGATTTCATCCACAATCACTTTCAACGTTTTGCCGATTTTTTGTTGTAAGCGAGCCGCGGAAATGGCTTGTTGGAGTTGCATGAAACGATGATAACGTTCTTCTTTCACGTCTTCCGGCACTTGATCCGGCATCTCTGTCGCTGGCGCACCTTCTACCGGACTGAATTTGAAACAGCCCACGCGGTCTAGCTGTGCCTCTTTTAAGAAATCTAACAGCATTTGGAAATCCTCTTCCGTTTCCCCCGGGAAACCAACGATAAAGGTGGAGCGTAAGGTTAATTCCGGGCAAATTTCACGCCATGCTTTAATGCGCTCTAAAGTGCGGTCGATTTTGCCGGGTCTTTTCATGGCTTTCAGAATTTTCGGGCTGGCGTGTTGCAATGGAATGTCCAAATAAGGCAACAGCTTGCCTTCCGCCATGAGCGGAATGAGTTCATCTACGTGCGGATAGGGATAAACATAGTGCAAGCGAACCCAAATGCCCAAATTGCCTAATTGGCGACACAAGCTGATTAAATTATTTTTAATTGGCATGCCGTTCCAGAAGACGGTTTTATTCTGGTTTTCTTTGGTTTGGTCTAAGGCATAAGCGGACGTGTCTTGGGACACGATTAACAGCTCTTTTACGCCGGCATCCACCAAACGTTTGGCTTCATCCAAAACTTGAGTAATCGGACGGCTATCTAAATCGCCACGCATAGATGGGATAATACAGAAAGTGCAACGATGGTCGCAGCCTTCAGATATTTTTAAATAGGCGTAATGCTTTGGCGTGAGTTTCACACCTTGCGCCGGCAGCAGGCTTTCATACGGATTATAGGTCGGTTTCGGTACGTATTTTTGTACCTGATTCATCACGGTTTCATAACTGTGTGGGCCGCTGATTTCCAACACTTTTGGATGCACTTGGCGAATTTGATCTTCTTTCGCACCAAGGCAGCCGGTCACAATCACTTTGCCGTTTTCTTCCAAGGCTTCGCCAATGGCTTCCAAAGATTCTTGTACGGCGCTGTCAATAAAGCCACAGGTGTTCACGATCACTAAATCAGCATTTTCATAGCTCGGAATAATGTTATAACCGTTGGAACGTAATTCCGTCAGAATACGTTCTGAATCCACTAAATTTTTCGGACAACCAAGGCTGACAAAGCCGATGTTTGGGGTAGAACTCATAAATTTTCTCAAAAAGTCTATCGCGGGTAATAAAAAAGGGGCTAATTCTACCTTTTTTTGTACAAAAAGGCGACAGTGAAATGCCAATAAAAATTGGGTTTTCGCGTTTCGCTTTCCGTGCAACAGCTTTTCATTTCAGCGGAATCCGCTATAATGTGTGCCGTTTTTTAGCCCTTAAAAAACACATTATATTTTCATTCACAAGAGGAAAAATCATGGCAAAACAAAAACATGCCTTGCAGACACCGCCTCAACATTCGCAAGGAACGATGACCTATCAGCATCAGCGCGGTGTGATTAAAGAGAATGCAATTCAAGCGTTATTACACGATAAACTCTTTCGCCAACGCATTGAACGAAATAAGAAAGGCAAAGGCAGCTATCAACGTCAAGCGAAACACGCGAATCGTTATTACGAAAAGCCCGATAATAAGATTTCTATGATAAGAGATTTTATTATCGGGCTTTTTTCTATTCGTAAAGTTTATGTAATGTATTGATATGAATGAGGTTATTATGACAGTGAAAACAGAAATTTTATTTAACAACACATGGAACGTCAGAATCAGCGATCCGGGCGAAGAAGGTGCACAAAGTCATTTCTTTGAAACCATTTACATAACTTTGGAAGCGCATATTCACGGCGATAACGTGCAATATGAATTTACCCGAAAAGTAGAAGATCAAATTAAAATCAAAAAAGTTTTTACTAACGTGGACGAATTATTTATTTACCTGAGTGAGCAAATCTCTCCGGTAGCATTGGGACATTTGGGAATTAAAATCGGCAATTTAGGGCTGGTAAAAGATTAACTGATAAAAAAGAAACCCGATATTACATCGGGTTTCTTGTTATGCCATCGAACCATAACATATAAAGTGCGGTCGTTTTTTATGGCGTTTTTTAACGTTTCATGAATCGGAAGATTATTTTTTCTTCGCGTATTTCAAGGAGTCGATAGCTACCGCGAGGATGATGATGCTACCTTTGATGATGTATTGCCAATAAGGGTTTACACCGATATACGTCAAACCATAGTTAATGACGGTGAAGATGATAACCCCGGTAATCACACCGATAACCGTACCTACACCACCGGCGAAAGATACACCGCCTACCACGCAGGCTGCGATAGCATCCAATTCATACATGAAACCGAGGTTATTGGTTGCAGAACCGATACGACCGGCTTCTAACATACCACCGAATGCATAGAACATACCGGCAATCATATAGATGACAACAAGGTTACGCGCCACGTTTACACCGGAAACTTTTGCCGCTTCAGGGTTACCACCAATAGCAAAAATGTTTTTACCAAAGCGTGTTTTATTCCACATCACCCACACACCGAAAGCACAAATAGCGGCATAAATGGTGATATAGGAGAGCTTAAATGAACCTAAGCGAATAAAGCCTTGCGCAAAGGTGGAAAAGTTTTCGCTGAAACCGGCAATCGGGGAACCACCTACGGCATCGTAATAAAGGGAGTTGAAACCGTAAACAATAATCATAGTACCCATGGTGGCGATAAACGGCGTTACGTTTAAGTAAGCGATAACCAAACCATTGACTAAACCAATGACTGCACCCACAGCACAAACAGCAAGGATAACTACCGGAATTGGAATTTCACCGAGGTCAGGGAAAACACGGTTCATGTTTTCCATGGATTGCAGCATGGTTGCAGAGATTACCGCGGCGAGACCAACCTGACGACCGGCAGACAAGTCGGTACCTTGTGTGACCAATAAGCCGGCAACCCCAAGCGCGATAATGAGACGCACGGAGGATTGGGTCAGAATGTTACTGAAGTTGACCAAGTTAAGAAATGTCGGATCTTGTGCGATGATGATGCCAAGTAAAATCAACAACACAAAATAAATCGCATTTTGTTTTAGAAAATCGAATGATTTATTTTTTTCTAAGGCACTCATAATTTGTTCCTTTGTAATTTATAAATATTTTGCAGCAAGTTGCAAAATTTCTTCTTGAGAGGTTTTTGCCGTTTCAACGATACCGGCAACTTTGCCATTACTCATGACGAGAATGCGGTCGGTTACCC
>ERZ772921.1016-NODE-1016-length-16766-cov-23.422895_pt1 | contig 16766 bp, 12 predicted proteins | sample MGYA00512117_ERZ772921 | MGnify/ENA primary metagenome ERZ772921 (study PRJEB29015, sample SAMEA2737944) | human oral metagenome | biome: human oral; feature: human-associated habitat; material: dental | place: China | collected 2150 ... | reverse complement strand
CGGGAGCCGCCCGCCATGGGCTGTTCTCACAGCGATACCGACACGACGGATCCCACTTTCACAGCGATGCCTCCGTTTTCACAGCGGTACCACACTTTGCAAGCGTTATAACGCTCTTGGTTTTTCACAGGAAGTGCAGCGTGCGGTGTGTGTGGGCTTCCTCAGGGGTTTTCAAGCCGAGGCGTTTGCGGGGTCGTTGGTTGAGTTGATCGTGCACCTGTTGGATCCGCGTGGGGCTGGTGCCGTCCAGTGGGGTCCTCTTGGGGAAGTACTCGCGCAGCAGGCCGTTGGTGTTCTCATTGGTGCCGCGCTGCCAGGGGCAGCGGGCCTCGCAGAAGTGGACGGGGGCGCCCAGTGGTTCTTGAAGGGCGGGACCCGGGGGCGAACTCGTGGCCCCGGTCCACGGTGAGAGGGCGGCGGTGTGGGGGGCCAGGGCCTGCTCGATTGAGCAGTGAGACGTCCACCGCGCGTTTGGAGGGGGCCTTGCCGCCCACCGGGCACCACCCGGTGGCCCGGCCGCGCCGGGGTGACCTACAGAGCTGCTCATACGGCCCGCGACGGTGTCGCCCTCCCCCTCGCCCACCCTTTCGCGCCGGTCGGCGATGGCGGGCCGTTCGCCCAGCTCGTGGGTGACCGGTCCTGCCCCGCCCCTCAAGACGGCCCCTTCCTGCGGCGCCTCCTGCGGCCGCAGCACACTGGCGGAATGAGCAACGCATGGCAGGACTTGCGGATCCTGACCGGTAACGACTGGCGCTCGGTGCGCGGGGACCCCTCGTGCGTCCGGTTGCGCCCGGGTGTCGCTTTGAGCGATCCGGGCGCGATCCCGCTGTGGAAACGGTGGCAGGACGTGGCACTGGCGTGGATCGCGGTGGTGCACGAGCAGATCCGGCAAAGCGTCGTGTTCTGCGGCGAGAGCGCGCTCGCCATCCACGGCGTCCCCAGTGGATCTCCAATCCTGACGTGGAGTTCACCAGCGGGCGGGCGTACACGGCCTCATGGTTCCCGCGCGTCGACATCGGCGACCAATGCGTGCCCAGGGTTCGGGTGCGCCGCGTCACCAGGAAGCACCCGTTGCGCGGAGTCGGGAACGTGCGCGGCCTGCCAGTGGAGGACCTTTGGACGACGAGCGTGCTGATCGCCGTGATGCGCCCACCGCTTGAGGCTTTCGTCGCGGTGTCGATGGCGCTCCGCCGACTGTCGCGCTTCGACCGCCGGGATTTGGCCGGGTCGCGCGCCCGGGAGGAGGAGGCCCGCAGGATCCTGCTGGAACTCGTCGCCCAGGGCGAGGACGCGGGCGCCTACGGGATGGGGCGCGCGAGGCGGGTCGTCCTCGCGGCGGACGCCGGGTGCGAGTCGGGGACGGCTGTGGACGCCCCAGCCGGACTCGGGCAACGAGGCGCGGCGCATCCACGTCCGCGCTGATCCGGTCGCCCAGGCGTGGAGGTCCGCGGTCGGGACGGGACCTGTTCCACGCGATTGGTGAACTGGTACCAGGCGGGCGGAGCGCCCGGGTGCTGCTGGTTGTGGGGCTGAACCCGCGAAGGAAGCGCTGTCCCGCGGGTAGCATGGAAGGCGCGTGGCGCACGGGTCCCAGGAGCCAGGTGCGCGCCGGTACCGGTTTGAGAGAACGGCTAAGGAGCCCGTCATGGATCCCATCGAAGAACTCAGTGACCGCGTTGCCGCGCTTGCGGGCCGTGACCTGGCGCTGTCCGAGGTCCACCAGTTCATCCTGGATGCGGCCGAGTTGCTCGCGCCCGCTGTCCCGGTCGTGACCGGCAACGGGGTGTGGGTGCGATGGGGGCTGGGGGAGCGCACGGTCGTGGTCGCCCCCCACAGGTTCCGGAGCATGCTGACGCTGGCCGTGCACTTCTTCAACAGCGAGTACACCGAGACGCACGACTACCACGCCTTCAAGTGGGGGATGGCCGACGATATGCCGTTCCGTTGGTCCATGGTGCTCGGCGAGCGCACGACATCCGTCTTCGACTGGTGGCGGCAATGCGGCCTGGTCGGATACAACTGGGATTACTTCGACAGGCAATTCGACTCGGTTCTGGACTCTCTCCCTGAGGATCTGGAGTTGATGCCGCCCCAATGGCGCCGTGAGGTGGTCTACCGGTGGGACATGTCGGTGAGTGGTCTGGGCGTCGTCACCCTGCGCGCCACCCACGAGGGGATCGAAATATCCAGTGCGGCGACGGGCGAGAGCGTCATGTTCCCGCAGGGGCGCACGCAGGGGATGGGAGCGGTCCTCGCCGGGCTCGCAGGCGGTGCGCCCCTTAAAAAGGTGCCGATGCTTGAGAGCAGTGGATTCGACGCCGGTCCGATCACCCTCGACGGCAGTGAGCCCGAAGACGTGCTCAGGGAGATCGAGATGATAGAAGAGAACAACAATGAGGGGATACGCCCGGACACTGACGACAACCGCAGACCCGCGCTGACGTTCGCGGATCTGCGCGCCCGCCTCGCGGAACCGGAAGAGGAAACTGTTCCCCGCACCTACGCCCGGGCCGAGCACACGGTCCTCCCGATGCGATGGGGGCTCTCGTTGGGCCAGCTGCGTTCCATCGTCGAGCAGTGGTCGGCGGGTGCCCGGATGAACCGCGTTCTCAAGCGAATGGGTGCCGTGCCCGGCACCTACCTCGACGACGAGGCGCTGGTCGGGCAGGACTGGGTCGCCTTGCCCGGCCGGAACTCCAGCGACTGGGAGGTGATCGTCTCGCCCGCCGAGGACCACGCGTGGACGGACGATCGGCAACTAGCCGCAGCGGCCTGGCAGTTGAGCCACGAGCTCCAGGGCGTGTTCGGCAGCCCCTTCTCAGGCCGGACAACCAGCGACTTCGGGTTCTCGCGGTTCTTCCAGATCGGGGACCGCGGGCTCGCGATCAACACGTTCCTCGGGTTGCGCGTCGCCCTCGGTTCCTTCGAGGACATGGCGATCCACACCACGTACGGCTGATGCGCGGAGCCGGGCGGCCTCGTGCCGGGGGAAACGGCGGCGGGCAGGGCTGGATAGCGCGTCCGGCGGCGGGCGGCGCGGACAGCTCCGCGGGTCGGGCCCAGCTGCGCGGGGGGTCGGTTAGGATAAGACCGTGTCTCTCACGATTGGTATCGCCGGACTGCCCAACGTCGGCAAGTCGACCCTGTTCAACGCCCTGACGCGCGCGACGGTGCTCGCCGCGAACTACCCGTTCGCCACGATCGAGCCGAACGTGGGCGTGGTCCCCCTGCCCGACCCGCGCCTGGACACGCTGGCCCAGATGTTCCACTCGCAGCGGACCGTGCACGCCACCGTGTCCTTCGTCGACATCGCCGGCATCGTGCGCGGCGCCTCGGAGGGGGAGGGGCTGGGCAACCAGTTCCTCGCGAACATCCGCGAGGCGGACGCCATCTGCCAGGTCACCCGCGCCTTCAACGACCCCGACGTGGTGCACGTGGACGGGAAAGTGGACCCCGCCTCGGACATCGAGACGATCCAGACGGAACTGGTCCTGGCGGACATGCAGACGCTGGACAAGCAGATCCCCCGCTTGGAGAAGGAAGTGCGCGGCAAGAAGACCGAGCCCGTCGTCCTCGAGACGGCGCGGGCGGCGCTGGCGGTCCTGGAGAAGGGCGAACTGCTCAGCGGCCCCGCGGGCGCGGGCCTGGACCAGGAGGCGCTCGCGTCCTTCCAGTTGATGACGACTAAGCCCTTCATCTTCGTGTTCAACATGGACGCCGACGGCATGGAGGACGAGGCCCGCAAGGACGAGCTGCGCGCCCTGGTGGCCCCAGCGGAGGCGGTCTTCCTGGACGCGCAGTTCGAGGCGGAACTGGTGGAGCTCGACGAGGCGGACGCCCGCGAGATGCTGGCCGAGTCCGGCCAGGACGAGTCGGGCCTGGACCAGCTGGCCCGTGTCGGCTTCGGCACCCTGGGCCTGCAGACCTTCCTCACGGCCGGCGAGAAGGAGTCGCGCGCCTGGACCATCCACAAGGGCGACACCGCCCCCAAGGCCGCCGGCGTCATCCACACGGACTTCGAGAAGGGCTTCATCAAGGCTGAGATCGTCTCCTACGAGGACCTGGTCTCCCTGGGCTCCATCGCCGAGGCGCGCGCCCACGGCCGGGTCCGCATGGAGGGCAAGGACTACATCATGCAGGACGGGGACGTGGTGGAGTTCCGGTCGGGCCTTGCGTCCGGGGGAAAGAAGTGAGTGCAGAGCCTTCCTTCTTCTCGACTACTCATGACTACATCCTTGGAGCTATTGGGGAAGTCATGTTCTGTTGGGGCGCAGTGCGCCACGGCTTTTGAACGAGTCGAGACTAGCGGCGACGTATGATTCGCCCATTATTTTCCTCCCCCTATGAACCCTGCAAGTGAAGGAGCATACAAGTGGCAGCCTACGAAGACGTACTGAGCTGGGCGCAAACAAGACCTTGGTGGCAGCAAAAGGCTCTTGCGCGCATTATTGCTGGGGATACTCTTGGGGAACGTGATTATGAGGAAATCGCGCGAAGCCTGATCGAGGAACCTGAGTCTCCTCCTGATGGAGGTTGGTTTTCGAACCTCACACCACCGCAGGTGACGCAGGCCGAGCCCGTTCAACTGGTTGCGGTAAAAAATCTCGCTAACGTCAATCGTCTTGCTCCTGGCCAAGAACTTACATTTAAAGAAAACGGACTCACCGTGGTGTATGGATACAACGGTAGCGGCAAGTCTGGTTATGCTCGAGTGATCAGCTCAATGGTTGGAGCGCGTCATCAAGAGAAGATCCTGCCGGATGTGTTCGCGAGTGATCCTGGAACGCCATCAGGCGAAGTTGTCTTCAGTGTTGGTGGTGATGAAAGAAGTGCCCTTCTAGGCCAATCACCTGATCCAGACCTCAAGCGCATAGCATTTTATGACGAACACTGTGGGGATAGCTATCTGACTACCGAAGCGGAGATTTCCTACCGTCCTTCAGCGGTGAAGCTGCTGGAGGATCTCGCAGTCGTCTGCACTGGTGTGTCCCAAGTGATTGAATCATGGAAGCAAAAGATAAGCCAACCTGGGCCGCTGCCTAAGGTCGATCCTCACGGTTCCGCCGAGGCGTTTCTTCGTGGCCTCAGTGCCACAACAACGGATGATGCTGTAAAAGCAGCGACCCAGTGTCCTCCTGACGCTGCCGAGCAGCTGGAAAAACAGATAAACATAGTTGCTCGTCTTCGTGTCAGCGACCCCACTCAAGAGAAAGCCCAACTGGTCGAGACTTCCGAAGCCCTCACTACGATCGCCGATCATTTGGAGACTCTTGACAAAGAGGTCGGAGTGCAGGCCGAGAAACAACTCGCTACCCTGGTCGAGAACGCAAATGAAGCTCAGAAAGCGGCGAATTTTGCTTCGCGTAGAACGTTTGCGAACGAGCCTCTATCCGAAGTTGGATCAAGCGTCTGGAAGGCCCTGTGGAGTGCAGCAGAGTCATATTCAAAAGTGGCTTACCCCGATCATAACTTCCCGTATACTTCCGATGGTGCGGTCTGTGTCCTATGTCAGCAGCAGCTTGGCGCTGATGCTGCTGATCGACTTGAGAGGTTCCAGCAGTTTGTTGTGGATACGACAGCTGAGGAAGCAGTGCGCGCGCAGCGTCAAGTTGATCACTATCGGGATGGGCTTAAGAGGTGGATCGATACGCCAGCAGAAATCTCAAAGGCCATCATGAAGCTGGAACTGCAAAATGATCCCAGGGTGCAAGTGCTTAATTCTCTCCTTGAGGCCCTACGAACTCGCACGTCTGAACTTGTTGCGGGTAAAGAGGCGCATCCGGTTGATGTTACTACTACGGTGACTGTTCTTCGGAATGATGCTGTCACTCATCGTGACCGAGCCGATAGTGTGAACCCAGAGGGTTTTGCAGAAAAACTGGCACAAGCAGAAGCGCAAGAGCGCCAGCTGCGCGACCAGATTGCGATGCGCGATGGACGACAACTCATCGAAGACGAACGAACTCGACTCCAGTCGAGGGAAAGGTTTGATAAAAAGCTGTCCGAGACAAACACCCGTTCAATCACCTTGAAGGTCAGAGAACTTACCCGTACTTACGTAACAGAGGAGGCAGACGAGTGCTTTACTCGCGAGGCACAGAATCTCGGTCTGGAACACGTTAGGTTTAGGGCCACCAAAGCGCGACAAGGCTCTCAACTTCATAAGGCAGATTTTCGAGATGCTCGCTCTGGAACAAAGCTCGCAGATGTCCTCTCTGAGGGGGAGCAGACTTCACTTGGCTTTGTTGGTTTTCTCACGGAGGCACACTTTGAGGCTAGTAAGTCAGCCCTGATCTTCGATGATCCTGTCTCGTCTCTTGATCATATGAAACGTGAGTCTGTTGCTAGACGAATCGTCGAGTTAGCTAAAGATAGGCAAGTTGTGGTGTTCACGCACGACGTAGCCTTTACTATGTTCCTGCGTAAAGCGGCAGAAGAGTTTACCGTGCCGTATGCTACGCGAGGCGTCGAGAAGCGAAGGAAAGCAGAGCCGGGTTATGCGACTGAACACCATCCCTGGACCGCAAAAGATGCAGCACAGCGTGTAGAGAAGTTAAAGCAGGAAGTTGCGGCTTTGCGCCGACAAGAAAAGGGGATGCCTGAGGAGGATTATCAACGAGAAACCGAAGAGATCGCAGGTCATATGTCTCAGACTTGGGAGCGGATAATTAGTCAATTCATCGCAGAGCCTCTGGTCGACTTCATGTCATTAGAAGTTCGAGTTGGGAAGCTGCGAATTGTTGGTCGTGTTACAGAAGAAGATGTGAAAAACTATGATGACTCCTACAGTCGCATCTCTGGGTGGGCATCGCGGCATGACCCTCATCCCGCACTTAACTACTCTCCACCAACTGTCGAAGAGTTAAATCGTGAAATCGAAGTCATTGCAGATTGGCTCAAGAGGGTGAAGAAGTATCAGAGATAGTGATAGGGAATCTACGTGTCGAAAACTTTCCTTTCGAATGACTCTGCTGGCTCAGGTAGGGTATGAGGAGGGGTGAATGTGGAGCGTAGATGTGGTGGAGGAGGACATTGTCGAATTCAGGTTCAATGTCTGATCGTTCTTGAACGCGGCAGTGGCCGGGTCGCGCGAGGGCGTGGCCCGGCTTTCCTGTTGGGGGTGGAGCCCGTGAAGCGAAGTCGCATCATAATGTGAATCAAATGACGTTGTTGGTGATGTTATGCTGGTGATGGAGGTAAACATGAGAACGACTGTGACACTCGATGATGACCTGCTCGCCCGCGCCCAGGAGCTCACTGGGATCAGAGAGCGGTCCGCTTTGATCCGAGACGCGGTGGAACTCCTCGTCCGTATCGAGAGCGGTCGTCAGCTCGCTGCGCTCGGCGGCAGCGATCCGGGAGCGGAGGCCGCGCCGCGGAGCCGGGCGCGCGCATGAGAATCCTCGTTGACACGAACGTGTGGATCGACCACCTGCGCGCAACTGAGCCAGTCTGGTCGACCTGCTCGAACGCGATCAGGTGTGCGTGCACCAGAGCGTCATCACTGAGCTGGCATTGGGCAACCTGAAAGACCGGTCGATTCTCCTGAAGGCGTTAGAACGCTTGATGATCGTTCGCAACGTTGATGACCAGGGGGTGCGTCATCTCGTCGAAGAGCGGCGTCTGTGGGGCAGGGGGCTCAGCGCTGTCGATGCGGCGCTTTTAGCGAGTGCCACCGTCACCCCCGGGGTGTCACTGTGGACGCGCGATAAGCGCTTGCGCCACGCTGCCAGCGACATGGGCGTGTTGGCAGACCTTGACTAAGGAGCGTGAGCTGTGACGAGGCCGTCGCCGGGTCGCGCGAGAGCGCGGCCCGACCACCGCCTCGGGCATCGCGGCTGCGACCCGCAGGTTTTCGGGCAGAATCCCGGGCTGGCGATTAGACCTTGTGCGCGTTTGCCGGTTCTTCGTGCTTTACGGTGTAGGTGGTGTGCGAGACCGACGGTATCAAGGATGCCCCGGATCCGGTAGCAGATCTGGTTGCGGAACCCGGGGTGCTACTCGTCGGGTGGCCCATGTGCATGTTGATGGCTTCGGTCGGCCTCTTGGGGTGCGGGGGACGGGGAAAGCAGACAAGGGCGCCCGGCGTGCAGCGAAGGACCCTCGACCATGCGGATCGGCGCCTGCGGGAGGATTCCCAGCAACCTACCGGGTGGGCGGGCCGTCCGCTAGCGTGGGTGATAGGACCGTGACCGTCAAAGGGGGAGAGATGGGGGCCATCGATGCCCGGGCGATGCACGTGCTGGTGCACAACCAGGGCCAGCCGGATTTCGAGGATGTGACGGGCCGCGTGAGCGGCCTTGAGGAGCGGGGCGATCGGGTCATTGTCACCTATCCCGGCGGGAGAGTGTACTCTTACCGGGCCGCCAAAGTCCGTATCTATGATCAGGTGGTCCGGCGCGACCTCGCGCGGGGGGACGAGGTCTATGTGCGGGGGTCCTTGTGGGGGACTGTCGAAACTGTCTACTCGCTCGGCCTGCGCGAAGATCCCAGTAGGGTGCGTTACACGCTTGTGTACCGACGCAGCAACGGCACAGTAGGGCTCAGCCGCCGCGGCGAGGGGGAAGTCCGGATGAGGCTGCTGACCTCGGAACAGCGCAACGCACTCGAAATCATGGACTACGTGCGCGATGAAGTGAGGGGCCAGGCGAGGAGAGAGGGCGCCCGGCAGGAGGACACGGGGCGCTCCACGAAGTGGAGGGCCGAGAAGAACTCGGCGAGGGCAGCGGCCACGTTGGCGAACGTGTGGGAACGGCTGGAAAGAATCCCACCGGGCTCAGCGCTCGAGGCCTATCTGACGAGCACGAGCAGCGCGGACACGGGAGCGGAGCAGGACATCATCATGCCCTTCGCCTCCAACCTCGAGCAGCGCAGGGCCCTCAAAGCGGCGCTTTCGCACCAACTCTCCGTGATCGACGGCCCTCCAGGAACCGGCAAGACGCAGACGATCCTCAACCTGGTCGCGACCCTTGTCGCCCAGGGGAAAACGGTCGGCATCGTCTCAGGAGTGAACTCGGCGGTGGACAACGTCGTGGAGAAGCTCACCGAGGAGGGGTACGGGTTCCTGGTGGCGAATGTGGGGAAGCGGGAGAAAGTGGAGGCGTTCCTCCGCGAACAAGGACGCCTCGGGGAGCTGTGGGAGGAGTGGGAGGCCACGGCCGGCCTCGGAGCCGACGGGACACCGGTTGCGGTCGACCCCGATGACCTCCACGAACGCGAGGCGCGCCTCGTCCAACTGTGGCAGGACGGGAGGGACATTCCCCGGATCCGGGCGGAACTCGCTGCGACGCGCAAGGAACGCCAGCTCCTCGAAGTGAAGATCCGGGAGTCCCGGCGCCCGCTCCCGGACGTCTCCGGCCTCCCCGTCGTGAGGCGGGGCCCGGAGGCGCTGGCGGATCTGCTCGCCCTCGCGCGGTCAGCGCCCAAGCCCCACCGGGGAGTGCTCGGCCTCGTCGAAAGAATCCGCCGCTATTTCGCCTACGGCTCCCTCAAGGGGGTGCGGCTGGACGACGCCGACACGCAGGCCGCATTGCAGCTGCAGTGGTACCGGGCCTACGAGGAGGAGACCGCCTCGCGGATCGAGCGCGCGGAGGAGCGCTCCCGCAATGCCGGGGCCCAGGAGGAGGCGCGCGAGTACCGCAGCCAATCACGGGCAGTGCTCGACAGGGCGATCCGACGCCGTTTCACGGCCGTGCCCCGGACCCTCCTCACGTCGACCAAGTACCTCAGCAAGCAGACGCGGTCCCTGCTCGGCACGTACCCCGTGGTCGCTTCCACCTGCCATTCGATCCGCGGGAACCTGGACGAGTCGGTCCTGCTCGACTGGGTCATCATCGACGAGTCCTCCCAAGTCGTCATCCCCGAGGGCGTAGCGGCGCTGAGCAAGGCCCGCAACGCCGTCATCGTCGGGGACGAGCAACAACTGGGCCCCGTCCTGACGGGGTGGGAGGAGAGCCGCTGCGAGCCGCCGGATCCCCGTTACGACGTGCGGTGCCTGTCGCTCCTGAGGTCCGTCAAGGCGCTCGACGAAGTGGCCGGGATCCCGCGCACCCTCCTCAGAGAGCACTACCGGTGCCGTCCGGCCATCATCGAGTTCTGCAACCGCATGTACTACGACGGCCAGCTCATCGCGATGACGGATCCGTCCGACGCCCAGGAACCGCCCATGCGCGTCGTGCGCGCCGCTCCGGGCAACCACGCGCGTCGCCTGCGCGGTGGCCGGTACTCCCAGCGGGAGATCGACATCATCGCCCAGTTGGAGGATCTGCGACTGCTGGACCGCGGCGTCACGACAGAGGACAAAGACGAATCGGGGGACTACGTGCTCGGGATCGTGACCCCCTACCGGGAGCAGGCGAACCGCGTGGGCGCGCGGGTGCGGCAGGAATCGGAGGGCAGTGGGCACGCGAGGTGGCTCGCGGAAACGGCCCACAAGTTCCAAGGCCGCGGCGCGGGCACGATCGTGTTCTCCACGGTGCTGAACTCCGACGACACCGACGGCGGGGATCCGCGGTTCTACGACGACTCGCGGATCACGAACGTCGCCGTTTCACGGGCGAAGGACCGGGTCGTCGTCGTGACCGCCCACGCAGGGGTGCGCCACAGCCGCAATGTGACCGCGCTGCTTGACTACATCACCATGCTGGATCCGGAGCAGGTCGTCGAATCCGACATCGTGTCAGTGTTCGATGTCCTCTACGCCCACTACTCGGACGCTGTGCGCCAGTACGCGCGCAGCAAATGGCACGGCCCCAGCCGCTTCCCCTCGGAGAACATCATCGACACGCTCCTGGGGAACGTCCTCGCCGAGACGCGCTACGCGCGCCTGGGCTACCAGTTCCAGGTGCATCTGCGCGACGTGCTGCCGCACGCGCGCCGTCTCAACGAGGAGCAACGGCAGTTCGTCTGGCACGGCAGTGCCCTCGACTTCGGAGTGTTCTCCACGGTCACGCACAAACTGGTCCTGGGCATCGAGGTCGACGGGTTCCGCTACCACCAGGGCGACCCCGCCCAGCGTCGCCGCGATGCCTTGAAGGACCAGGCGCTGCGGGCCTACGGCGTGCCCGTTCTGCGGCTGCCGACGAACGGCTCCAATGAGGAGGCGAGGATCCGGGCCGCGCTTGACGCTGTGGAACAGGACCCCTTTCCCCCACGGCTCGCGTGAGGGGACCGTGGGGATCGGGTCTGTCCCGCGCTCCGTGGGGGGGAGGCGGTCCCGGTTGCGCCGTCTAGGCGGCAGGGCCGGGGCGCCCCACGCGCCTTCCAGGGCATCTCCGGCTCTTCGGTCCCGGTTTTCACGAATGCCGCTGAGCATCTGTACGAATGCTACTGTCCGTGACCATCCCCGCTTGTCAGTTCCGGTGCCGATAATGTACGCACCTGTGCGTCATCTGCGCTGACTGCGGAAACGCCGAGTGTCTTCGTGGAGTTCTCAGTTAGTGATGACACTGACCGTACAGTCACAAGAAGACGGGATTCCATGGAGGCGACTGTGTCATTGTAAGTCTTCACACTCTTCTCCAAAGCCTTGCCCAGCCTATCCAAGTGTTGCGCCACTTTAGCCATGCGCTCGTAGAGCGTGCGTCCCAGGGCAATGATCTCTTCCGCCTGATCGTTGATCGCTGTGTGCGCCCACGCGCTCGCGCATGTGCGTGCTAGCGCAAGAAGGGTGACGGGTGAGGAAAGGGCAACGCCCTGGGAAAAACCGTGTTCCAACAGTGTGGGATCCGCGTGCAGAGCTGCTGACAGTGCAGCCTCAGAGGGGACGAAGAGGACAACCAGCGCGGGGGATTTCCCAAGTGCGCGAGCGTAATCGCGCTTCGCGAGGGCATTGATATGTGCTCGCAGGGCCTTCGCGTGGCCCGTGAAGTGCGCGCGGCGCTCGCGTTCCGCATCCTCTCCTGTGCCGGTAACAGCGCAGGCCCGCAGGTAGGAATCCATAGGGACTTTTGCGTCGAGTGCGAGGAACCCTTCACCAGGTAGGTGGATCGTGACATCCGGCCGCGAACTGCGATCGTTTGAAGAAACTGCATAGGTCTCCCGGCCATCGCGTTTCTGGACGACTGCGCCGATTGAGCGTTGCTCGGAAAAATCCACGTGCGGCATCATGCCGGAAACCTCGAGGATGCGGACGAGCTCCACTTCACCCCATGTGCCGCGCGCGCTGCGTGAACGCAGGGCGCCTTCCAGTGATGCGGTCATCTGGGCGAGTTCGGTCTCACGCTGGGCTGCGGTCCGCAGTTGCTCGGAGAGCTTTCCGTGTTGTGCGGCCCCGCGTTGGGCGTCGGCGCGCAACTGTTCTGCGAGAGCGTTGTGCTGATCGGCGCGCTGTCGCTCCATTGTTTCAACGCGTACGCCCATTTGTTCTAACTGCGTGCGGATGGGCGAAAGTGCAGCAACGATGGCATTCTCTCTCATCGCGGCGGCTTCAGCTGATTGTGTGCGTGCCTGCCACTGCGCGACCTCGGCGCGCAACGCGGTGATTTGATCCGCGTTCTGTCGAATCGTAGCGCCTCGTTGGACGACCGCTCCGGCATATCCGAGCGCTGCGCCGATAATGATACCGATTACGAGGAAGAGGATGGAAGACATCATGCCAGAAGTGTAGGTGCCAACACCTCGTCTGGGTTTTACATGACGGGCGTGTGGCGAACATTTTGTTCGATTGACACTTATCTATTTATCATTTAATTGCAGACTAAAGCTAATGAACTTTGTCCATACGTTAACGAGACGGTTCGCAGATGGAAGCTGTCAGTACAAGAACAGGGCGCATTCCTTGCGCATCCGAGTCGACGAGGTGCCTGGGCCGACAACTTCAGTGTTCCACGGTCTGTTTCACGCGCTGTGCCTCTCGCTGCGGTCACGCGGGTGCAGGACGACGACTCGAACGCAGAGCCCGTCAAGCCTCGAAGCGATCCCCCCGCCCCGCCTCACAGCGACGCGCGCGCCCGCGTGCGCCGCACGCCCATGGCGACTGAAAGGAGGGCCAAGGCGAAGAGGGCGCAGATCCCGCAGTCGGCCAGCAGGGGGAGGAGCGCTTCCGCGGACGTCGAGGTGGCGGCGTACGCCCCGGAGAGCGCCTGGTCCACCCAGTACCCGGGGGTGAGCCTGGCGGCCCGGGCGACGGCGTCGGGCAGCCATTCGATGGGCACCCAGGTCCCGCCCAGGAAGGACAACGCCATGCCCCCGATATTGGCGATGGCGTTCGCCGCGTTCTCGCCCAGGCCGATCTGCCCTATGAGGAACCCCAGTGACACGGCCACGAGCGTGTAGGCCCCCAGGGCGGCGCCGACCACGCCCAGCAGAGGCGCCGACGCTGCGAGGGAGGCCCTGCCGAAGACGGCCACTCCCAGTCCGAACACCCACAGCCACCCGACGGCGCCGACGACCAGGCAGGCGCCAAGCACACCGAGGCTGTGGGTCCCGCTGCCCACCGGCGCCGCAGTGAGGCGGGAGCGCACCGCCCGGCGCCCCAACGACGCCATGAGCGTCGCGATCGCGACGACCGCGAAAGCCAAGAGCGGGTACAGGGAGAACCGGGCGTAGACGAGGAGGCTGTGCGGCAGGGGGGTGGCGTCCTGGGCGATCCTCTCGGTGGGGGCGCAGTGGCGCATCGTCTCCTCCGCCAGGGCGACGGCCCGGGCCGGGTCGTCGGTGAGCGCGGACAGGTAGTCGGCGACCTGCCCCACGTAGGAGTCGGCGCGCACGTCCATGAGTGCGCCCGAGGCCGACTCGTACCCGATGACCGTGTCCATCTGCGGCGGCCCGCCCCCGCCTCGCGCGGCCCGCTGCAGCGCCTCCCCGTAACCGGCGGGGATGATGAGGATGTAGCTGATGCGGTTCTGCGCGGTGGCGTCCTGGATGGCCCGGGTGGAGTCCTCCAGCGGCTTCGCCTCGCCGACGGACTCGATGTAGTCCTTGATCCCCCGGGAGATGGTGGAGCCGTCGCGGTCGATGACGGCCACGCTCGCCGTCGCCTGCTTGACCTGGTGGGAGGACCCCTCGGACCGGGCCAGGCCGGTGAGCAGGCCGAGCATGGACAGAAGCACCAGGTAGACCAGGACGTACGCCCGGTGGGCGGCCACGATCCTCAACGACGTTCTAAAGGTGCTCATGGGTCATCCTCCTGGCGCGGATCAGGGCGATGGCGAGGAACAGGCCCGTCATGCCCGACAGGACGGCGCAGCTGCGGGCGAAGGGCTCCAAGGAGTCGTAGTAGAGCAGGGCGTAGAAGCAATGGGAGGCCTGCCACAGGGGGTTGGCCTGCGCGAGCAGCGGCGCGTTGAGCTCGACCGCGTTGGCCACGGACTGCGCGCCGGGCCCGTACAGGCCGGTGAACAGCGACAGGAGGCAGGTGATCGCGGAGACCACCCCGATCCCGGCTCCGCCTGCCGATCCCAGGGCGGCGCCCGCGGCGCTCGACATGAGGCTGGCGGCCCCGAGCGCCACGAGGCACAGGCCCACGTGCGGTCCGAAGTCCACTCCGACCACCGCGGCGATGAATGCGAAGGCGATGAGCAGGCAGACCAGGACGCACGCCCAGGAGGCCGTGAGTGTGGCGGTGAGGACCTGCCACCTCGGCAGGCCCGCCAGGATGCGCCGCGCCCCCAGGGGGGAGGAGGCCATGATGCCCTGCACGGCGACCATGGTGACGGTCGTGCCCATGCCGCTCGCGAAAGCGAGCAGCGCGAAGTAGTAGCGGGTCGCGGGCTTGACGGGGTTCTGCGTCACCGAGACCGGGCGGGTGAAGGAACGGTCGGCCCCCGCCCCGGCCACCTGCTCGGGCGGTGCGCCCGCCTCGGCCAGCGCCCGGTGCTCGGCCGCCGCCTGGGTGTAGGAGTCCATGACCACCCGCAGGACCCGGGTCGTCTCAGCCTCGTTGCCCTTCTGGGACACGTGTAGCACCGGCCCGCCGTCCTCGACGGCGAGGTAGCCGTTCGTGTCGCCCCGTTTCGCGGCGGCCTCGGCCTCGGACGCGGTGGAATGGGTGACCTTCATGATGAGGCGCGGGTCGGCGTCCTCGGAGGAGACGCGCTCGACGACGGCGTCCAGTCCGGGGGCCGCCCAGTACGCGTCGTCCTGGACGACGCCGAAACTCATGGGGGTGGCCTCGTAGGCCTTCTCCAGGTTGGAGAACTGCGCCATGAAGATGAGCGACAGCACGACCGGGAAGCCGAGCGTCCACACGAGCAGGATGCGGTCGCGCAGGAGCCGGAGCACCTGGTAGCGGAAGACGGTCACCATGTCAGGCCGCCTCGTCCCGCAGCGCGCGGCCGGTGATCTCGAGGAACACCTCGTTGAGGGTCGGGGGCTCGGAGACGACCCGGCCGCAGGTCGCGCCGACCCCGGCCAGCGCGCCCATGACGTCGGAGAGGTTGTGCGGCCCGGCGGCGCACTCGATGAGCGCGGTGGGCGCCTCGTAGGCGACGGAGCGCACCCGCTCGAGGCGGCGCAGCGCCTCCAGGGCCTCCTCGCCCAGGGGGAGCGGGTCGACGACCTCCACCCGGATGCGCTCGCCCGTGCCGATCATGGCCTTGAGCTCGTCGGAGGTGCCCGAGGCCACCTGGCGTCCGCGGTCCATGATGGTGATCCGGTCGCACAACTGCTCCACCTCCTCCATGTAGTGGCTCGTGTAGATGACGGTGGCGCCCTCCTGGTTGAGGCGCTTGATGCCGTCGAGGATGGCGCTGCGGCTCTGGGGGTCTACGGCCACCGTGGGCTCGTCGAGGATGATGAGGTCGGGGCGGTGCGCGATCCCGCACGCGATATTGAGGCGGCGCAGCAGCCCGCCCGAGAGTTTCTTCGGTTTGAAGGCCGCGAACTTCTCCAACCCGACGAAGGCGACAGCCTCGGAGACCATGTGTCGGCGCAGGCCGCGGTCGCGCACGTACAGGGCGCAGAAGGCGTTGACGTTCTCGGCCACGGTGAGCTCGTCGAAGACGGCGACCTCCTGGGGCACCACGCCGATGCGGCGCTTGAGGCCGTAGGCGGTGGGTGACATGGGCTCGCCGAACACGCGGATCGCCCCCTTGTCGTAGGAGAGCAGTTGGAGGAGGCAGTTGATCGTCGTGGTCTTGCCCGAACCGTTGGGGCCGAGCAGGCCGACGACCTCGCCCCGCCCGATCCTCAGGGACAGCCCGTCCACGGCGATCAGCTCCCCGTAGCGCTTCACCAGGGACTCGATCTCGACGGCGGCGTCCGCCCGGCCGTCGCTTCCGCTCGGGGCGCCCGCCGGGTTGTCGTTCCCGTGGGCGGCGCCCGCCGTTCCGGCTCTGCGCTGCCGGTCCGTACTCGTCCCGGTTCCGCGCGCCGGCACCGCTTCCCCGCCCGCCTCGTTCCGCTGCGCGCCCTCGGCGCCGTTCTCGGAGTCCATTCCTCCCCGCCTTCCTCATGTCGGTGCGTTGGCCCCATGCCCCCAATCATCCCGACGAGGCGGGCGCCGCGGAAGTGCGGGAAGTCATGAGTGCGGAGGGAGGGCATGACTTCTGTCATGACTTCGACGGGGTTCTGCGGACGCGGGGCGCGCCCGGCCCATGATCGCCGATAATCGGGGCATGAGGGTCTTGGCGGACAAAGGCGCGCTCCTGTGCGGATGCCTCCTGATGTGGAGGGCGGACACCGCCACCGTGGTCTGGCTGCTGCTCGCCGTGACGGTCAGCGGACTGGCAGTGGTGGCGGAGCACTGGCCCTGGTTCGCCGCGGTCCCGGCCGCCTACCTGCTGGCCGCGGCGCTCGCGGCGGCCCCGGCTGTGGGCGCGCCGCTG
>ERZ772921.1015-NODE-1015-length-16769-cov-6.405708_pt1 | contig 16769 bp, 18 predicted proteins | sample MGYA00512117_ERZ772921 | MGnify/ENA primary metagenome ERZ772921 (study PRJEB29015, sample SAMEA2737944) | human oral metagenome | biome: human oral; feature: human-associated habitat; material: dental | place: China | collected 2150 ... | reverse complement strand
CTCTCCCTTCCTCTCGGGTTCCCCGCCATTATCGCCCATCATCTCCCTGCGCCAGAGGTAGGGTGCCGTTCTCGACACGCCGTGTCGCTCGGCTATCTCCGCGGCGGACCCGTCCCTCGCCTCGAGCTCGGCGACGACCCGCACCTTCCCCTCGGGGGGAGTCGCCTCCCTCCTGGGCCTCGGACCTCGGTGCCTTCGCCGTCCCGGCGCGAGCTCGTCGACCCATTCGCAGAGCTTCTCGCGGCTCTTGGGGTAGCCAAGGGCCCTCATCGTCCTTGCCAGGCTCTTGCCGTGCTCGAGGTAGTGCTCGACGGCTCGCCGCCTCATTTCGGCGGTGTACTTCGGGTTCGTGGCAAACCTGCTTGCGGGCACCTCGCCGGTCCTCTTGTACTCGTTCCACCATGCTCGCAGCGCGGACCTCGTCGGGTACCCGAGCTCGGCGATGGTGCCGGCATGGCTATGGTCGAACTCGGCGAGGGTCCCTGTCGCGAGCCCTCTCCTCTCCTGGCCGTGCATGTGGTCTTCCTCCCGGTCCCGTCTTGGTCCAAGATTCCCACCACAGTTCCATATGGCTAAAACCACCCGACCCTAACAGTGCCCGGTCGGGCAATGTCCCTCCCCATTTCGCTGTCATATAGAGGCTACCATGAGAGAGACAGCAGCTCAGAATAGAGGCTAGTTTTGGAAAGGTCAACTTTCTGCAAGAGGGGATTTTTGAGTTAAAATATGCGCAGATGTTCAAGCACGTAAAACGAAGGTATGTGCAATATGAATAACGGAGAAGAATGGGAGGGATATTAAACGTTTTCATTTTCTTCAAATATAAAAGCTTCTGAAAATATACACTCTAGACTACAATACAACCGCAGCCGCTCCGATAGAGATCTTCATAGAGAAACTGCGTAGGGAGGAGGGGAGGTTATGATTGCAGCTAACGCAAATAAGAGTAAAAAATCGAACTACTAAGAGGTCTTGCGATCATAGCAGTCGTTTTTATTCATACGACACCGGAAGGAATGACGCAAGTAGTATGCAGACCGTTTCTTAATATTGCAGTTGGGACGTTTATATTTTTAAGCGGGATGCTCTCAGATGCTGAAAAATGGAAGCCTTTTAAGAGACTAACAAAGGTACTGCCACCTTATGCCATTTGGACTTTTCTGTATACTTTAACATTGTCATACAGGACGCCTAATTTAATAATGTGGAACTACATTTACTATCTAATATCTGGAAGTTCTGCTGCTATTATGTATTATATTTTTGTTTACTGTGAATTCACACTACTAATACTATTAGTCGATAAACTTGCAAAATCGCGATTCAAATATCTTGGATTTGTGATTTCTCCATTGGAAATAATATGTATGAGATTGTTACCCATAATATTCGAAATCCATTTAAACAAGTATATAAGTGCTATCGTTGGACTCTCTTGCTTAGGATGGTTTACCTATTTTTATCTAGGCTACACGTTAGGCAATTGCTATATTAGCATAAAAGAAAGAATAAAAATAATAGTAGGTTCTTGGGTGATTAGTATCTTGATACAGATGCTGGAGGGGTACTGGTATTATTTAATGGGTATTAGTAACTGTGGAACTCAGTTGAAACTCACAGCAGTGCTATCAGGGTCGTTGTTCTGTATTTTGGCATTTAGGTATGTTGAAACAGATTCAACGAAGAAATTTTCGTTTTTGGTGACTTTGGGAAACTATTCATTTGGGATATTCTTTTCACACTTATTTATCAAGAAACTACTTTCGGCAATCCCAGGATATTTAGACCATATTTTTTACCCTTTTAATTCCATTATATTAGTTCTGATCAGTTTGGGTGTTGTCATGTTAGGAAATAAAATACTTGGAAGATTTGCAAAATATATTGCATTTTAGAAAATTTATATTAAATCCTCCTTTGCTGGTTGTGGGTTCCCAGGAGGACCGAGTTTCCTTTGAGCTGGTCTTCTTTCGGTAATACTCTCGGTATCTCAACGTATATGGGAAACGCATTGCGCGGTCGGGCACGCAGGCAGCTTTCTCCATCTTCTCGTCGGGAGGGTTCATCATCACGTGGAACAGGTCGAGATACCCCCCCGACCGCGCCCTGTCGAATCCGGGATGCGAGCTCGGGAACAGCCCCGGCAGGTAGCATAGCTCGCTGGCCCCGTGCGGTGGGTCCTCCTTGTCCGGGAGCGTCCTTGTCCGCCTCGGGTCGTGGGCCTCCTCCGTCAGCCCGGGCTCCCTGACGAGCACCTTGTGGGTCCTCTCCATGTCGCGTGTCAGGTGGGAGCCCCTCTGGATATGGCCCGCATACGCCGCCCGCGTCCCGGGCTCGCCTGGTTTCCCCAGGCCGAGGCGCGAGAAGAACGACCTGCCCTTCCCATCGCAGCCGATGGCGACACGGATCTGGTTCCTCGACAGCCCACGTGGCTTCGTCCCGTCCGCCTTGCGTCGCTGGTCCTTGCCCGAGAGCGGGTAGTACTTCTCGTCGATCCACACGTTGCCGGACAGCACGACACAATCCCGTGTCCCGGCCGGCACGGCGAGCGGCCTGGCGAGCCAGCAGGGGGGAGTCGTCTCCGATCTCCTGTTTGACCTGGCGATACCCTCCAGGCTTTCGCACGAGGACGTCTCGGGCGGGGACCCCGCCCGATCGGCCGCAGGCATGCGGTGGGATCTGGACATGGTGTTTTGGTTCAATAAGAACTGCGCAGAAATCGCATTGATTTTCGGGCAACGTACCCGTCGATTTCCGTGCGGCATTCGCATCGCCTAGGCCGGGCCCCGGCACAAGGGGCACGGCCATGACCCGCAATTCCCCTGGCGGGACAGACATCCACGACCACCCGCCAGGAGGAGGAAGGGAAGAATGACCATGCCCCTTGACGTAAGACAATGTATCAGACGAATGGACGCCGACGGAGCCGGGCCGACCGAGATCGCCCGCGCGCTCGGTATCAGCCGCAATACCGTTGCGAAGTACGCGAGCATGGAGGACCTGTCGCCCGCGCCGCCGCTGGCACCCGAGAGGGCGAAGCCCGCGATCGACCCGTTCGCAGGATGGGTCTCCAAGGTGCTCTCCGATGACCTCTCGGCTCCGCGAAAGCAGCGCCATACGGCGAGGCGGATCTACGACAGGCTCGTCGAGGAAGAGGGCTACGCCGGGTCCTACGCGACGGTCTGCAGGTTCGTGCGGGAGTGGAGGCTGGCGCGGAGGCCATCGCCCGGCGATGGCTACCTCGAGCTCGACTGGGCGCCGGGGACCATGCAGGTCGACTACGGCAACTTCGTCGCCACAGTCGCGGGCAGGAGCCTCGAGCTCAAGATGCTCGCGGTCACGCTCCCGCAATCGAACTCGCGGTACTGCGTGGCGATGAGGTGCGAGAGGGCGGAGTGCTTCTGCGAGGGTCTCGTAGAGGTCTTCGAGCTCGTCGGCAGGGTGCCGCGCGTGATGGTGCTCGACAACGCGACCGAGGCCGGTCGGATGCTCTTCGGGAAGGTGACCGAGTCGCGGCTGTTCTCGCAGCTGAAGGCGCACTACCGCTTCGAGTCGAGGTTCTGCAACCCCCACTCGGGAAACGAGAAGGGGTCCGTCGAGAACGCCGTCGGCTTCCTTCGCAGGAACCTCCTCGTTCCCGTCCCGTCCGTCGCGTCCGTGGACGAACTCAACGCGAGGCTGCGTGTCGGCTGCGAGCGCATCAACTCCACCTCGCGCAACAAGTTCAGGGAGTCCACGACGAGGACGTTCCCCGTCGACTTCGCGGCGATGATGTCCCTCCCGGGCGTGCGCTTCGACTCCGTCAGGTGGCTGGGGGCGAGGTCGGACAAGCGGGGCTACGTCCGCGTCGACGGCAACTCCTACTGCGCCGGGCCCGCCTGGCACGACCGAGACCTCGTCGTGGGAGTCCGCGCCAACAGCGTCGACATACTCGCGGACCGCAATCGCCGCGTCGCGACCCTGCCCAGGTGCTGGGGGGAGGGCGAGCTCGTCAGGAACCCCCTCTCGCTCGTGCCGGCGATCGTCGCGCGGCCGAGGGCGTTCGGGGAGTCGACCATACGCCGCGACATGCCCGACGACCTCGTGGCGGCCATCGACCGCTGCGACAGGCCGCAGGTACGCCAAGCCCTGAGGGCCATCGAGCGTGCCGCCGCCACCTCTGGGTTCGAGGCCGCCTGCGAGGCGGCGAGGAGGATCTTCGGTGGCGGGCGCGTGCCCGATGACGCGTCCTGCGACATGCTCGCCAGGCGCGTCGCGGCCGGCGAGCGCGACGGGGGCGGCGTCGACCTGACGGCCTACGACCGCCTCGTCGGGGAGGGGGCGAGGCTCCGTGCCGTCTAACCCGGGATCTCTCGCGGCGCGCGTCGCCGCCGCCGGCCGCAGGTGCTCCCTGACGGGCTCGCTGCTGGCCGACTGGGGCACGCGTGGCACGCCCAGGCAGGTCGAGTACCTCGCCGAGTACCTCGAGGCCGAGTGCGCGAGCAGGGACGCGTCCAGGAGGGCGCAGATGCTCAGGAGGTGCGCCCTGCCGCAGGCCAAGACGCTCGACGGCTACGACTGGGGGTCGGTCGCCTGGCCCGACTCCTTCGGACGTGACGACCTGCTGTCCCTCTCCTTCCTCGACCGCCACGAGGACGTCGTGCTCATGGGCGACGTCGGCACCGGCAAGACGCACATGCTGGAGGCGCTGTGCGCGCTCTGCTGCCAGTCGATGCGCCAGGCGAGGTTCTTCACGGCGTCCTCCCTGGTCATGCGGCTCAGGAGGGCGCGTGACGGCGGGTCGCTCGACCGCGAGCTCGCCCAGCTCGCGAGGGCGGAGCTGCTCGGGATCGACGAGCTCGGCTTCCTGCCGCTCGACGTGGACGGCGCGAGGCTGCTCTTCCAGGTCGTCTCGGAGTCTTACGAGAGGCAGTCGCTCGTGATAACCACCAACCCGGGGTCCGGCAGGTGGGGGACCGTCTTCGGCGACGACCAGATGGCCGCGGCGGTCATCGACCGCGTCTGCCACCACGGGAGGCTGCTCCGGTTCAGGGGCGAGTCGTACCGCGTCAGGCATGCGCTCATGTCGGGGAAGGGGGCGGCGCGATGACAGCGGGAGACGGCCCGGGGGATGGCGTCGTGCTCCGGTGCACCCGTGGCGACATCGTTACCCTCGGTGACCTCAGACGCGCGTTGCGTCACGTGTCCGACGACGCCATACTCTCGGCAAGGTGCGACGGACTCCCCCGTGACGGGACAGTCGACCTGTGGATGGAGGAGGTGCGCTGTGACGGCCCCGATGCGCTGGGGTTCGTCTGGTGCGAGGCCGTCCTCCGACCGGATGGCGAGCCCCCGGGGCCATCGGCCTGGCGACCCTCCCGTCTCGGTCGGGCGACCAGGACGGGAGGCACCGGATTTGGGCGACAGACGCCCAAATCCGGTGCGAACTCTGCTCAAATCCTGGTGCGATTTTTGCTCAATTTAACTTGACAAAACACATGCCGCCGGACGTGCCTCCCCGGTGACCGACTCGCTAAGGCCGACGGTGCCCGCGTGGTGGCCCCTCGCCCACGTCGTCCGGTCCCCGCCCGCAAGGCCCCCGCTCCTGGTGCCGCCCGTCTGGCCGGCCGGCATTCCGGGCGTCTCGCTGAACTCCCTCTCGGTCTCGCCGCACGGTACCTTCCTGCGACGCTTCGGTACCCGCGCCACGTGGCACGCGCAATACCGGCTCGCATGCGACAGGCCATTCCTGCCTGTGGCTCCCGCCCTGCCATCACGAAAGAACAATAGGGGTGGGACCACCAGAATAAAAGGCAGCCTCACAATTTTCTTGCATGAGGCCGCCTTTCGTTTTTAGTGGCGGAGGCTGGGGATTCGAACCCCTCGGCTATACTCATCACACATTACGGATGTCATTCAACTCTTCTTTGGTGGTAACCTCCGCATAGCCTTATACCCTCCACCAAAAGAATACTCAGATTCATTTTGACTACCTCCCTTATATTAAGGTGAGCTATCATAACAACAGCTACGAAAAACCCTACATATATCTGGAAGGTTACCGAGATATTCAAGCTAAAGTGACATACCATGGATGACAACCTTATACAGTTTATTATAATCTCACTGCAGAAAAAAATCAATAGTGAACTATGAACTTCGTAAATTCTTAAGTAGTACCGTCGCGAGACATAAAATCAGGCTCTTCGAGGTTTTTGGTAAGCAGTAGACTTGGTGTCACGGACCCTGACCCCCAAGGAGCCGTCCTGCTCCGCAGGCCCTGAGCTGCCGATTTTACATCTCAGGTCTTTTATTTCTCTAGGCTCTTCCGGATACGCCAAGTGCAGCACACTGCAAAATCCATACCTATTGCAACACGCTGCGCTATCTGCGATACTTGCAGCACATTGCACAAGCCTAGGTACAGGACGGACCATGATCATATCCTCAAGCGTCGAGGCGGGCACACTCATAGGCTCGCTGCGCGAAATGCGGGGCCTGAGCCGCAGGGAGCTCTCTGCGGCATCGGGCGTCCCCTTGCGAACCGTGTACGCGGCCGAAAACGGCGAGCTGCGCAACATGAGCATCGACAGGGTCATCTCGCTCCTGAGCGCCCTTGGGGCAAACCTTAACGTCGAGGTCGAGGCGACGAATGCAGGCGAGGCGCGCGACGACAAAACCAACGTCCTGGTGAATAAAGCAGCACGCGGGGCATACGACCCGGCAGACAGCTGGGGGATCGGACTGTGAGTAGCGGCACCCGCGAGATGGCGCTCTACATTGCGGGTCGTCTCGCCGGGCACGTTCGGCAGGACGAGAACGGCTCCCTCAGCTTCTCCTATGCCCCAGACTATCTTGGCGCTCCGGTCTCGCTCTTTATGCCACTCTCGCCCATGACGTACCGCCAGCACGTGGTACGCCCCTACCTCATGGGCCTCCTCCCGGACGATCCGACCGTTCGCGCCGATATCGCGGACAGGTATGGCTGCTCGGGCGAGAACCCCTTTGCCCTGCTTTCGCACATCGGCCTCGACTGTCCCGGAGCCGTACAGATCGTCCCAGAATCGGAAAGGGCACTCATTGACAACCGGGTGGGACACCTCATTGAGCTGTCCGCCAAAGAAATGGAGGACACGATCCGCGCCATGCGTCTGAGATCGTCCAGCCCCTGGCAAACCTCTAACGGGCAATCCGAGAGATGGTCCCTGGGAGGAGCGCAGTCCAAGATCGCGTTGCGGCTGACGCGAGGCACATGGTACCGCTGCGAAGGGGACGCGGCGACCACGCACATACTCAAGCCAGGTGTGTCCGGCTACAAGAACCAGGCGCTCGACGAGCACCTATGCCTACGGCTCGCCGCCTCGATCGGCCTCCCGGCAGCTCACACGTCCTTTGTGTCCTTTGGCGCCGAGAGCGCCGTCGTGATAGAGAGGTACGACCGCGTGACGGGCGATGACGGTTCCGTCACGAGAATTCACCAAGAGGACCTCTGCCAGGCCCTCTGCGTGGACCCAAGCCGCAAGTACGCCGAGCAGGGAGGCCCCTCCGCGCCGGATGTACTGGCCCTGCTGGCAAAAACGGGCAGACACGCACCGGCCAACCTGAGGACGTTCACGCTCTTCCTGATCTTTAACTACCTCGTAGGCGCAACCGATGCGCACGCGAAGAACTACTCCCTGCTATTGGGCACGCGCGGGCTCGCAAGACTCGCGCCGCTCTACGACGTGGCGTCTATTGCACCCTACCAGACGCTTGCGCCCAGGCGCCGAAAGCCCCTGCGAGCCGCCATGTCCATAGGAGGCGAGAACCGCTTTGGCAGGCTCGGGCAAGAGCATCTCCGCAAGCTTGCCGCTGACCCCGCCCTTGCAAACAGCGGCGTAGGATACGATTGGCTCATGGCGTCCGCAAGGAGAATGGCAGAGATGGTACCGGGCGCACTGCGCGAAGTCGTGCACGAGTCCGCCAAGGATGGACTTGCCGGAATCGAGGTCGTGGGCCCGCTTCTTGAGCGGGAAGTATCCGCAAACTGCAGGCGGCTTCTCGAGAGGCTATAGGCACAGGCCGCACCGAGGGCCATCACAGCCATCTGTTGAAGGGCCTGTCGAGACCCACCCTCCCTGGCGAGTTCTCTTATCTCTGCGGGTCAAATACGTCGGCGGGGTGTCACCTGTCGTCTTGATTGTCAGATTTTTTTCCTTGAGACAAGTCTACCGGACAGATGGTTAAATTTGGGAGTATCACTACCAAATTTAACCATCTCATTGTTGCGTGACGTACTTGCCTCCAAGGAAGGGGCCACCTCATTGCCAAGGTATCGCAAAACGACGTTTTGGTATGCCGCAAAACGTAGAAAATAATTCCGCAATACGTCTTCTATACTGTTCGCAAAACAGAGAGATACAAAATGCTTCGGATCAAGATACGTATCTCGCCAGTAATCGCAGACACCTTCCTCGTCCATGATGCTCAACTTGAGTGTCCATGCATAACGGCCTGCAGGGTATGGCGGATAAACGTCCAGTTTCTTTGCAATCCTGTCTAACAGTTCAGGGCGTATCCTTTCGGCCTTGATGGCCCGACGGATCGTCTTGTCGGTCTTGCCAATATCCCTGTCTGCGCCAAGCCTACGGATGCTCCAGCCCTGTTTGTGTATTACCCATTTGAACCATTCAGGGTCAAGTTTCTCGCCGGAAACATCGCTGTACTCATTGTCCATGACCTCTTCCTGTCTGTCGCGAAGGTCGCGCTCGTGAGGTGCTGGCGGCGCGTCAGCCCGGTGACGCCGTCCCAGGGCGTGAAGCCCAGGCCCACGTACTTGCCGATGGCAACAGATCCGCCCGGACGCCACGAGCTCGCGCATAGGGTCTGGCGCAGAGCTCGCGGTAAGTACGCCCTCGCCGTTCGCGTAGTAGTGCGCCCAGAACCATGTGCGGTTGTCATTGTTCGGGTCGGTTAGAACTCCGCCGGCGCCCAGCTTGCAGACGCTTGCACTGCTGGTCGTAGAGGGTACGAAGCCGTCCGTTCCGCCGACGAGACGGTTGCAGCTGTTGAGCATGAGGCTGCCCGAGAGCCCCGTGTTGCTGAAGCTCGTAGCGTAGATCGTCTCCAGGCTACTGCAGCTTGTGAACATCTGATTGGCGCTCGTCACGCCGGAGAGGTTCTCGGTCTCCACGGTCACGCCGGTGTGGCCCGCGATCTGCGCGAAGGTGAAGGCATCGGCCTCGGGCGCTACCTGCGTGCGTATGAGCTCGGCTCCCGCTTCGATTGAACACGCCGGAGACGCCCGCGCGCTGGTATACCTTGTCAATGATGGAAACGTAGTTCTTTGCGAATGCGATGCTGTTGGGCATGGGCCGGCCCCCTATTTCTCGTCGCTGTCGTCCAGGCCGGCGAGAGTGCGGCAGCGCCTCATGGTCTTGCCCTCATCTGAGCTCGTGCCCGCATTGGGGAGCCCGGTCCTGCCGTCCTGCGCCCTGGCGGGAGCGTCGGCAAACAGCCAGGACTCGGCCTCCTTGAGCTTGTCGATGTCGTTTTCATGCTTATCCAGGATTGCACGTGTGGCCTTCACGTTTGCAGGTTTTTCTCTGCCGATGCCCGCTCAACCGTTCGTCGAAAAAGTTGGGTATATTATTAATGTTTTCTGGAGGTTTTTATGGGTGGTAAGACGGCATATATAGAAGGGCTAGCTGATGCTGGGCAGCGTCTTTATGACGCTTATTCCACCGTCATGACCGAGGCCAACCTATCGGGCGTTCTCGACGCTATTCTTGGTGCGAACCGCTTCGACTATCCTCAGACAACTGCTCGCGACCTCATAAATAGCATCGTTCTTGGCAGCTACCCAAACGAAACAACCATCAAGGCGAATTTCATCAACGGCATCCTCCTGCCGCAAAGCCCAAAGACGGTCTCGGTATTTGAGCTTCCCATAGGCAAAAGCCGCGTGGACATGTGCAAGATCAACGGTCACAGCGCGGCATATGAGATCAAGACGGACCTTGATACTTTCTACCGTCTGGAAGGCCAGCTCAAAGACTACTTCGACGTTTTCGAGACCGTGTACGTTGTGACATCAGAAGCACGGTGGCGCGAATTGCCTGATTACGTTCCCGAGGCGTGTGGCATCTACTCCTATAGGCAATGCGAAGATGGCACCTACAAGTTCTGTGCCCGCAGACGGGCCATTAAGAGCAGCGAGCTTGATTCTGAAAAACAGCTCTCCGTAATGCCCAAACAGTTCCTCTGCTCCCTTTTCGGAAAGGAAGGGAGGAGGGTCTCCAAGACCTCGCTAATCCGAAGTTGCCTGGAAGAGCACGATGGACGGGAAATTAACCATCTCTTCAAGCGGTATCTCAAACAGCGTTATGGCTGTTACTGGGATAGGTTCCGCGAACTCCAGCCGGAGATATACGAGATTGACTACCAGTGGTTCTACCGTTATGGACTTAGCCCGCAGGCAATCTACTAGACGAACCCCGGCCTGCTCATTGCGAGCTGTTGGATATATCTGACAAGCGTGTACTTTATCCACTCGGCGAAGGTGTAGCCCTTTTCATGTCTCCGATACTTATCGGTAATTGCCGCAAGGGCAAGACAGGTATCGTCTTGAGCGAGCTCAGTATCAGCCAGCATGTGCTCGACAACATCCCAAAACCCATTGGGACCGAGGTCGTAGTCATCCTTGACATAAATCTTGAATCCATTGACCTTGCCATCGTACATAATCGCAAGAGCACGACCCTTATTCGCGCCTCTGTCAGGCAGGTTGTCTCGAAGTCCGCCATAATCGCCCACGCCATCGAAGCCATAGTTCCTGTAGACATCGAGATGGGCGTTATCAATAAGATTCGTCACCTCTCCGTCCTTGCAGTCCTTGAAGTCTTTGCCCGTGAGCTCCCTACGTCGCGGCGAGCAGAGTGCGACTGTTTGGGCGGGAAGGTTCAGGTTCTTGAGTCTCCTGCATTCCACGGGTTTAGATCTGATTGGCTGCTCGTTGAAGTCGTAGATGAGGCAGTCTTCCTCGCGCAACACTTGCTTTGCGACATTTTCGTAGCCATCTATATCGTCGAATCTAAGTGCGATTCTCTGAGACGGATTGTCTCGTCTCAGGTCATTGGCTAGCGATACGACCTGTTCAGGCGAGAGCACGTCATCCATTCCCTGCTTTACGGTGACGACGGGTATGAGGTGCGGATAGGCAGCGATGTCCAAGACCTTCCCGCAATACAGATTGAGGTCCCTATTCAGGCGTAAGACAAGCTCAATCTTACCCGCATCATAATGGTATTTACCGAGGTCACACCTAAAGTAGTCAACGAGCACATCCCTTTCCGGGAACAGATCCGCAATGCCCTGCAACGTGACATCGTGTTCGGTGCTTTGATCAGTGATTCTATAGCTACGAACGACCCCATCATTGCAACGCTGCTTGCGTTTAATCGGAGCCCCGGTTTCGGGGTCAACCAAATCGTCGTACTTGTGCGTCTCTTTGATAATCTCAACAAGTGGCACCATGCCGGGCCGTAAATACCCATGTTTCTGAAGCTGCTTCATGGCCGAAATCTCGTAAGGTCGATTCTTCATCGCAATGACGTACATAAAGCGAGCCTCCACTACTAGAATCGGTCCTTGATGTAGTTGAACTCATTAAAGCCGATGTGACGGTCATGCTGAAGGAAGGCAACGATGATACCTGGCGCAACGCCCTGTCCAGCGGCAAACTCCTTGATGTTGGCGCTTGAGAAGCTGTCATCGCTTACGAACTGCCCATAAGCAGCAGAGTCAACGAAGAATTCGCGAGCATAAGCGTTTGCCCTGATATCTGCCTCGTCTTCGCTTTTTAGCTCATCGGTATCCTCCATGGATACCCCAGTCTTCTTGAGGTCAAAGCCGTCTAGAAGATGCCCGAGCTCATGGCATATGGCAAACCATGCGTCACCATGGGTCTTGTATCGCCCACTGATATAAATGGTCGGATGCCCCTCGTAGGACGTCAGCGCACCACGTACCTTCGCGTTGCCGATGGCCTCATGGTACACGAGATAAACGCCGACCGAGTTAAGCAGCATGCGACAGCTCTTGAGCGATGCGAAGAAGTCAGTGTTTGAAGCAACGTCCTTGAGCATTGGCAGCACGCTACGAAGCGCGTCTTCAGAGTATTCTGGCGAACCTTCAGCATCGTTCTGCTCGGCAACCTCTTCCTCGCAGAGCTTAAGCCATACCACGACCGCCTCGTCCTCACCACCGTCCTGCATGAACTCGATACCGCCCGGAATGGCATACCGATAGCGATCGAATTTCGACACGCCAAGCAGCTTAAGCATGCTAATAGCCTGTTCAACGAGGGGACGCCCTCCCATCCCCAGAGCCTCCCTAAAGTGAAAACGCTGCGAGATCGCCTTGAGGTCCAGCCCTTCAAGCTCGTGCTCTTCCTTTTCCCTTGCCAGATACTCTTGGTACTTCACCTCGTAGTTGAGCCAAAAACTGGCCGGCACATCTGGCATGAGCTTTTCGAGCTTCAAGGCCATTTCCTCAGTGAGCCTCGTCTTGCCATTGAGCATCTTGGAGAGGTGCCTCTCGCTGACGCCGATGCGCTTTGAGACTTCCTTCTGGGTTAGACCGCGCGAATCCAAGTACTCCTTGATGACTTCGCCGGGTGCAACGATAAATCCACTCACATTACTCACCTCTCTCATCGCTCGTGGTAGTCCGTTATGTCCTCGATACGAATTGCCGTAATTGTCGACAGGTCATCCTGGTCATAGTCACCGATTGGCCTGATCACCAACCGCTTGTTTCTGCTCACATCGATACCCCAGCATCCCTCCAGGTTGCCCGTGAGCTTGTGCCGTCGGGGTGGCGGTAGATGCGTTATCTCGCTGAGGTTCGAAGCAACGCGCAGGTCAGACATGCGACGAGTGAGCGTCTTGGCTATGTCCCCGTGCTTCCTAGCTATGAGGCGAGGGTCCTCCAGAACCTTCTTCATCGCATTGTTGGCGTATTCGATATCCATTGGCACCTCCTAGCGGAAGGATAACATGATTGACCTCATAGGTCAATTTCTGAGATATGTCAGCACGTCGCCGATTGCAAAGGGTAGCGTCTGCTATGGACGAGTTCTCTTATGGAACGCTCAAATACGATGCCTACATCCCGCGCATCCTCGACCGCCACGTCGCCTTCGCGCTTGAGGACTTTGGCGGGGTAAATATCAGAGGACCGAAGTATTGCGGCAAGACGTGGACCGGGTACGCGTTCGCGAACTCGGCAACCGTCGCCATGAGCTCCGAGGGCGCAACGCCAAGCCGGGACATGATAGAGGCGGCACCCGAGCTCGCCTTGCGAGGCGCCTCTCCGCACCTCATCGATGAATGGCAGGAGGTGCTGCAGCTATGGGACATGGTGCGTGCGGCTATCGACGCCAGTGGCAAGGAGCGTACCTTCGTCCTCACTGGCTCCTCGACTCCTCGCGAGCAGAGGCCCGCACACAGCGGCATCGGCCGCATCGAGCGACTGCACATGAGGCCGATGACACTACTTGAGTCGGGTACGTCGTCGGGCGAGGTGTCCATACGGGCGCTGTTCGCCGGCAAGAGCCCGCAGGCAATGGCGCCCAAGATGGACGCCGAGAAGCTCGCCGGTCTCGTCGTGCGCGGTGGATGGCCGGGCAACCTCTCGACACCGGGCACTCGCGCAGACAGACTCGCGCGTAATTACGTCGAGTTGTTCCTCGGGGAGGACATGCACAAGATCGACAGCGTGCGGCGCGACCCCGCGAAGATGCGCCGGCTTATGCTGTCCTACGCACGCAACGCCGAGCGGGCGGCGACACCGAAGACCCTCATCCGCGACATGACGGCGGAGCCTGGCGCCAAGCCACTGGCCAAGGAGACGGTGGATGACTACACGTCCGTGCTCGAGGACACGTTCATTCTCGAAGAAATCGGCCCCTGGGCGCCTCACCTGCGCTCCCCTTTGCGCATAAGCAAGAAGCCCAAGTACCATTTCGTTGACCCCTCCATCCCGGCCGCCCTGCTGAGGCTGACTCCCGGGAAGCTACTCGGCGACTTCGAAACGTTCGGATTTTTGTTCGAGTCACTGTGCATGCGCGACCTCCTTGTCTACGCGCAGTCGCAGGACGGCGACGTATACTTCTATAGAGACCGCGACGACCTGGAGGTGGACGCCATCATAGAGGCGGCGGACGGAGCCTGGGCAGGCATTGAGGTGAAGATCGGCCACAACCAAGCGGAGAAGGCAGCGGCGAACCTGCTGCGCCTCTCGGACAAGATCAGACGCGCGGGAGGGAGGCCTCCTGCGTTCCTGCTGGTGCTGGAAGGCCTAGGCGACTACGCCTACCGTCGCACCGACGGGGTGTACGTGGCGCCCATTGCAGTCCTTGCCCCATAGATCTGCAAAAGCCCACCCATCGGCACTTTGCGGGAGGATGCTGGCAAGCTCGTGAGTTGAGCTTGTGAGAAGCCTGCGCGTGCCCATTGTCACCAGCAAGCGCGTCAGGGGTCGCCGGCAGGCACGTCAGGAGGGCGTCGCCTCCTGCGCCTTGAGGGTCGCGAGCAGCTCCGCCAGGCCACCGCAGCTCTCGCCTATGCTCGACGAGCAGACGGTGCCCTCCTTGGGCCCGTCCAGCTCGGCCTCGACCCGCGCACGGTGGCTCGCACACTCGCCGGAGGCCATCATGAGGAAGATCTCGGTCGTAACCTGCGCGTCATAGAGGGCGCGGTGCGCGGAGAGCCTGTCGTTGGCGATGCCGCACCAGTCTGCGGCCCTGCCAAGAGACACGCACCCCTTGCCCATGCCCATGAGGCGGGGGTAGATCCTCTGGATGTCCAGCCACCTCGTGGGGAGGGAGGGCTCGATGCCCTTGACGGCGCACTCTTTGGCGATCTGCCTGCGGTCAGTGTCGCTCCACGTGACGATGCGGACCCTGCCGGCCCCCATCCACTCGCCGAGGGCCCCCAGCACCTCGTCGAGCGGCCGCGCGTACGCCACGTCCTCGCTGCCGATGCCGGTCATCCTGCGGACGTTCCCAGAGACGCCTTGGGCGAGGGTGGGCCTGACCATGTGGCTGAACTCCCCTGCGACGGTGCCGCCGGCATCCACCTTCACGGCGCCGACCTCTATGATCTCGGTGGTGAGGCCGCCCCTTCTCCTCTTTTTGGGCACGTAGGTAAACTCCAGGTCGATGATGACGTTGCAGTCGTACAAAGCGCTCACGGTCTCCCCCTCCCTCGTGTCCGGCATGCGACGCTGGTGATGCGCCAAGCACCGGTGTCTCTCATCACCTGGACACAGTGTGTCCATAGCTGGTGCCCGCCATTCAGACAAGGGGAGACTCGTTCACGCGAAGTAACATTGTCCCTCGCGGTCTTTGGCGAGGCGCGCGACATGACGAGGCCGGGGCCCTAAAGGCTGCCCTGCCGCCAGGCCACGGGACCGTCACGCGATCACTGCGATGCCCCGGGCCTTCGCGCCGGTTGAGGTCTGCTCAGGCACAGAGCCATGACGCACCCCACCTCGCCGCCGTCGCGAGTGTACTCGATGATCTGCCCATCAGCACTCTTATCCCAGCGGCTGGGCCGGTGCGATCATAGAGTGCGGCCTCCTGCTCAGGGCGCAAAATGGTCCTCTCTTCCGCACGCGGCAAACACAGCTCGCAGCTGATCCAGAAAGCGCTTTGCGATAGGAGTGAGGGTCTGGCGCCTGCCCCAGGCCAGGTAGAGCGGAACCTCCAGCGCCGGTGAAAGCGGTCGGAACACGAGCCCGCTTTCCGATGAGGTGTCGACCAGCCCGTCGAGCGCCAGGAGGTACCCCAGGCCCTCCTTGACGAACACTGAGCCGTTATAGGCAAGTCGAAAGGAGCCCTCGAGGCGGAGCTCCCCGAATCTCTCCTTTGCCCACGGGCGGATATCTCCCTCCCAGCTCTGCTTGGAGCAAAACAGCGGCAACCCGACCAGATCGCCCACACGAATGCCCTCGCGCCCAGCAAGGCAATCATCTTTCCTCATCACCAGCCCAAAGTAATCCACCTCAGGAAAGAGGAGATGCTCGTACTTCCTCTCATTCGGAAGCCCACGCAAAACGGTGAAGTCCAAAAGCCCCTTGTCCAGCCCCGGTACGTGGCCTCCCCCGACATCAACACGGAAGACTTCCAGACGGCCGTCGATTTCCTGTCTGTGCAGGACCGTGTCGACCCAGAGCGCATCGGCATCTGCGGTATCTGCGAATGGGGCGGCATGGCGCCCAACGCGGCTGCCCTTGACACGAGAGTCAAGGCGACAGTCACATCCACAATGTGCGACATGACCCGCGTCAACGCGAACGGCTATTTTGACTCGGAAGACAGCGAGGAGGCCCGCCACCAGAAGAAGGTGGCGCTGAACGCGCAGAGGACCACAGACTACAGGGCCAAAAGCTACGCGCTGGGAGGGGACGTGGTTGATCCGCTCCCAGACGACGCACCCTTCTTCGTAAGGGACTACTACGACTACTACAAGACGCGGCGCGGGTATCATGCAAGGTCACTCAACTCCAACGGCGGCTGGAACGTCACTGGCTGCATGTCCTTCATCAACTAGCCGATCCTGAAATACAGCAACGAGATCCGCAGCGCGGTGTTAGTTGTGGCCGGCGAGAAGGCGCACTCACGGTACTTCAGCGAGGACGCGTTTGCCAACATGACGAGGGAAAGCGACCACACCCAGAACAAGGAGCTGGTGATCGTTCCGGGCGCGGTGCACACCGACCTCTACGACGGGGGCGGGAAGGACGCC
>ERZ772921.1013-NODE-1013-length-16772-cov-21.129030_pt1 | contig 16772 bp, 15 predicted proteins | sample MGYA00512117_ERZ772921 | MGnify/ENA primary metagenome ERZ772921 (study PRJEB29015, sample SAMEA2737944) | human oral metagenome | biome: human oral; feature: human-associated habitat; material: dental | place: China | collected 2150 ... | reverse complement strand
CGTGGCCGATTGAAGGCGGCTAAGGAATTTTTCCAATCAAATTAGTCATTATATCTAAAGCTAATCGTTGATTCGTGGTATATATTAGGAGTAGTTTATGAAAATTGTGAAAGCTACTGAGTCAGATGTATTGGATCTGTACCGTTTGCAATTGCTTACATTTGAAAGCGAAGCGGAGATGATTGGAAGTCGAATGGTTCCTGCATTGATGGAGTCGGAAGAGGAGTTTAAAGCTACTTTCACCCAATGGCATACCTATAAACTGGTAGATGATGGGGGAAGAATCATCGGAGGTATTCGCTATCAATATGACGATGGCGTGGTAGAGGTCGGTCGCTTGATGGTGCATCCAAACTATCGGCAACAAGGGTTGGCTCGGAAGTTATTAGTTTTCGTAGATGAACAATGCAGTCAAGACCGGCGTGTATTATATACATGTACGAAAAGCTGGATCAATATAAAGTTATATACAAAAATGGGGTATAAAGCCGTTAGAGAAATACAGGATGAAACGGGATTATCTTTTGTATATATGGAGAAACAATAATTCAAATGGCATGGGAGGTCTTAATGTGATTGATAATATAGTGGTATTCTATATATTCTTTACCATAGTTGGCTTTTTAGCAGCTATGATTGGTACCATCATCGGTGCCGGTGGGGGCCTTGTGTTTGTGCCTCTCTTTATGTACTGGTTCCCAGAGTGGTCTCCATCTATGGTCGTAGGAACATCGCTTTTTTCTGTTATGTGTAACGCCATTTCTGGATCTATAGCGTATCTTAAGCAAAAAAAGGTATACATTAACGCTGCTATCATCTTTAGTCTTGCTACCTTTCCGGGGGCTATTTTAGGTGCCCAAATGTCTGGATGGTTCTCTGGTAAAGGCTTTATGTTTGCCTTTGGATGCTTTATGCTGTGTGCATCTGTATTGATTGGTTTTAAAAATTTTAGAAAAGGGGAAAGAAAGGAAGAAAGCCTTACTCTTGAGCAGTTGAGCTATAGTAAACCTATCGGTATTAGTATTAGCTTTTTTGTTGGCTTTATTTCGAGTATCTTTGGTATAGGTGGTGGCCTCATCCATGTGCCGGCTTTGATTTATCTCATGGGCTTTCCAACCCATATGGCAACGGCTACAAGTCAATCTATTCTCGCCGTATCAACAACGGTGGGGGTTATTACACATTTAATTGAAAGCCACATCATATTTAGTATTGCTATTCCTACTAGTATTGGCGCTATCTTTGGTGCTCAAGTAGGTGCTCGTATTGCAAAACGCCTCAAAGCAAAAGCTATCCTCGCCCTCATGAGCATAGCTGTCTTTGCATTGGCGGTACGCCTCATTCTTAAATCTGGTATTTTGGGATAATATGGTTTTATAATTAATCTATCTTTAATAAGCATAATTTAGTAAAGCTCTCTAATGGTGATTCGTAAGCGTTTATCATTAGAGGGCTTTCTGTATTTTCAGCATTTTATAAAAGGGTATAACTAAAAGTCATAGAGAACTATAAATGAGAATGAAAAATTTAAAATATATAAATCATACTATTTTTATGCATAATGTTAGTAATGTATTTACTATAGAATTATAGGTAGTACGAATCGTTATTTAGAAAGGTTTTAGCATATAATTACTGACTATATCTATACATGCTTAATAAATAAGGATTCTTGATTGTATATGAGGAAAAATGGGTACATGATAATGCTAATGAGATGTACTTTCAACTGAGGGAATAAAAGGGTAATGCATATCGATTTTTATTAGAAGAGATATAAATTATGCATAATTATAGTGAGGAGAATGAGAACGGCGTATACTAAAAGTAATAGATTCCTTAAGAAAGGATAGGAGGAAATAGAAGTGAGTACACTTATTAGAGATTATGAACGTTTTGCCAAGGAGGCAAATGAGATTTGTAAAGGTCGCGTATACACCGATCATTTACGTCGTTATGCATATGGCGTTGATGCGTCTTGCTATAGCTATTTACCAAAGGTAGTTGTTAAAGCTGAAGATGAACGAGAAGTAAGACGGCTTATTCGTTTGTGTCAACAATGTGGGACACCATTTACATTCCGTGCGGCCGGCTCCTCCTTGTCTGGTCAATGCTCCAGTGAAGATGTGCTCATCGTATGTAATGATGGCTTCAAGAAAATGGAAGTTATTGATGATGGGAAAGCCTTGAAATGTGAATGCGGTGTTATCGGTTCCGATGCGAATGATTTATTGAAACCGTACAATCGTAAAATTGGTCCAGATCCTGCAACGCTTGCCACAGCATTAGTAGGGGGTATCTTGAATAATAACTCCTCTGGTATGTGCTGTGGTACGGCGCAAAACTCTTATAAAACAATTCGGTCCATTCGCGTTGTGTTATTAGATGGCTCCATCCTTGATACGTCTGACCAAAAGAGTATTAATCAATTCCTTAAAGAAAAACCTCAAATGGTAGAGGATATCTTACAATTGCGTAAGGATATTTTGGCCGATGAAGAATTGACACACTTGATTCACCATAAGTACAAAATCAAAAATACAACAGGTTACGGCTTGAACTCCCTTGTTGATTTTGAAGATATTATTGATATCATCAACCACTTGTTCATTGGTTCTGAAGGTACATTGGGCTTCGTATCTGAAATCGTATATAACACTGTTGAGGACGTACCGTATAAAGGCTGCGGTCTCATGTTCTTTAAAACATTGAACGATGCATCTTTTGCTGTTGTAGCCTTGGCTAATATGGGTCGTGACAAGGTTGTTGCTGCGGAAATGATGGACTATCAATCCCTTAAGGCCGTTCAAGCGCTAGACAATGTGCCTGACTTCGTTCGTGAAGTTCCTGAAGGTACAAGTGCTATTTTGTTCCAAACTGAAAGCTACTCCAAAGAAACTGTCGATGAAAACTTAGCTTTTATTAAAGATAAATTGAAAGATATTCCAACAGCTATTCCAAGTCTTTACTCCCAAGATCCTAAAGAATACGATTCTTGGTGGGCTATCCGTAAAGGCATTTTGCCAATCGTTGGTGGTCAACGTAGAAAAGGCACCACTGTTATTACAGAAGACGTATGTTTCCAGATCGAAGACTTCACTAAGGGCATCGAAATGCTTACCGAATTATTCCACAAATACGATTTCGTAGACGGTGGCGTAATCTTTGGCCATGCGTTATCTGGTAATGTTCACTTTAACATTACACCTGACTTCAGCGATCCTAAAGATACTAAGAACTTTGGCGATTTGGTAAAAGAAATGTCCGAACGCGTCTCTGGCTTCGGTGGTTCTTTGAAAGCTGAACATGGTACAGGCCGCATGGTGGCACCTTTCATTGAAATGGAATGGGGCCGTAAAGCGTACGAAATTAACCGTCGCATCAAAGCTATCTTTGACCCTGAACGCATCTTGAATCCTGATGTTATCATCACTGATGACCCAGATGTGTATAAGAAAAACCTTAAAGCTCAATGTGTTATCGATGATGCTTTTACAATCTGTATGGAATGTGGTTTCTGTGAAAAACATTGTCCAAGCCGCAATTTAACATTGACTCCTCGTCAACGTATTGCATTGTTGCGTGAAACAAAACGCCTTGAAAACGAAGGCAATTTCACATTGGCTGCGGAACTTAAAAAAGGCTATGAATATTTTGGTGTAGATACCTGTGCTGCGTGCTCCATGTGTAAAGGCCTTTGCCCGCTCAGCATCGATACTGCTCAAATTGCATTATCCATGCGTCGCATCGATCCTCCAGCACCGGAATTAGCTAAGAAGATTTACGATAATTTCCCTACTACACTTCAAATGGCTCGTGCCGGCGTAAGTCTCGAAGGTATTGCAGGTTCTATCGTTACACAAAAAGCGATTTCCAAGATTACAGAAGGCTTACATGGTGTAACAGGTATTACTCCGTACATTCCTAAGACTACACCTAAGGCCAATCGTTACAGATTGAGAAGCCGTATTAAACCGACTAATTTTGAAAAGGTTGTATACTTTAGTACTTGTGCGAACCGCGCCTTCAAACCTAATCAAGGTTACGACGATGAACGCAGCTTGCAACAAGTTGTAGAAAGCCTTTGCAACAAGGCCCATATCGATATTATCTACCCTCAACATATCGAAAACCTCTGCTGTGGCTTGAGTTTTGAAAACTATGATGACGTTCATGAGCGCGCTGTTAAGGACTTACACGATGCATTGATGCAAGCATCTCAAAACGGTAAATATCCAATCGTGATCGATCATAGTGCATGTTTCAACCATGCTTTCAAACACATGCCAGACTTAGAAATCAACGATATTTCTGAATTCTTGTGTAAATACGTTGTACCTCATCTCGATATTGAAAAATGTGATGAACGGGTCATCGTACACAAACAATGTAAGATTAAATCCTTGAATAAATCTCAATATATTGAAGATTTGGCTCGTCTATGCACAGACCATGTATTTAACATTAAATCTTTTGCATGCGATGGCTTTGCTGGTCAAAAAGGCTTCTTCACACCAGAACTCAATAAATCTGCTACCAAAGACCTCGCTAGTGAAATCGCTGAATACGGCGCAACATTAGGCGTAAGCTCCAGCTCTACCTGTGAAATCGGTCTTGGCGAAAGCGGTGGCATCCCATTCGTTGGTGTTGCATTCCTACTAGACCGTTGCTCTAAGGCTAAGAAATAAGTCTTGTATATCTATTGCTATTTACTTAACGTTGCTAGTAGTTTATGTTAAAGTAACTGGTAGTTTATATTAATGTTGCTTTAATATTGCTCGCAAATTATGTTAAAACTAGTAATAGTTTTTTAGGGGTTTTATGAGATTTATTGCTAATTCTTTATTTTTCTAAGAAATGTGGTATACTAAACGTAGGTAGTAGAGTGTATGAAATTACCTGCAATATAACCAAAAAAAAGGACGAGTGGCAGCTCGTCCTTTTTCTTGCTTATTTTTTGTTTTTATTGTTAAGCCAGTAGCTGTAGGTAGTTACAACTAAGGCAACAATAATAGGGGCAAGCAAGGTGCCCCAGAGTGCATAAAACAGCTCCTGCAATATACCACCTCCTTTCGGGAGGTATTTTATATTATATCATCATGCTAAGGAGTCTTGTATATAATTAATGATCGGAGAATTCTTAATGAAGAAATTTGTGCTTTTCTTTCTTTTAATAATAGCTCTTACGGGATGTGGATTGAATCAAAATACGAATAGTAATAAAACAGAATCAAATGCAACTAGTTCTGCTACTGCAACTGGTTCCTCTACATCTGCTGCGGGAAACAGCCAAGCGACTACCAAGCAAGATGACCATCTAATTACAGCAAAGCAAGCCTTATCTGCTGGTGAGTATTCGAAAGCCATAGAGGAAGCCACTGCGTCTATTAAACAAGATGCTAACAACGGAGAAGCCTATTCTGTACGTGGCTTTGCAACAGCATTAAACGGTGATGCGGCTAAAGGTTTGACAGATACTAAAAAGTCTTATGATTTAGACCCTAATAATGTGGCCAATTACTATAATATGGCTATGGTTTATAAGCTACAAGGTCAGTTAAACGATTCTAAACAATGGTTTGAAAAGGTATTGGAAAAGGACCCTAGTAACACCTGGTCTGTGTATGGTATTGCTACCATTTATGCAGACCAAGGGGAAGATACTAAGGCCCTTGATTGGCTAGAAAAGGCTATAAAAATTGATCCTTCTGTAAAAGCTGTTGCAGCTGAACAAGACCATTTTGAACGCTTTCACAATAATAGGCGATTTAAAACATTGGTCGGATTATAGATATGGATGTGAAACAGATGATTCGCCTTATTATAAAGGTGATAGGATTTTTATATTGGCTTGTTTTTCTATACCTTGGTGGTCTAGTGGTCGTAGACTGGTCAGGGTTTATGTCCCAACATAATATAGAAACACCCCTATTCCTTACATATTTGGTGTTTGTAGGTTGTTTTGTAACGCCGTATATTTATGCTGTACTGGAAGAAGCTAAATCCTAATGTGAAAGCTCTATTTTTGCTGAGCAATTGATGATGTAAATTACATTGTTTTCTCTACTAATGCTTCTTGTAAAAGTTGAGAAAAGTTAATTCCTTTAGCTAATGCTCTATCGTTTAGCCAGGCAGGAATCGTTAGGGTTTTCTTTACGGATTTACTGTTTTTAGCTAAATCAATATCTGTTTGAACTAATGTAGGATATGTTGTTTCGGTACATGGTAAGCTGCGAATAGATGTGGGGGTAGGTAGAGTTTGTCCATCTTCTAAAGCGCCTAATATATAGAGTTCCATAGCCTCTTGTGCATTGGTTATTAATTCTGTTAGTGTTGAGCCGGTGCTACTAGTGTATTCGAGATCTGGAAATTCGGCCCAGAAACCATCGGCATCATCATGGATTATAGCAGGGTATATAAATTTCATAGGTCCTCCTTATTTTAGTCCCGTACGTTTCAAAATGGCATTTAATAAACCGATAGGTACATCTTTTCCATGCACGGCAATAACTTCAACTTGATCATCCTTTTTTAAACGATGATGACTACCTCGTTGCCGTACATCCTTCCAGCTATTTTGCAGTAATAATTTAAGTAAATCCTTATCCTTCATATTCTCTCCTTTTATAGTAACACGTGTATACGTATAAAACAATTATTAGGAGTTATACATTCTTATTTATAGTCTAACAGTATATAAAGGAAAATAGGGGTGACCATTGGTCACCCCTGATTCTATTAGTCGCTTGACAAAATTGATACATGACCTTTATATATTAATCCTATTCATAAAAATCATATTAGTATATAATTAATATGTATAAATTAGGTTGTGTATTGATGGAAGGAGAGGATTCATCATGAAACCATTTGGTAAAAGGGTAGTAATGGCTGTGTTGTGTGCGGCGACATTAACATCACCCTTATTGTTGAGCGGTTGTAGTATGTCAGAGTTATGGCAGGGTACTGAACAGAGCCGTAAGGAAATTGCGCAACGGTCTGAGCAGGATCAGGTGCAGTTATTTAATCAATATGTGAAAGCTGTAAGCCGATACAATCGCATGGCTGTAATGTTTGATTATGCGAATACGCCAACTCTTAATGAGTTAAAAGCGGGGCAGCATTTAACTGTATTTAATGCACCGAACTTTAAGCAGCTACAAAAAGAATTAGAAGAGGCTAAGCAAGCCGGTATTCCTTATGATGAAATGAAGGAGCCTTTAGATAAGTTGCTTTCAAAATTGAATGAAATTACACCGGTGGCCGAAGAACTCGATGCATACTATAAATCTAAAGGGTATACCACAGATAACTATGCTAAGGAGCAACAATTAGGTCCTAAATATGTTCAATTGTATGAACAATTTGTTCCTGTTTATGCTGACTTTGATAATGTTATGCATAAAATCAATACGGACCGCTTGCAACAACGGTTACAACAATTGCGTGATGCAGGCAAGAAAAATGCAGCTGCAGCACAAGAGGTTCATTTGCGACTTACTGCGGTCCTAGAAAAGATTGATAGTGAAAAACAACTAGATGTAAATGCTATCAATCAAGAGTTGCAAGCTATTGGTGATGTATCAAATGGCATTACTAGTCCTAAGTATGATTCTGTTAAGACTTCTGTAAACTCTACAATTGGTGCAATTCGTACCTATATGGGATCAAAACAAGATAACGACTATAATCGTATGATTGAGGCCTATAACCATTATATTTCTAATATGAATACGACCAATATGAATGAGTTAGATTAATAAGTCTATATAAAAGAAAGCTGTATCAAATGAGAATGTCATTTGATACAGCTTTTTAGTTGATATACGATATATCTTACTTTTTTAGGCTAATGCGCGTTGTAATTTGGCTTGATAAGGAGAATAATACTAAGGCTATCCAGATACAACCGAAGGCGATCATTTGTGGTGTGCCAAAGCTTTCACCAAAGTAAAAGATGGCTAGCAACAAGGCAATGGTAGGGGATACATATTGCAGGAAGCCTAGTAGGTTGAGCGGCAATAGTTGCGCACCATAGGAGAATAGCACCAATGGAACAGATGTAGTTAGACCGCAGGCTATGAGCAGCATGGAGGTATACCAGTTCTGTGCCGAAATAAGACCACACTGTATTATCGATCATGGTCGTATATAGTAAGGCTAGCGGTGTTAATAGCCAGGCCTCAAAGGCGATGCTCGTAAAGGGAGAGCTGAGTAGTTTCTTTTTTACGGCCCCATAAAGACCGAAGGAAACGGCGAGGATCATCGATACTAACGGCAAGGATCCTACTTGATAGGTGAGTAAGGCGATGCCGATGGTAGCGATGAGGACACTCAGCTTTTTCGGTATAGATAGAACCTCTTTAAATAGGATGACACCTAATACTACATTGAAGAGTGGGTTGATGTAATAGCCAAGGCTCGTGTTCATAACTTGATTATTGGCGATGGCCCAAATGTAGGTGAACCAGTTTACGCTGATGATGACTGCCGCAACTAAAAGTAGGAATAGTTGTGAACGTTGTTCTTTTAGTAATTGAAAGTCCTTTTTGAATTGTTTAAAATGTAGGCCAAATACAACGATCGCCATGCAAATACCTGACCAGATAATGCGTTGTGCCAGTATATTATACGGTGAAACATGGTTTAATAATGCCCAATATAGAGGGAGTAAGCCCCAAATTATATAACAACTAAGGGCTGTGATTAACCCTTTTTTACTTGTATGGTCCATAATGCCTCCTCGTGATAGCACTTATTATATCATTAATTCTTAACCCATGCATTTTAGTTATTACATATGATTTTCAGTTATAACTTTGATTTTGGCACTTATGATTAAATGTTATGTTCATTGACTTTGTGCATATTGTTACACTATATTGGACTTAGAACAACGAATATAGAGAATAGGTGTCGTAAGACTTAATAGAGAAATCGGTATAAGCCGATGCGGTCCCGCCACTGTAAGGATGAGCCTGCTTTCATATATGTCACTGGAGTAATCTGGGAAGGCGAAAGCGAGGTGATGATCCCGAGCCAGGAGAACTGCCTATTTGATAATCACCGTTATGTACCTACGAGCGATAGGAAGGGGATTGGGGTATGCTGTCTACAGTATTTTTTAGTGTACCTTTCAATAAGAAACCTTACGTGTCACTTTAGGTGGCACGTTTTTTATTGCCCTTAGAGTGGATGTTGAGTATATGCGTCAAGTTTTATAGACATTAAACCGATGGACACATTTTGAGGTTGATGTGGTCCAATAAGATAAAGCTCGAGTGATTCATATATCTAACAATTCGCAGGTACGGTGCGCTGTTTCTCGGTATGGTTTCGAGTTGAAAAGGAGGCACATATATGTCTGACAAAAAGACTTCAAAGGATGCTGAACGTGATTTATTAGCACCTGTATCCTTTGATGAGTTTAAGAAACCTACGTATGAACAATGGCAGGCCGAGGTTGAAAAAGCGTTAAAAGGTGGCGACTTCCATAAGAAGATGTTCACTAAAACCTATGAGGGAATTACGTTACAACCAATTTACACGCCTGCATTGCATGGAGAAAAAATTCCAAAGGGTGTATATCCTGGGGCAGGTGAGTTCCTACGTGGCACAAAGGCAAGTGGTTATATTAAAGACTCTTGGGGCGTATCCCAATATGTAGACGAATCCTTTCCTAAGGATGCTAACCATGCAAGTTTATACGAAATTGTAAAAGGTGGCACCATTCACAATATTCGCCTTGATGAAGCAACACGCCATGATCAAGATGTGCAAGTAGGCGCAGCTGTTGGTATCGGCGGTACATCTCTGTCTACTATGGATGATTGTAGCCAATTGATTGAACGTTTTAATTTAAAGGAAAATCCTTTATACATTGAAACAGGTGCTTCTGCAGCTATCTTGCTCGGTATGCTAGCCGCTACGGTGAAAGGCTCTAAAAAACAGACCTCTGACTTGAAAGGTCTCGTTGGCGCAGACCCTATTGGTGTTTGGGCTAAAGATGGTACATTGCATATGTCTTTAGATACAGCCTTTGATGAAATGGCACATACTGTTGTATGGGCTAAAGAACAAGCTCCAGAGCTTAAAACTGTACTTGTATCTGGCGATGTATACGCTAATGGTGGCGCTAATGATGTGCAAGAGGTTGCCTATGCATTGGCAACAGCAGTTTGCTATGTGCGTCAATTAGCACAACGGAACATCGATATTCATACTATTGCTAAAAGCATGATGTTTACATTCTCCTTGGGGGCAAACTTCTTCATGGAAATTGCTAAATTACGTGCATTGCGTGTGCTTTGGGCGCGTATTATGGAGGCCTTCGGTGCAGAAGAAGCTGACCGTGCCGTTCATGTACACGGCAGAACCTCGGCTTTCACAAAGACCGTATACGATCCGTATGTAAATCTGTTGCGTAACACGACACAGGCGTTCTCCGGCGTTGTAGGCGGCTTGAATAGCCTTGAAGTATCCCCATTTGACCAACCAATTCGCAAAGCGGACGATTTCTCTCGCCGTATTGCCCGTAACATCCAAGTTATGTTGCAAACTGAATTCGAGTTGCGTCAACCTGTGGACCCTGTAGGCGGTTCCTGGTATGTGGAAACATTGGCAGCCGAATTATGTGAAAAAATTTGGGCTGAGTTCCAAACTATTGAGGCTAAAGGTGGTATCGTAGCAGCTTTGAAAGAAGGCTATCCACAAGCTCAAGTTAAAGCAGTTCTTGACGAACGCTTCAAAAATCTTGCATTCCGCAGAGATGTGGCTGTAGGTAATAACATGTATGCGAACATGACTGAAGAATTGCTTGATCCAAAACCAGAAAATCAAGAAACATTGCGTCAAAAACGGGTTGCTCAAATCGAGGAGTACTTGGCAAGTGCGGAGCCAGATGCGGTTGTGAAAGCACAGGCTACCCTAGAAGCAGGTACTACAGAGCCAGGCGCTTTGATTGGTCTTATTGAACTCGGTGCATTACAAAAATTAACAATACGTCAAATCCGGAAGGCTTTAGATGCTGGTGATATTGCTTCCGAAACCATTGAATCCATTGCAGCTCATCGCTGGACTGAACAGTTTGAAGCACTTCGCATGCGCACTGAGAATTATAAACAACGTACAAAAGATAATGTGAAGGTATTCTTGGCCAATATGGGCCCAATCCCTCAACATAAACCTCGGGCGGACTTCTCCACAGGCTTCTTCGAAGTAGGTGCTTTTGAAGTTATCAAAAATGATGGTCATGAAACAACGGCTGATGCTGCGAAAGCTGCTCGTGAAAGTGGTGCTGATGTTGTCGTTATCTGTTCTACAGATGATACATATCCAGAATTGGTACCACCACTTGCTAAGGAATTGAAAGAAACTATGCCGAATGTAACGGTTATTTTAGCAGGGGCACCTCCTAAGGACTTAGAACCTGTGTACCGTGAAGCTGGCGTGGACGACTTCATTTCTGTTCGTGCAAATTGTTACGAAATCTTGAATAAGTTACAAGATAAGAAAGGGATGTGAGCTCATGTTTAAAAATCCAGACTTCTCCTCTCTTGGCTTGGGATCTCAGACAGCAACATCTCGCGATGCATGGCTTGCTGAACTTCAAAAAGAAACAGGAAAAAGCTTTGAAGAGTTATACAATACGACGATGGAACAGATCCAGGTGAAACCGCTCTATACGGAGATGGATTATGAAGGAATGACACACCTTGACTACATGGCCGGTGTGCCTCCGTATTTGCGTGGACCTTATTCCACGATGTATGTAACGCGTCCTTGGACGGTTCGTCAGTACGCTGGTTTCTCCACAGCGGAAGAATCCAATGCGTTCTATCGTCGTAACTTGGCAGCGGGCCAAAAGGGTTTGTCTATCGCCTTTGACCTTGCTACTCACCGTGGTTATGACTCCGATCATCCTCGTGTAGTAGGTGACGTTGGTAAAGCGGGTGTTGCGGTAGACTCCATCCTCGACATGGAAATTTTATTCTCCGGTATCCCCCTTGATCAAATGTCTGTATCCATGACCATGAATGGCGCCGTATTGCCAGTAATGGCGTTCTACATCTTGGCTGGTGAAGAACAAGGTGTAGATAAAAAGGTTATGGCTGGTACAATCCAAAATGATATCTTGAAAGAGTTCATGGTACGTAATACTTATATTTATCCTCCAGCTACGTCCATGCGCATTATCGGCGATATCTTTGCGTATACATCCCAGTACATGCCTAAGTTCAATAGTATCTCCATTTCCGGCTACCATATGCAAGAAGCGGGCGCTACTGCGGATATCGAATTAGGTTACACATTGGCCGATGGTCTCGAATATATCCGTACCGGTGTTAATGCGGGACTTCACGTTGACCAGTTCGCACCACGCTTGTCCTTCTTCTGGGCAATCGGTAAAAACTACTTCATGGAAGTGGCAAAAATGCGTGCAGCTCGTATGTTGTGGGCTAAGATTATCAATAGTTTCGGCTCTGAAAATCCTAAATCCATGGCACTTCGTACACATAGCCAAACATCTGGTTGGTCTCTTACAGAACAAGATCCGTTCAACAACGTGGCTCGTACATGTATGGAAGCGATGGGCGCGGCTTTGGGCCATACGCAATCTCTACATACGAATGCGCTTGACGAAGCCATTGCGTTGCCTACGGACTTTTCCGCACGTATTGCGCGTAATACTCAGCTTTATATCCAAGATGAAACTAAGGTATGTAAGGTTATCGACCCATGGGGTGGTTCCTACTATGTAGAAGCGTTGACAGATGAATTGATTCGTCGCGCTTGGGGTCATATTCAAGAAATCGAATCTCTTGGCGGTATGGCGAAAGCTATCGATACAGGGCTTCCTAAGATGCGTATCGAAGAAGCTGCTGCACGTCGCCAAGCTCGTATCGACTCTGGTCGTGAAGCGATTATTGGTATCAACAAATATCGTCTAGATAAAGAAGACCCATTGGATATCCTCGACGTAGATAACACGGCGGTACGGGAAGCGCAAATTCGTCGTCTCGAACAATTGCGTGCTAACCGGGATGAAGAAAAGGTTCAATCCTGTCTTGAAGCGATCACAAAGGCTACAGAATCGGGCGAAGGCAACTTGCTTGCTCTTGCGCTTGAAGCGGCTCGTGCCCGTGCATCCTTGGGTGAAATTTCCTTTGCTGTTGAAAAGGTATGCGGTCGTCATAAAGCGGTTATTCGCTCTATTTCCGGTGTATACTCCAGTGAATTTGAAGATGACGATGTAATCAAAGAAGTACGTCAAATGGCGGATAACTTTGAAGAACTCGAAGGTCGTCGTCCTCGTATCATGATTGCGAAGATGGGCCAAGACGGTCATGACCGTGGTGCCAAAGTTATCGCTACATCCTTCGCGGACATGGGCTTTGACGTGGATATCGGACCTTTGTTCCAAACTCCAGAAGAAACAGCACAAGATGCGGTGGATAATGACGTTCATATTGTCGGATTTAGTTCTCTTGCGGCGGGGCATAAGACATTATTGCCTCAACTTGTAGAGGAACTCAACAAGCGGGGCCGTGGAGATATTTTAGTTGCCATCGGCGGCGTAATCCCTGCTCAGGACTATGAATTCCTACGCGAACATGGCGCAGTGGCTATCTTTGGCCCTGGTACAGTTTTGCCAGTAGCGGCGAAAAAATTACTAGAAACATTGACTAGTCACGTTCAAGACGAGTCTCATGACTGATAACAAACGGTCTACTCCGGATGAATTGCGCAATACACAGGACGCAACTTTCACTACTGGTGAAGGCAAGGCCCCTGAATTAGGTGTAAAAAACGCAAGCACAGAGGGTAGTACCTATCGTCCCGACTGGGTGCCAGAAGAAGCGAAGAAAGATGACACTTATGCGTGTCACGTAATGAAAGGCGTCAAAGAAATGCATGACGGCCTCTTATCTAGCTCTGCTCATCTGGCTCCAGCGGTACGTCCCGTACAGCGGCGAAAGAAATTAACTGTCGCTGATTATGTACGCGGTATCGAGCAGGGGGACCGCGTTATACTTTCACGGGCTATCACATTAGTAGAAAGTAATAATAAGGACCATTTCAAACTAGCTCAACAAGTGTTGCAAGCCGTATTGCCTCGTACGGGCAAGGCATTGCGCATCGGTATTACTGGTGTGCCTGGGGCCGGCAAAAGTACGTTTATTGAAGCCTTCGGTAACATGCTCATTGAAGCGGGTTACAAGGTTGCCGTACTGGCTGTAGACCCTACGAGCCAAGTCACAAAAGGCAGTATTTTGGGTGATAAAACGCGGATGGAAACGTTGACGAAACATCCAGAGGCTTATATTCGTCCATCGCCGGCTGGTGGTACGCTAGGCGGTGTGGCTCGTAAAAGTAGAGAAACTATGCTACTTTGCGAGGCTGCTGGGTACGATATCATTCTCGTTGAAACCGTTGGGGTTGGGCAAAGCGAAGTTACTGTGCGCTCCATGGTAGACTTCTTTATGCTCATCGTTTTGACGGGGGCAGGCGATGAATTGCAAGGCATTAAAAAAGGCGTTATGGAACTTGCTGATGCTATTGTGGTCAACAAGGCTGATGGGGATAATCTCAAACGAGCTCTCATTGCTCGTAGCGACTACGACCGTATGTTGCATTATATCCGTCCGGCTACGGAAAAATGGAAGACTCAAGCCTACACATGTTCAGCTGTCACAAAGGATGGCCTCGATGAATTGTGGGATGTTATCCAAGAGTTCACTGAACAAGGCAAAGAAAATGGGGTCTTCTTAAAACGCCGTCAAGAACAATCCCTCCGTTGGGTGCGCGATATGATTGACGAACACTTGCACAATCTATTCTTTAACAATGTAGTCATTCAAGGTCGTATGGGCGAAGTCGAAAATGCTGTCTTAGATGGTGAAATGAGCGAATCACAAGCCGTTGAAGAATTAATTGGTGTGTTCGATAAGTCTTTGCAATAAGTAGATCGGTAAATACATATTGTATTGTTAAATATGTATTGTATTACTAAATACATATTAGATAAGCCGGCATAACTTATCTTAATACGAACTCTGTTAGCAATCGTATGTATTTCGATATAATTAAAGATGTATTTGTAAAAGGCATAGTATCAATTTCACTGTTGGATTTAGATCAATAGTAGTTGTATACTATGCCTTTTTCTCTGTCATAATAACTAGTTCTGATTAATTGTCTAATAAAAGATGATTAATATATAAGTTCATCTTTTTAAAATGCAAAAGTCAGTGTATAATTAAGTTATAATATTTATTTATCGTTTAATGTTACGAGAGGGGCATTCAAATGAACAAAAAATTATTATTACCTGTAGGTGTAGTTGTTCTAATTATTGGTATTGTGATTCTATTATTAAATCCAGATCCATCGGCGGCTAATTTGGAAATTGCGAGAAACGCTACAAATGCTCAAGCGGCAGCAAAGGCAATTTCTGAGAATAACCAATCTTACACATTGTGGTATTCTATCGGCATGTTCTGTAGCGGTTTAGGAATTGCACTGTCAGTAGGTGGCTTCATTGTAGGCTTTATTAAAAAAGACTAATCTATTTAGGAACGCATAAAAGGCTGTACTAGAATGTATATCATTTCTAGTGCAGTCTTTTTGCACTTTAGTTTTGCGCTCCCTATCTGTTTTAGAGGGGATAAAACGTGGTATAATTAACCCGGATAGAGCCTAAAGGTATGTGGCTTTTGGAGGTTAGTATGAGTAGTATAGCGCATTTATTTGCAGCTGGTGGATTTGTTATGTATCCGCTAGTGATTTTTTTACTGTTTACCTTGATGATTGGCATTGAACGTATCTTTTTATATCGGAAGTTTACAAAGGACTTGCGCCGTTTTAATAAGGTCTTAGAAAAGAACCAATCTTGGATTATGTTACCAAGTGTTTTGGAACGTGATACAGAGGAACTTGGTCCTTTATTTGCCCGTGCTATCCGCAGTGCAAAGAATTATAATGGCTTGGAAAACCGCCTTCAAGATGTAGTGTCGTACGCTGATGAACGTTTAAAACGAGGCCTTAGTTGGCTCAGTATGGTTGTAACAATGGCTCCGTTGTTGGGCTTGTTGGGAACGGTCCTCGGCATGATTCGTGCGTTTGCTGTGGTAGGTGGCGATATTGGGGCCCCAACTATTATTACAGGTGGTGTTTCTGAGGCCTTAGTGGCAACGGCTACAGGTTTGACCGTGGCCATTATTGCGCTTGGCTTTCATAGTTACTGTGCGGCAAAGGTCAACGATTCTGTGGCGACATTAGAACATGAGTGCGGTAATATCCTTGATGCGTACAATGAGGAACATGATATATGAGACGACGCACATTAGGGGTTAAAAAAGAGCCTACCATCATGATTATTCCCATGATTGATATCGTATTTTTCTTACTCGTATTCTTCATGGTAGGCACGCTGTATATGAATACAGAGCAACAAATTCCGCTAAATTTACCATCTGCATCGACGTCTACGGCGAAGTCTATCGAACCTATCACCATTACCTTGACTACAACGCACACGCTATATATTGATAATCAGGAAATTTCTTCGGATCGTTTGGCGCAAGAGGTCAAATCTATCGTTACACAAGCGCCTCAACAAGCTTTTGTTATCCGCGCCTCAAAAGATGTGTATTATAACGAGGTTATTGAACTTTTGGATATGCTCAAGGTGAACGGTGCTAAATACATTAGCGTCGCTACGGAACGGAAGTGATTCCATGTTTGAATCACATTATCTGAAACCTTTTATT
>ERZ772921.1007-NODE-1007-length-16819-cov-5.609819_pt1 | contig 16819 bp, 17 predicted proteins | sample MGYA00512117_ERZ772921 | MGnify/ENA primary metagenome ERZ772921 (study PRJEB29015, sample SAMEA2737944) | human oral metagenome | biome: human oral; feature: human-associated habitat; material: dental | place: China | collected 2150 ... | reverse complement strand
GTGAGGTCCAGGTTGCAGAGTGCACCTTTTCGTGAGGCGACGCCACGTTTGCGCAGGTGAGAAAAAGTGCACTCTACGAAAAAGCGCATTCTGGGACCACACCCTCACGGAAAAGCGCACTTTGGCTCGCTCGCCCAGAGCTCGCCTCACGGAAAAGCGCATCCTGCCCGCTAACCTCACCGAAAAGCGCATCCTACAACCTACCGGCCTCACGGAGAGACGCATTCTGGCCGTTCTGAAGACCCCAGAGTGCGTCTTTCCGTGAGGTCCCACAGCCAGAATGCGTCTCTCCGTGAGGTGAAGAAAAAACCCAGGGGCAGCAATGCCTCTGGGCTCTCTGTCTTATGGTGACCCCGGGCGGATTCGAACCGTCGACACCAGGTTTAGGAAACCTGTGCTCTATCCCCTGAGCTACGGGGCCGTACGCGAGATATTTTAGCATCACTTGCCAGCTTTTTACGTGTGATATTAGAGGTTCCCATATCGCGGGCGGCCCCCACGGCGACGGCCGCGCGACGGCTGTGCGTACCCTCCATGAGGACCTCCCCCTCGACCTAGACGAGATGGTACGGCGTGGGGACCAGCCCCACGCCCGGGTAGACCACACCGTAGAAGCCCACGCCGTCCGCGTACCTGCGGGGGACCGCCGCCATGGTGAGGAGGCCGGTCGCGCCCTCCGGCGCGGCCCCGTCGCCGAACGGGCTCCCCCGGTCGTACGTGAGCCGGATCTCGGCCGAGTCCCAGCTCACGCCGACCGCCCGCGACAGGCGTCCGGGGCCGTGCGGCAGCCTCTCGTACGACATCAGGTAGAAGTGGTCCTCGAGGGGGTGCCCCCCGACCATCTCGCGGAGGGGCGCGAAGCCCGCGAGCCCCCACTCCCACGCGGCGAGGGCAAGCTGTCCCGCGGTGTCCACGACCACCGGGTGGCCGGGGGGCACCGAGACGCCGTCCGACGGGAGGCACGGCCAGCTCTCGATGTGCGCGTCGTCGGGCCCGACTCGGCACGGCCTCCACCAGTAGCCCCACCCGATCCGCTCCTCGCCCGGGTAGACGGCGTACTTGAGGCCGAACCCCGCGTGGAGCGAGCGCGGGACGGCGGCCATGTGGAGGCGGGCGGACCTCGCCTTGCCCCAGGCGACGACCTCACCCCAGGCGGTGTTCCCCTCCTCCGACACGAGGAGGATGTCAACGCCCAACCGCCCCTCCCTGAACATCACGGAGCCGACCGAGCGCTCGGGGTACGGGGGCTCCCCGAGGGGGCGCTCCTCGAGCGCCAGGATGTAGAAGTTGTCCTCGATGGGGTTCCCCTCGACCATCCCGAGGAAGGGGGCGAGGCCGTCGAGCCCCCACTCCCGCTCGGCGTGGGCGAGCTGCTCCGGGGTGTCTATCGCGACCGTCCGCCCACCCATCGAGCGCCTCTCGTCGGCCATCACCTGCGTGCCGCACTCGCAGTCCCCGACGTGGACCTCGCCGGGCCCGTAGCTGCTCGTCTTGGACCAGTCCTCGTAGTCATCCTCCGGCCAGCTGTACTCCCGCAGGGGAAGGGGCTTCTGCGGCGCCTCCTCCTCGCGCTCCGTGCGCGGGTTTGCCGCCAGCGCCGCCCACGCGGCCCCGGCGGCGAGCAGGGCCACGGCGACGGCCGCGCGGCGGCTGTGCGTTCCCTCCATGAGGACCTCCCCTCAGCCGACGCTGCCTGAATTTGACTCGTGGCTCAGCTCGCCTGCGGGAATGATCCCATTTCTGCCGATGTCGAACACATGCCACACGGTCCCCGCGCCCTTGTCCCTGGGAACGTAATACGTTTCCATAAGACCATTGCCACTGTAGACCCTAACGAAAGCCCCCGATAGGGAGAGCTCCCTCGAGTCTGGTCTACTTCGATTGCTGTAGTCGTGAACAAAATATCCTATCAGCTCGTTCTCGCCCAGCGAGGCCACATCCACGGTCATTGTCACGGTCTCTGGCCCAAACGATGTCGTGTCATCGAGGTCCAGCCTCGCCGATATCCTACCCCCATCCACGGAATCCGACTTGTGGTAGTAACAGACGTGCAACCTCTTCTCGCCCCCCGAGCGAAGTGTCAGGTGCGAGTCAAGATCTCGTGGGGTATCCCCCCACGTAAGGATGATGCGATACTCATCTTGGGGCAGGGTCGGGGACAGCGCCATAGACGTCACATCGTCACTAGTAGTCGCGACGACGTTGTAGCGCCCCGTCACATAGCCGTCCTTTGAAACCTCGACGGTGTAAGAACCTGGCGTTATGGACAAATCGCATCCTCCTCTGGAACGGAGCGGCTACGCCAAACTCATCTAATTACCATAATAACCCTGTACTGGGAGTTCAGCAAGCGATATGCGATCTTTTGTAAGAGAATCGGCCCCCTGGCCTCTCACCACCTACTTGTGCTGTTCGCGACGGGCCTTTCGGGCAGCCTTTTTCGCTGCCTTCGCCTCGGCTTTTGCGGCGTCCCGCTTACGGGCCTCCTCGGCGTCCCTCTCCAAGATCTGCGAAACTTTTTTCTCGCTCATGCCCCCAACAAGGTCTCTGGTAGAGTTGCGTATCGGTCGCACCTTGATGAGGTAGTAGATGGCCGCCGCAATGAGCACCACGTAGGCGAGCACGATCATAGAGACGTACGCAAAGGCATGGGGATGCTCCGATCCCGCCTCGCCCCCCGAGAGTGCGGTCGCGCCAAACGTCAGGACAAAGCACACGCCCACAAGAATCCACCACAGGCGAGAACCGCGCCTATAGGCCGGATCATTTCTGCATAGGATCTGAATCGCAGACTCACGGCGATCATCCCGGTCGCGCTGCCTCCTGCGTAGCTCACGCCGCTCCTCGCGGCTCATCTCCGACTCGGACCGGCCGGACTCGCTTTGCTGACCCGAGCGAACCTTGGCCGAGTTGACGACGCGCACCCCACGCGCGGCCTCCCGTGTCGGCTTGGCCCGCGAGGCGGAGCGCCTCGAGAAGCCGCCGCGTTTCTCGCCCGCGCCGGTCTCGCTCTGGCCTCTCACTTTGTCACCTTGACCTTTTGCCGCCCGCGCAGGCAGGTTGCCAGCCTTCTCGGCCTCACGACGAGCGGCCTCTATCGTATCACGCAGTGACATGTGACTCCCTCATGGGCCTGAACTGGGTGCCGCAGATGAGCTGGAACGCCTCCTCGTAGCGGCCCGTCGTGCCCTCGATGACCTCTGTGGGCAGGTGTGGGGGCTGCCCGGTCATATCCCAGTTCGCCTTGAGCCAGTCGCGCACATACTGCTTGTCGTAGCTGGGCTGGACATGACCCGGCGTATAGCCTGCGGCGGGCCAGAAGCGACTGGAGTCGGGTGTGAGCGCCTCGTCGATGAGCGCAAGACGACCGTCGATGAAGCCAAACTCGAACTTGGTGTCGGCGATGATGACGCCGCGACCCGCTGCGTATGCGGAGGCGGCGGCATAGATCCGAAGGGAGGCATCGCGGATCTGCTCGGCCACCTCCACGCCCACGATGTCGCAGCAGCGCTCAAACGAGATGTTCTCGTCGTGCTCTCCTAGCGCCGCTTTGGTCGAGGGCGTGAAGATGGCCTCGGGGATCTTCGAGGCCTCGACAAGGCCCGCAGGAAGGCTGATGCCGCAGACGGTACCGTCCTGGTCGTAGGTCTTCTTTCCCGATCCGGTGAGGTAGCCGCGCACGATGCACTCGATGGGAACGGGCCTGGCCTTCCTCACGAGCATGGAGCGGCCCGTCAGGTAGTCGGCATACCGTTGGTACTCTGCGGGGTAGTCCCCAACGTCCATCGAGATCAGGTGGTTGGGCATGACGTCCTTGAACCTGTTAAACCAGAATGCCGAGAGGCGCGTGAGCACCTCCCCCTTGTGGGGAATCTCGTCTGGAAGGATAACGTCAAACGCGCTAATGCGGTCACTCGCGACCATGAGCAGGCTGTCGCCACAGTCGTAGATGTCACGAACCTTACCACGCGAATCCGGGCGAAGCTCCATAGCCCCCATATGTTCTCCTCACATCGTGTCCTGCGCCCTGCGTCGCTGCGCGCGCAGGCAGTCATGATTGTACTGTATGGAAGCGGTCATAGGCACCCACGTGCCGCCTTCCTAGCGAGCCTCCCTGGCGTCCGTGGCGCCCTTGTGCGCAACCTGCCCCGCGTTCGGCGCGGCCCACTGCTGCGACCTGGTCTGGGTCAGCGGAATCCTCAGTGTGAAGGTAGTCCCCTTACCTAGCTCGGACTCGACGACGATGTTGCCGTTATGCCTGTCGGCGATCTCCTTGGTAAGGGAAAGCCCGACGCCGAGCCCTCCAGAGACCCTCTCGCGACTCGCATCCGAGCGCCAGAAGCGCGAGAACACGCGCGAGATGTCCTCCTTCGCGATGCCAATGCCCGTGTCCCTGACGCTGATGAGCGCGTCCGTCCGCTCGCGCTCGATGGAGACGACCACCGACCCTCCCTCAGGCGTGTAGCGCATCGCGTTGGACATGAGGTTTGTTATGGCCTCGCGTATGAGGTCGGGGTTGATCTCCGCGTTGAGCTCGTGCGAGGGCGTCCTGTCATCAAAGCGCAGGCTAAGATCCTTCTCCTTGAAGAGCTGCTCCTGCATGGAGACAAGGCTCCTCATGAGGTAGACGAGGTCGGTCCTCTCGACCACAAGGTCGCTCGTGTCGCTCTCGATGCGCGAGAGGTGGAGCATCGCGTCGACGAGACGAGAGAGCCTCCTGACCTCAGACGCGACCGTCTCGAAGTGCTCGTCATCTGCGGGAAGGACGCCGTCCTGCATCGCCTCGACGGTGGCCAAGGTCGCCATGAGCGGGGTCCTGAGCTCATGGGCGACGTCGCTCGTGAGGCGATGCTCGAACTTTATGTCGTGCTCCACCTCGCTCGCCATGCTATCGAAGGTCTCGCCGAGCCGACCAAACTCGTCGTCCCCCGTGAGGCCGGTGCGCGCCGTGAGGTCACCGTTCCTGATGCGGGCAGCCGTGTTCGTGATTCGCTGGATGGGCTGTGCCAAAGAGCGGGAGAACAGATAGCCGATGACAAGGGCCACGGTGATGGCGATGGCGGCCGCAACGGCAATGGCATTGTACGAGCTGGTCCTAAAGGCGGCATCACTCCTGGTGAGAAGCGCATCCGACTCAAGGGTCCACATGCGCACCGAGCCGACGACGGCCCCCGTGCCGGTGGTGACGTTTGCCGAGACCATCGAGTCAACGCCGACCGGGATGAAGCGGCCCATGCTACCCGGCTCCCTCGCGTCTTGGCCAGGCACGCCATCCCCACCCTCACCCACGGGAACGTCGTAGATCAGCTTGCCGCGCGCGTCAAGCACCTGAACGCTGACATCGGGAAACGACTTTGACGCGTAGGTCGCGTAGCTCAGCGCGTCAACGGTCCACCCACCCTCGGCCTCATACTGAAGCGCAAGGTTCTCTGCGGTCTGCTCGGCCAGTCTCTGCATGTTCTGGCGCGTGTAGCTCTGGAACTGCCCCTCCCAGGTGAAGGCGAGGACCACAGAGAGGACGAGCGCCGTCGTGATCGACGTCAGGACAAAGTAGAACGCCATCCTGCCGCTGAAGGTCTTGGTCGCCCCCGGGGGCCTCGTCTTGTGCGGCACCGTGCTGAAGCTCGCCCGTGGCGGATCGCTGCGGCCTGGTCCAACATCGCCATGGTAGTGCTCCAGCTCAGCAAGAGAGTCTGTCACGGGCAGGGCCTATTTCTTCTCGCCCTCGCTACCGGCGCCCTCGCTAAACCTCTGCGTAGCCTCAAAGCGATAGCCCACGCCGTGGACGGTATAGAGCCAACGTGGGTTGCGTGGGTCATCGCCAAGCTTTGCGCGGAGGTTCTTGACATGGGAGTCTATAGTGCGCTCATAGCCCTCGAAGTCGTAGCCCAAGACCTTCTCCACAAGCTCCATGCGCGTGTAGACGCGTCCCGGGTAGCGTGCCAGCGTCGTCAACAGCTTGAACTCCGACGCCGTGAGATCGACCTCCTTGCCCTCGACAAGTACCTTGTGACCCGAGATGTCGATCACGAGGTCACCAAAGTCAAGAATCTCGAGCTGCGGCTCAGTCTCGGTGTGGGCACGACGCAGCAGGGCGCGCACGCGGGCGACGAGCTCGCGAGGCGAGAAGGGCTTGATGAGGTAGTCATCTGCCCCCAGCTCGAGGCCGATGATGCGATCCTCGACCTCGCCCTTGGCGGTGAGCATGATGATGGGCACGTTCGAGGTCTCGCGAACCGTGCGGCACACACGCTCGCCCGAGAGCTTGGGAAGCATGAGGTCCAGCACGATGAGGTCAAAGCTGTGCTTCTCGAACTCCTCCAGCGCGCTCTGTCCGTCACCCACCCCGCGCACGATGTAGCCCTCGCGCTCGAGATACGCCGCCACTGCGTCGCGAATCGTCTTTTCGTCCTCAACCAGGAGAATCTTCTTCTCTTCTGATGTCATGAGAGTCCCTCCTATCTTGTTGCGGTCCTTACGGCACACAAAATACTGTCAATCTCTACATATATTAGCGCATGTCGGATTTCTTCGCACGGAAACTATAGCGAGAAGCTTCGCACGTTCACCGATTCGGGATAGCCGGTGTTCTGCGCCTTGATCGTGGCAAAGGTCACAAAGTTGGAGCACTCTCCTGCGCGGGCGGGATACTCGCCGTAGTCAACGCAGCGGTTTGCGGCAATGAGGGTGGAGTAGCTGCGCTCGGTCGTGTTGACGACAAAGTACGAGGAGCTTGCCCTGATGACATAGAGGCCATCCTTGCCCGCCACTGCCGCGGCCGGCTCGCGCGGGAGCGCCACGAAAGGGCCGCTGCCACGGCCGATGTAGGTGCCCATGACCCCAAGGAGCCCTCCCGATGAGTAGGTCGCCTCTATCGAAAACGCGAACTTATCACCTATGCGCACCGCGTTGAGCGGCCTGACGGTCTGGGGGAGCACCAGACGGTCTATCTGGGTGGCAAGGTTGTCCGACAGCGAGTAGGCCGTGATGCCGTAGTAGGTGCCCTGGCTCGCGTTGACGCGCGGCACCAGCGTCACCGTGTCGTTCGACACGAGTGGCTCGGTGGCAAAGCGGCCGGGTGACTCCACCACCGAGCGCGCGTCGCTATCCCCGACGCTCCAGACATAGCAGAAGGAATGCTCGGTGGTTTTGTGTCCCGAGATAGACGGCATGACCTGCCAGATGACCCGCTTGCCCGTCACCGCAAAGGGCGCTGGGTCGAAGTCGGAGTTCGCACTCCACAGCGCCGTCGGAGAGCCGCTGAGCACGCCACCAGAAAACGCGGAGGCATAGAGCGCCCAGTCGTGGGTGAGGAGGTTTAGCTCGACCCAGGCAAAGACGGAGTCTGAGCAGCGCACGTCATAGATCACGACGCTCGTCTTGTCGTCCGCGAGCGGCTCTTTGACGACCTCCTTTAGGGTTCCGGTCTCGGTCGAGAAGGCCGAGGCCTTCACCATCGGCGCGGCAGAGGAACCCGCCGTCGTGACAGGCACCCATTTGCCCTCGGCGGGATGGAGGACGTTACCGAGGGCTATCGTCCAGCTGGCGCCCTGCGTAAGGGGAAGCTCGACTGAAGAGTAGTTGCTCTGGTTGGTCTTGGGGTCTATGACGTAGTCTGCCTTGTTCGAGTCAACGACTGTCGGCGTGCCGTCCTCCCCCCGTTTTGACGTACAGCTCCTCACCACGCCTATCGTGCCAGCGGCCGCAGCGACGATACCAACTCCCGCAGCCGCCCTGATGACGGTGCGACGCGTGAGGGTAAAGCGGGGGCGGGACCTTGGAGCGCCTGCGGAGGACGAGCCGGAGGCCTTGGAGCTATGATGGCCCTGCGCACCCTGTGAGGGCGAGGGGCCCTGTCGCGTCGCAGAACCCTGTCGCGTTGCAGGCCCGCCCGGGCGAGAGGCCCTCGACGAGGACGTCGTGGGGGCCGAGGCCTGTCGCTTCTTTGTGGCACGAGGACCTCTGGCGATACCTTGCCCCTGTGCGTTGTCGGAAAGCTGCGTCAAGGAGCCTCTCCTCCATCGGCGTGAATGCTACTGAGCTCCAAGTATACCCAGCAAGACATGCCTCCCTCAGTCACGACGCGGCCTCCTCTGCTCGCCTGCAGCGCCAAACTAGCGGCGACGCCACTCGCGCCAGCCGCCGCAGCTTGCGTCGCAACTGGCGGCGCAACAGTGTACACAAATGCCCCAAAACGGACCCGAGAGGCTATTTTCGCCAATCTGTGTACACTCCTGCGTCCCCACGTCTGTCCACAATGGCGCAACAGTGTACACAAATGCCCCAAAACGGGCCCGAGAGGCTATTTTCGCCAATCTGTGTACACTCCTGCTCCCCCACCCACGTCTGCCCGCGCGACCGGGCGGGGTCACGGGTCCCACGACGTCAACGGCCCCATGGCACCCGCGATGCCAGGGCGCTCGGGCCTGAGGACCACGCCGCCGGAGCGATGACGCAACCAGCTACCCACACGAGCTCATGAAGCCTCGCTTTTTTCTTCCTTCTTGCTGTCTATAGCACTAAGCTCCGCCCGTCTAAGCTCCGCAGGACTGCCCCTCATCGTCGAAGCTCAGCCCCTCCAGGCGCTCGAAGACGACGCCCACGCGAGCCAGAAAGCTCTTGGGGTCAAAGATGGCGTCGAGCTGGCCCGTCGTGAGTGTGCAGCGCTCATCGGCCTCAAGCCTCTCGCGAAAGCTCTTCCCCGCCTCGCACCGCTGCACCTCTGCCCACGTGGCCATGGCGCTCTCCTGCACGATCTGGTAGGCATCCTCGCGCGTGAGGCCCGTGTCCACAAGGGCTAGCAGCACCTTGGACGAGAAGATGAGCCCCCGCGTCCTGTTGAGGTTGGCGCGCATCTGCTCTGGGTAGAGCACCAAGCCGTCTATGACGCGGATAAGGCACTGGAACATGTGGTCGAGGGCGACAAAGGAATCCGCCTGGGCGACGCGCTCGGCCGAGGAGTGACTGATGTCACGCTCATGCCAGAGGGCGACGTTGTCGAAGGCTACCTGCGCGTTGGCCTTGACGACGCGCGAGAGGCCACAGACCTTCTCCATCGTGATGGGGTTGCGCTTGTGGGGCATGGCCGAGGAGCCCTTCTGCCCCTTCTTGAACGGCTCCTCGGCCTCGAGGGTGTCGGTCTTTTGGAGGCTGCGGACCTCAGTCGCGATGCGCTCGCAGGTGGACGCGACGGTCGCGAGCACGCCCGCCAAGAAGGCATGGTGGTCGCGGGAGATGACCTGCGTGGAGAGCGGGTCGACGGCAAGCCCCAGCCGCTCGCAGACGTATCGCTCGACGCGCGGGTCGATGCTCGAGTAGCTGCCCACCGCGCCCGAGATCGCGCCGCAGGAGATGCCCTTCCTGGCGTCGATAAGACGGTCGAGGTCACGCCTCAGTTCCCAGGCCCAGGAGCCAAACTTCATGCCAAAGGTCATGGGCTCGGCGTGGATGCCGTGCGTGCGCCCCACGCAGAGCGTGTCTTTCTCCTCAAGGGCGCGACGCCTACAGACCCTGCCAAGTGCCCTGCAATCCTCGATGAGGATATTTGTGGCCTGCGAGAGCTGGTAGCACAGGGCAGTGTCGCCAAGGTCCGAGCTCGTCATGCCGTAGTGGATCCATCGGCTGGGCTTGGGGCCATCCTTCGGGACATCCGCGTCCACGTAGGAGCCCATGTTGGTGAGAAAGGCGATGACGTCGTGGTTGGTCACGGCCTCTATCTTGTCTATCTCGTCCTTGTCAAAGGAGGCGTGCTCGCGAATCCAGGAGGCCTCCTCGCGCGTGATGCCGATCTCGCCCAGCTCGGCATGGGCCTCGCAGGCAAGGACCTCGATTTTCTGCCAGACGGCATACTTGTTCTGGAGCGAGAAGACGTGGCCCATCTCGGGGCGCGTGTAGCGATCGATCATGGGATTCCCTTCCTGCGGGGCAACGCGAGCGACAGGCTCGCGCATGGACGTATGCTAGCGACTTTCACCATAGCGAGCCCACCCCACGAGAGAGGCAACACTCGCAATCCCTTCATATTTTTGCCAAAGAGGAGAAAGTCACCAAGACGCAGACGCGCGGTATCTCACTTGTCCTTGGCTCTCGCTGCAAGCACTAGCTCGACCACCAATCCCATTCCAAGGGTGCAGGCCATACCAATGATGGACATGTTCGCACCGACTGCCTGGCCCACGGGACCATTGGAAGAACTCGTAATCTCATATATTGGAAGACCAAAGCAGGTGACCATATAGGATGGCGCCTGTGTGCTTGATACACTGGCGTAACCAACAAAAATCAGTGCGAAAAAGATGACACCGGTTATAGCGAAGCCCCCGATAACATAGGAAACTAAGCGCGCTGACAGACTATTCTTCAATTTGTGAGAAATCTTTGACATTCCTATCACCGTCCCTATAACTTATGCCTTCTAAAGCGCCACAATCCAAAAAGAAACAGCAGCGACACGCCTATGTGTGCCATACAGATACGAAATGTATCAGCATCAAAGCGGACTGAACCCTGCCAGACATTGAAAAGATCGTTCATCCCATACTTCATCGGGATATAGCTCCCAATCAACTGGACGGTCTCAGGAAGGTCAGCAAAGGGCCCAAAGACCCCACAAAACAAAAACAGGGAGAACATGATGGTCAGGCCAAGGGGCATCAGAACTTGCTGGCTTGGAAAGCACAGCGCTAGGACTGCTCCAATCAGCAGGTACGTGACAAGTATCATCAAATAGTGTAAAAGAAACGAGAAAAACGCGGTCATACTCGGTATGTGCAGGCCAAAGAACAGCAGCGCACATATGAAGCAGAGTAAAAACGTGAGGATTCCCATCGCGATATGCACGATTATATCGCTCGCTATCATGTATGATGCGCGTACCCCAAGGAAGGTAAGACGCTTCAGGCTCCCATCCTCAATACGATTAGCAATCCAAATGGGAAACGATATCAGCGTCAAAGGCAGAACACCTATACCCAACGCAACCAAAAGGTACTTATCAATGAGATGTAACCCCCCCCCGATGTCAATATTGCCATACGACACCATAATCACAACCATCATGAGCAGGGGAAATGCGAGGGAGAAAAAGACTGCGATGGGAATGCGCATCATAACCTTAAAATCTACCAAAAGATATCTAAGCACGGTCGCTCCCCCTCTCCTGCGCGTAGCGATACATCGAGTAAAAATCAGGGGGACGAGACGTGTGGTTTAATCCGTGTCTCTGCAGAAAACGCTCCGCCTCTCTTGCCTGATCTTCATCCTCAAGGATGACGGCACACAAAGCACCTTCGTACTGCCTGATAAAGAGTGCGCCAGAGAAATTAACGTCCTGCGACAACGACAAGGAATCCTCTTGGGATACAAGGATGACTCCCGGATGACGGTATCGCTCCTTAAACGCATCGATAGTTCCCCAAAACACAACTTGTCCCCTGTCGAGCATAAGTATCTTGCCCGCCCATCCCACGATCTCCTCAAAATAGTGAGTCACCACGAGAACCGTCTTTGAGGCCGTTCGCTCTCTTACGAGATGGAGCAGATGCATACGTTTCTCAAAATCTAGACCAGTAGTCAGCTCGTCAAAGATGAGAAAATCAGAGTCACGGTACAGGACAAGTGCGAGGGAGAGACGCTGAAGCTCTCCCTGAGAAAGCCCACCAACCCGTGAATCAAGAATACCTGCTAGATCGAAGTCATGGACCATCTGCACGACTGAGGCATCCTTTAAGTTCTTTTGCGCAACTATACTGATAAGTTCCTTAACCTTCATCAGATGACCATAGTCATTGTTCTGAAAGAGAATCCCCACATCTCTAAAACTCGGACCCTTACGGATGGTACCTGAATATGGTCTTTGATCGATGATGCAATTCACCAAGGTCGTTTTACCTGCGCCATTTGGACCGACAATGGCAACTACATCCCCATGCAGAATGTCGATCGTCTGGTTAATGGCAAGGATGTTCTTGCCGCCCAAAACAACAGACAGGTCAGTTATAGTCAGCGAATCATCCATGAAACCTCATGACTCTTCTCAGTGGGCTGGGCTACCCGATGGGATTACCCGTCCTTTTTCCTTCGCACATGCGCGACTGCGGCCTGCACTGGTAGAGCAGGGGCAGAGGCTACCAAGAGGGCTTCAAGTCTACCCGAAGAAACATGGAGGTGCAACGGATGGATGGAATTGAGGGTCACCAAACGGCATCAACGCTATCTTTCACGGATAGACCAATGCTGTCCTTTCGGGGCTCTTCGGGGGTTAGTGTGGGTTGACGTCTCGGCGAATCGCGTCGCAACAGTGTACGCAAATGCTCCACTTTGCAACCGGCAACTCACGGAAAGGCGCATTCTGGACGGGCGACGTCACCTCGACGTCACGGAAAAGCGCATTCTGGGCGGGCGACGTCACGGAAAAGCGCATTTTGCGTGTGGGCCTCACCAAAAGGCGCACTCTGCATGCGAGCGGGCGCACAGAGTGCGCCTTTCCGTGAGGTGGCGGGTGCAGACTGCGCTTTTACGTGAGACCGTCTGCGCAGAATGCGCCTTTGCGTGAGGTGGCTCCACGTTTGCGCAGGTGAGGAAAAGCGCACTCTACGGAAAAGCGCATTCTGCGACCACACCCTCACGGAAAAGCGCACTCTGCATCTCCAGCCTCACGGAAACCCGCATTCTGCTCCCCGCGGACGCCCGCCCCCGCAGACGCCTGCCCCCGCAGACGCCTGCCCCCGCAGATGCCTGCCCCGGCGATGCTCTTCGAACGTTTGAGACTCCTCCTGTCATGTGACCTACAATGTAAGAGGGGAGCGGGAAGGAGACCATCAAACCATCCCTAGGTCTGAGCCCTGTTCTCTCGAAGACTTGCGTTCTCGTCCGTTTGGGGTGCTTGCATATGGCTGGCTTCTTTGTCGTGTTGCTCGGGTTTTGGTTTCTGCTCGCACTTGTGGCCATCGGATTCATCCTCGCAGGCATCATCGTCTCTGCCGTCTTTGCCGCCGGTGCAAGGGGGCGTGCCGCGCGGGGAGAGACCCTCGGCGCCAAGAAGGCCATCCCCATCGTCCTCTTCATCCTTGGTTTGATTCCACTCACCCTCGTGATCGGTGCGGTCATCTTCATTGCTGTCTTGGACGCTCCGTACAAGGCACAGCGGGATATATCGGACAGGGCCTATGCCTACGTGCACTCACATGATGCCGAGGGACTTGCTCGCATGCTCGACTCGCAGCCTGGTGTCGCCGTCGGTGACCCTTCGGACCAGCGGGCTGTGAGCCTTGGGCAATCACTCTTGGATCTAGCGATCAAAGAGGACGATCCGTCAACGGCCAAGGTTCTGCTCGACCGGGGTGTCACGCCTGATGGAAACGATCTCAGAGCCGCGTGCAACTGGGAGGATGGGGGCGCGTCTGGCCCTCATGCGAAGTCGACCCTCCAGTCTGGTAAGGACACCTATAACCCCCAGCTTGTCAGTGTCCTGCTGGATGCGGGAGCGCCCGCCGGCGAGCCCACCGACAGGCCTCCGATCAACTCTTTTGTTGTCTCTATGTGCGGAAACGGCATCGATGACACCGATATGGCGATTCTGAGAAGGATGCTTCAGCAGGGAGCCTCCATAAGCGCGGTGGACGGCGGTGGGTGGAGGGCCATCGATCGCTTTAACGAGGTGCTGGGGTGGGGATGGGGAAAGAGGGCGCTCGCGGGTCAGGACGACAAGGTAGCCGAGGTGCAAGAGCTTCTTACACCCAAGGGCTAGGTTCTGGTCGACAGCGCCACCTCATGGTCGAGAGTATCATTAGGCTGCTGTCTCGTAGGTCTTCGTACTCCGCAAATTCTGGAGCGGGAGGCAGCGGGCACTTTGGTTGGCATCCGTTTCGGCCAAGGCGACCTGCGGACGCACGCATACCGAAGTCTGTCATACCCTATCGTACCTTTCCCGAAGCCGTTGCCCGAACTCTGCCAGCTCGGCGCGCAACGCGACTGGCTCCAAGAGCTCGATCCCGTCACCGAGCGATAGGACCCAGGTCATCGCCTGCTCTTGGCAGGAAAAGCCGGCAGAGAAGAGCAGCATGCCGTCCTCGCACTCCGTGAGGGAGGTCGGCCCGAACTCCTCGATGAGGCGCCAGCGGCATTGAGGCTGGATTCGTGCCCTCACCCGACACCTCTTTGGGAAGACGCAATCGTCCGACAGCTGGGGGAGAGGAGCCTCCCTGCTCGCGAAGGGACTCTCGACCTTCATATCGGTCATGCGGCTCAGCTTGAAGAGGCGAAAGTCATCTCGCAGCTCGCAATATCCCCATACGTACCAGCTCGACCACTCGAAGATAAGGTAGTAGGGGTCGATGGTCCTGCGCGTCTCGCCTGATGGCGCGACGTAGAGAAACGACAGGCTCCGCTGTTCCTCGATGGCCCCATGGACCGTCTCGACGTGCTCAGAGACGGTGGCCCTGTCCCAGGCCGCAAGATTGATGAGAACGTGCTCGTCTGCGGTGATTGTCGTCGAGGAGCCTGCGGACAGCTTCTCCATGAGCGCGGCATAGCGCCTGGTCTTGCTTGCGCTATCAAGCCCCCTCAGCCCGGCAAGGATGGACTGCAGGTCAGCCGAGGTCAGCGCGGTCTTGTCGAGGCGGTAGCCTTCCATGATGCGGATCCCGCCACGTGTACCTCGCGTCGTCTGTATGGGGATGCCCGCCATGTTGAGCGAGTCGATGTCACGGGCTATGGTGCGCCTGGACACCTCGAAGAGCTCCGCTAGTTCTGGGGCGGTCATCTTGTCTCGCTGTAGCAGGACGGAGAGTATGCCTACGAGCCTGTCGACCTTCAAGACGTCTCTCGCAACCTCATCGTCGCGAACCGCCACTCATACGGGCTCACCTCGGTGGCTAGAGCGCGCACTGTGCGAGGATGGAGTCGATCCTGCGGATGTCTATCCCTCGCCCGAGCTTTATCGTCACCTGTCCGAGGAGGGTCCACATACACAGCTCGGAGTTGTAGTCCACTATCATGCCCGAGTTTGTGGAGACCCAGGATATGACGGATTTCCAAGGTAGGGAGTACATCTCGACCTTCTGCCCCGTCATGCCCTCCGCATTTCTGATGATGAGCCGGTGGCTGGTGAGGATGGCCTTGTCCCGTATCGTCTTGAAGGCGGCGCATGCCTCCTCGCCGGGGACGAGCATGTCCTCCACATCCTTTGGGACCGTGCACTCGGACATGAACGTCCACTCCATGGTTTGCTCGATCGACATGGCTCCTCCTTGGTCGCGCCGTTTGCCTTTCTCCCATCCGAACGACTTAGATCCTACCCCATCCCTTACCCGGGTCGAGGTGGTGGCCCATCCTTCGGGAAGGCTTTGAGCCCCCGTCTTGAGGCGGGCGATGCTTTGGGTAGGGGAGTGGCAGGGCGCATTGAGATGGGCACCAAGGGCGCCAGGGCCTCTGACGGCCCCGGCTGCTCAGATGCCGCGCCTGGTGGTGGGCCTGTCTGAGTCCCTACAGCACGTGCTGGGCTATGATGGCGTCTATCTTGTTGAGGTCCACGCCACGCCGTATCCGTATTGCCATCAGTTCGCCGGACATCCATATGCGTAGCGTCGAGCTGAACTCAGTTATCTTGTTGGAGTTCACGAACGCCCAGGAGCTGACGGATTTCCAAGGAAGGGAATAGACCTCGGTCGACTTCCCCGTTATGGGTTCGATATCCTTGATGATGAGGCGACGGTTTGTCAGCACAGCCCTGTCCCGTATCGTCGTAAAGGCCGCAACCGGCTCCTCGCCAGGCACGAGCATGCTGCCCATGTCCCTCGGGATGTCGCACTCTGACATGATTGTCCACTCCATGGCCGCGTCTACTTGTTGCATGGTCTCTTCTCCTTGAATTTTCGTCCTCGCGCTTCTTGCGCCCGATAGCCCAAAGCCTACTCCAACTATCGCCGGGTCGTGACGGACCATCGCGCCCATGTCCGCGAGCCATGGTGGGCTTACCGAAGCGTCACCTCTCGACGTTGTCCCTACCCGTTGGCGAGCTCTACGCCGGCGGCGCGAAGGCGTCGCTTCGTTTTCTCGAACGCGGCCTCGTTTCGAGATGCCACAGCCCGCACGTTGACCGTTGCGCCGAGACTGTTTGCAAGGGCGCCGAGGGCGGTTGCCTTCACGCAGTGGTTGCCGTCGATGCCGATGATCTCGACCTCGTCGGCCCCCATGTCGCGCAGCGCCCGCAACAGGCCGGGATTCGAGAATGCGTTGGAGCGTTTCTTGTCAAACAATAGGTTCGAGACGACGTTGAGTCCCGCTCCCAGCTCCTTCTCCTTTGCGGATGATTCCCAGGGCAGCTTGTTCACGATGTAGACGACGTTCTTGGGGGCATAGCGGCCGATGATGTCGTTGCAGGCCTCGATGAGTCCCTCGGTGTTGCGGCCCTTCATAACGTCGGTCTGGACGTCGACGACCAGCAGTGCTCTCATGGTGGTCCTTTCAGGTGCGAGGCCTGTCGGATAGATGCGGGACCTGTCAGGCCTTGGGTGAATAGGGCGTGGCAAGCATACTACATACCCGTGCCGCTGGGGCCAAACTGCGCTTTTTGGTGAAACACGCAGTGAAACGCGCACGCAGACTGCGCTTTTCCGTGAGGCGACGGGCCCAGAGTGCGCCTTTCCGTGAGGTGCCGCCACGTTTGCCCAGGTGAGGAAAAGCGCATTCTACGGAAAAGCGCATTCTGCATCCGCGGGGTCACGGAAAAGCGCATTCTCCGACCGACGCCTCACCGAAAAGCGCATCCTCCATCCGACGCCTCACGGAAAAGCGCAGTCTGCCTTCGTGTCGCGATTGG
>ERZ772921.1002-NODE-1002-length-16853-cov-12.656626_pt1 | contig 16853 bp, 14 predicted proteins | sample MGYA00512117_ERZ772921 | MGnify/ENA primary metagenome ERZ772921 (study PRJEB29015, sample SAMEA2737944) | human oral metagenome | biome: human oral; feature: human-associated habitat; material: dental | place: China | collected 2150 ... | reverse complement strand
ACAACAAAGTGATCGCGACGAACGCCCCGCCCCGCACCACCGCGAGGTTCACCCCGAGTGCCGTGGCCTGCTCGTCGCCCAAGGCCAGCGCATTGAGGCTGTGCGCCGACGCCAGGGCCAGGACCAGACCCACCGCCAGGAAGGGGGCCACCCAGAGCAGGACCTCCAGTTTCCGGTTCTCGAGCGAACCCACCACCCAGAACCGGTACGAGTCGAAGATCTTGCTGTTGTACATCGTGATGGTGCCGGTGATCGACGACAGACTGGCACTCAGTGCGACACCGGCCAGTACCAGGCGGGCGGGACCGGCGTCGGCGGAGCGCCGCGACATCACGTGGACGAGCACAGCCGCCGCCGCCGCGCCGACGAAAGCGAACGGCAGGTACTGGTTCACGGATGTGAACCCGAGCCCCCCGATGGCCGCGACCACCGCGAGGGAGGCGCCCGCGTTGACGCCCAGGATTCCGGGTTCCGCCAAGGGGTTGCGTGTGAGGGCCTGCATGACGACGCCGGCCACCGCGAGGGAGGCGCCCACCACGATCGCGAGAACGGTGCGGTGGATGCGCAGCTCCCACACCACCTTGCTGGCCACCGAGTTGTCGTGCGCCAGGAGCCCCTGCCAGACCTCTTCCGGTCCCAGGGTCCGCGATCCCAGGGCGAGGCTCTCGGTGATCAGCACGAGAAGAACCAGAACCGCCACCAAAGGCGCCAGGGAGCGCGAGAACCCGTTGTGTTGCCGAGCAGAACGAGGGCGACGATTCCAAGCGGGGGCATCGGCCCGGTCAGCGGTGGATCGCACGGTGTGCGGGCCTTTTCCGGGTCGAGGATCGCGACGAACTGCGAGATATGCTGGTTTTTGTCACGGAACTAAGGTTAGCCTTGCCCTCATGAGTGCTTTCCGAGCCACGCGCCCCCAGTATTCCACCGTCTCCCGCCGCACGATCCTGACAGGCGGGGCGGTTTCCGCCTTGGCGGTGCTCGCGGCCTGTTCCTCCAACTCCGCTTCGCAGGATGCATCCTCCGGCGCATCCGCTTCCCCCAGGAGCATTCCGGAGAACACCGCTGTTCCCAGCGAACTGGACAGTGGATTGGGTTCGGGGCAGGCCGACGGGGTATTTCCGCGCACCGTCGTTCATCAGCAGGGCGAGACGACGATCAATGCTGCCCCCACCAAGGTGGTCATCCTTTCCACTGGCCAGGCCGACGCCATGCTGACCCTGGGCATGTGCCCGATCGGATCCACCACCGCATCCGGGGCCGAGGGCCCCGTCCCCCAGTACCTGAAGGACGCCTACCCCGACCAGGCCTCCGCAATTGAGGCCATCACGAAGGTCGGGTCCCGCACCGAACCGGACATCGAGGCCATCGGGGCGCTCAAACCCGACCTGATCCTCACCAACAAGGCAGGCAAGGACGACGCCGACACCCTGTACAAGAACCTGACAGCCATCGCCCCCACCGTCGTGACTCGCGGCACGGGGCAGTTCTGGAAGATCGACTTCCTGCTGCTCTCGGATGCGCTCGGCAAATGGGAAGCGGCCCAGTCCGTGTTGGACGGGCTCACGCAGGAGGCCTCCGAGGCCGGTTCCGCGCTGGGCTCCGCCGGAACGATCTCGCTGCTGCGCAAGAACGGGGAGAAACTCCGCGTCTTCGGGCCGGCATCGTTCGCGGGTTCCGTCGTCGCCGACATGGGACTGCAGCGCCCCGACACCCAGCAGTTCACCGACGGTGTCTCCCAGGAGCTGTCCTCTGAGACCCTCGACCAGGCCGACGGGGACTGGTTGTTCTACGGAGTGCAGGGTGGCAAGGACGAAGAACTCACCGGGCAGGCGCTCTGGGGATCGCTCAAGGCCGTGGGCGCTGGGCACGCCGTCAAGGTTGATGACGATCCGTTCTTCCTGAACGCCGGGCCGACCGCGGCGCATGTCGTCCGCGACCAGATAGTCAAGGCCATCCAGGGTTGAGTGGGAACGACTCCCGGTCCTTCGTGCTGGAGGGCCGGGACCTCCATCTGGGATACGCCGGTGGCGCCGATGTCGTGGCGGGTCTCGACGTCGGCATCGAGACGGGATCGTTCGCCGTGATCGTCGGGCCGAACGCCTGCGGCAAGTCCACCCTGCTGCGGTCGCTGAGCAAGGTGCTTCCGCCGCGCTCGGGAACCGTCCTGCTCGACGGCAGGGAGATCGCGGGAATGCGTCCCAAGGCCTTCGCGCGGGAGGTCGGTTTCCTGGCGCAGTCATCGATAGCCCCCGAGGGCATCACCGTCCACGAGCTGGTCAGCCGCGGCAGGTATCCCTACCAGAGCGTGCTGCACCAGTGGTCGGACGAGGACGACGAGCAGGTCAGCACCGCCATGGAACGCACCAACGTCAGCGCGCTGGCCGCGCGGCGCGTCACCGAGCTGTCCGGCGGTCAGCGGCAACGGGTGTGGATCGCGATGGCACTGGCCCAGCAGACGCGCGTGCTGCTCCTCGACGAACCCACCACGTTCCTGGACCTGGCCCACCAGGTGGAGGTCCTGGAGCTGTGCCGGGAGCTCAACCAGGTGCTCGGCACCACCGTGGTGGCCGTGCTGCACGACCTCAACCAGGCCTGCCGCTACGCGGACCGGATCATCGCCATGCGCGACGGCCAGATCCTGACGCAGGGAAAACCCTCCGATGTGATGACCGCGGAGACGGTGGAACAGGTGTTCGGCCTCAAGGTGTCGGTGACCCCTGACCCGGTGACGGGCACACCGCTGGTGCTTCCGGCCCCGCCGCGGACACACAACACGAAATGACGGGTTTCCCGAGAGACCGCGAAACCAAGCACAAAAGGTATGACACCGCCATGTCCGGCCGGGTAAGTGGCGCGCCGAGCAGTTGTGGTCCGCGAAGACCGGGGAGGTACTGACAACCACGTCCCGGTACTCTCACCAGCTCAACATGGAGGGGGCTCATCTGGCGGCCTGGGCGTCGTCCTGATCGTTCGATTGGCCAAGAGCTGGGGCCGCGGCCGTGTGACGACCTTCGCGGCGAGCCGGCGTTGTTCAAATGGTCAGGGTGCTGACCGCCACCACGTCGGATCGCTGGCTCGCCGCATCCGTGGCGGGTGAGGTCGAGGTGAGGACGGCCGTTCCCAGGGACAGGGCGATCAGGGTTGCCGCGGCCCACATCTTCGTGTTGCGGATGAAGGTTGTCATGGTCTGCTCTCTTTGCGAGGGTTGTTGCTGATCCAATCGAACGGCGTTTTGCTGTGGGATTGCTGTGCGCCTGCTGAGCCGTGGGTTTGAGTTGGGGTGGGGAATGAGTCAACGACCAAAGCGATTTACAATCCAATCAGCTTTGACTCGTGCGATAAGAAGACGTGCAGTTCGGAATCTTCAGCGTCGGCGACGTGATCACCGACCCCGCCGCCGGGCGCACCCCCCACCGAGCACGAGCGCATCAGGGCCACCGTCGAGATCGCGAGGCTCGCAGACGAGGGGGCTCGGGCGGCGGCACTCCGGTGGCGCATCGACGAGGCGGTGGAGGAGCTGCGCTCCTGCCTGACGGGCCCTGAACGCCGACTTTCTCCGTCGACGGGTGCGAGCAGGTCACCCCCTTCGAGGAACTGCTGAAACGGGGACAGTAGGAACACCCGCGAGTCGATTCGACCGGCCCCGGGGCCAGGAGAGCGGCCATGGAAACGACGAAACGCCTGGTCACGTATGACCAAGCGCGTTTCATCCGCGACCCCGGTTGGATTCGAACCAACGACACCCGCTTTAGGAGAGCGGTGCTCTATCCCCTGAGCTACGGGGCCAACTGTGGCAGCTTATCCCATCCGGTGGCGGTCCGCGCGGCCCGGTTTGGTGCGGACCGCCACCGGCGGTGATCAGCTGGGCTTCGGGGCGCCCTTGCGGGCGTAACGCTGCCAGGTGATGACCACCCCGCCGAGGGCGAAGACCACACCGACCCAGTAGAACGCGACAGCACCCAGCAGAGTCACGCCGACGCCGAACAGGAACGGCCCGAAGGCGGCGATGGCGGCCGTCCAGCCGATCACACCGCCCGCCTGCCGTGGTTCGAAGATCATCGGCATCTGCTTGAACGTCGAGGCGTTGCCGATCCCGGAGAACAGGAAGATCGCGAGCATGCCCCACAGGTAGAGGTTGAAGCTGCTGTCGAGAGCCACCACCGAGCTCTTGTCCGGGGTCAGACCGAGAATGGTGACCGGAATGGAGATCACCAGCCCGATCCCGGAGATCAGGGTCCAGATCGCGCCACCCATCTTGTCGGTCAGTGGCGAGAAGGCCACCCGCGCCCCGGCTCCGACCAGCGGGCCCAGGAAGGCGTAGACAGCCGGGTCCTTGAGTACGTAACCCTGGGCGACGAGGTCGTTCAAACCCGCCCCCGAGCCGTACAGGTTGGTCATGAGCAGGCCGAACAGGGCCGACAGACCCGAGAACGTGCCGAAGGTCATGATGTAGAGGTAGGTCATCCACCAGGTGTCGGGGTTGCTGAAGATGTCGAACTGCTGCCTGATGTTGGCCTTGATCGGCACGGATTTGAGCGCCAGCCAGGCCCACACCGCGATGGCCACCAGCAGCGGCACCCACACGAAGGCCGCGTTCTGGTACCAGACGTCACCCTTCGGGCCGTGCTGGGCGGCGCCCAGCCAGGACACCATGGAGAAACCGATCAGCCATGGGGTGAGCAGTTGCACCAGCGAGACACCGAAGTTGCCGATGCCCGCCTGGAGGCCGAGCGCGGTGCCCTGGAGGCGCTTCGGGAAGAAATAGGAGGTAGAGGGCATGAAACCGGAGAACGCGCCGCCACCGATGCCCGCCAGGAAGGCCAGGGCCATGAACAACCAATAGGGGGTGCCCGGGTTCTGGACTGCGAACCCCCAGCCGATCAGCGGCAGGATCATCAGCACCGACGTGATGGTCACCAGCTTCCGGGTGCCCAGGATCGGGGGCAGGACCATCCACACCAGGCGCAGGATGCCCGCGGACAGACCCACCATGGAGGTCATCCAGTACAGCTCGTCCTTGCTGAAGGCGAAGCCGATGGATGTGAGCTTCGGGATTATCGCGCTCGGCAGGAACCAGGACACGAACGCCATGGTCAGCGAGAACGTCGTGATGGTCAGGGTGGTCCAGGCGATCCTGGAGTCCCACTTCGATTCGTCCTGGGGATCCCAGTCCTCGAGCCACTCCCCGGAGCGGGGTTTCTCTGCCGGTGTGCTCATTGGTCTTCCTTCTCCTTCCTACACGGGCCGGGCGCCGTCGGGGACCTCGACGAGATCCATTTCGGGGTTCATCCGCTTCATGCGGGAGATCACGAGGTGCATCCAGATCAGCGTAAGGCCTGTCAGGACGGTCAGTACGATGAAGGGGGTGGAGGCCAGTCCCGTGAACTTCTCGATGTAGGCGAACATCGGGGGAAGGAAGAAACCACCCAGGCCACCCAGCATGCCGACGAGGCCCCCGACGGAACCGACGTGGTGCGGGAAATAGGTGGGGATGTGCTTGTAGACCCCCGCCTTGCCGATGCCCATGGTGCAGCCGATCAGGAAGACCAGCGTCACCACCAGCCACAGCGGCAGGCCGTAGGCGTTGCCCTGCTCGTCGACCCCGCTGGGGATGCACAGGACGGTGAAAAGGGCGCCGATCGGCACGAAGGTCGCGTACATGGCGGTGCGGGCACCCCAGCGGTCGGAGACCCAGCCGCCCAGCGGCCGCAGCAGAGAGGCGGGGAAGATGAAGGTGGTGGTCAGGAGGGCGGCGGTGCCGAGATCGACCCTGAACACGTCCTGGTAGTAGGTGGGCAGGATTGCCGAGTAGGCAACGTAGGCCCCGAAGACGATCACGTAGTAGAGGCTGAAGCGCCACACCCGGATGTCCTTGAGCGGCGTCAGCATCTCGGAGATCCTGGCGCTCGCCCCCGGTGTGCGATCCGGGAAGGGGGTGATGAACCACTGGAGGATCCCGACCACGATCAGCAGGATCGCGTACACGATGGGGATGAGGCGCCAGCCGCCGGGGAGGAAACCGAGCACGGCGCTGCCCGCGGTGGCCGTGATGATGCCGGGGCCGATGATCTTGGTGACGGATGCGCCGACGTTGCCCGCGCCGAAAACGCCGAGGGCGAAGCCCTTGTGCTGCGGGGAGTACCAGGCCGAGTTCCACGCGACACCGGCCGAGAACGAGTTGCCGACGATGCCGACGCAGAAGGCCAGGACCAGCAGCATCGCGTAGTTGTCGGCGAAGGAAACCGCCAGTGAGGCCACCGCCCCGAAGGTCATCATCACGGTGAAGACGATCTTGCCGCCGAAACGGTCGGCGAGGATTCCTGCGGGCAGGCGCCACATGGAGCCGTTCAGGACCGCGACGGCGCTGATCCAGCTCAGCTGCACGGAGTCCAGGCCGAACTCCTTCTGGATGGGTTTGCCGAGGATCCCGAACATCAGCCACACGGCGAACATCAGGGTGAACGAGATGCTGGACATCGTGAGGACACGCACGGCGCCCGGGGCCTCATGATGTCTGGTTGTGTCGGCGCTCACGGCGCTCCCTCCATTGGGGGATGGTCCCTTTTAATTGCTGGCAGGAGCCTATGTGTGGCTGTAGTATCAAGTCAACAAACGAGGCTGGTAAGGCCCAGCGGCAAGGGTTTTAAGCAAGAAGTTCATTGCTAAATTCTCGTTTCGGACTGGCCGGGGCTTCCCTTTTTATTCTGATTGCAGGAGGACGTCGGTGACCGTCGTGAGGCAGCTGGCCGGGGGCGAACAAACCGCATCCGCGCAGGATTCTGCCCTCGACCTCCTCGCGCGCCATCCCGAGGGCCTCACGGTCGCCGAGGTCGCCGAGCACCTCCGGCTGCACGTCACGACCGTCCGGGTGCACCTCAACCGGCTCGTCGCCGAGGAACGGCTCCTGCAGCGCGACGAACGGGTGGGGGTCGGGCGGCCCCGGCGCCGCTACTTCCCGGTGCCCCGCGCCGTCCCCTCGGCCACCATCCAGGGCGATTACCAGCTGCTGACCGAGGTGCTCGCCCAGGTGCTGGACGTCGAGAGCACCAAGGCCGAGGACGTGCTGAAGGAGTGGGTGATGCGCACCCTGGACGCCGGCATCCTGGGGCTGCCCAAGCCTTCCGAGGCCGGCTGGCAGGACAAGGTCGATGTCGTGCTCGGGCTGTTGAGGTCCTGGGGATACGACCCCCGGGTGACGCGGACCGGGCCGTGCCGCGTGGCCGCGGAGCTGCGCGGTTGCCCACTCAGCGAGACCGCTTTCTCGTGCCCCGAGGCCGTGTGTGGCGCACACCGGGGGCTCATCCGCGGGGCGCTTGGGGTGCTCGGGGAAGCCGACACGGACGTCGAACTCGAAGCAGACTTCTCGGGCGGACCCTGCTGCCTGAGGCTCAGCCGGGAAACCGGACACGAAGGAGAGAAGCAATGACCAACACGTACGAGGTGGGCATGGACGGTCCGCTCACGGATCTACTGGTTGACACCGGCCGGTTCTTCACGCGGGGTGAGGTCTCCCGTGACGGGCGCACCGTCCACAAGAAGGGCGGTCGCAGCGACTCCTTCTACCGGGACCGCTGGGCCTACGACAAGGTGGTTCGCTCCACCCACGGGGTGAACTGCACCGGGTCGTGCTCCTGGAAGGTCTACGTCAAGGACGGGATCATCACCTGGGAGGCGCAGCAGACCGACTACCCCTCCGTCGGTCCCGACCGGCCCGAGTACGAACCCCGCGGCTGCCCGCGCGGAGCGTCGTTCTCCTGGTACACCTACTCCCCGACCCGGGTGCGCTACCCCTACATCCGGGGCGTCCTGCTGGAGATGTACCGGCAGGCCAAGGCCCAATACGGTGATCCCGTGCTGGCGTGGGCCTCCATCGTCCAGGACGAGGAGAAATCGCGCACCTACAAACGGGCCCGCGGCAAGGGCGGTTTCGTCAGGGCGAACTGGGACGAGGCCGTCGAGATGGTGGCCGCCGCCCACACCTACATCATCAAACGCTGGGGTCCCGACCGGATCGCCGGTTTCTCGCCGATCCCGGCCATGTCGATGGTCTCCCACGCATCCGGTGCCCGGTACCACAGCCTCATCGGCGGCTGCATGCTGTCCTTCTACGACTGGTACGCCGACCTGCCGCCCGCCTCGCCGCAGGTCTACGGCGACCAGACCGACGTTCGCGAATCAGGCGACTGGTGGGACGCCGGCTACCTGATGCTTTGGGGTTCGAACGTGCCCCTGACGCGTACGCCCGACGCCCACTGGATGGTCGAGGCCCGCTACCGCGGCCAGAAGGTCGTGGTCATGTCGCCCGATTACTCGGAAGCCACCAAGTTCGCCGACGAGTGGGTGCCGGTCGCGCCCGGCACCGACGCGGCCCTCGGCATGGCGCTGGGACATGTGGTGCTGAAGGAGTTCTTCGCCGAACGGCGGGTGCCGTTCTTCGACGAGTACAACCGCACCTACAACGACTCCCCGTTCCTGATCACCCTCGACGAACACACCCCCGGGGTGTACCGGCCGGGCAAGAACCTCGTTGCGGGCGATGTCGGCGGGGAACTGGCCGAGCAGGCCAACGCCATGTTCAAGCCGCTCGTCTGGGACGAGAACACCGACCGGATAGCCAGCCCCAACGGCACCCTCGGGCATCGTTTCGGCGACGCCGATGCGGGCAGGTGGAACCTGATCCTGGGTGACCTCAAACCCGCCCTGACAATGATGGACACCCCCGGACACGAGATGGTCGAGGTGGAGCTGCCCTGCTTCGCAAACGACACCGAGGAGCCCTTCGGGCTGCGGCGCGGGGTGCCGGTGCGGCGGGTCGGGGACCGGCTGGTCACCACCGTCCTCGACCTGCTGCTGGCCCAGTACGGCGTGGCCCGCCCAGGCCTGCCCGGCGCCTGGCCGAAGGATTACGACGATGTCGAGGGCATCTACACCCCCGCATGGCAGGAGACCATCACCAACGTTCCCGCCGCACAGGTCATCCGGGTCGCCCGCGAGTTCGCGCAGAACGCGATCGACACCAATGGGCGCTCCATGATCATCATGGGGGCTGGCACCAACCACTGGTACCACGCCGACGTGATCTATCGGACCATGCTGACGCTGATCCAGTTCTGCGGCTGCGAGGGCCGCAACGGGGGCGGCTGGGCCCACTACGTCGGCCAGGAGAAGGCCCGCCCCATCACGGGATGGGCCACCATGGCCTTCGCACTGGACTGGCACCGGCCCGCCCGGCAGATGATCCACACCGGCTACTGGTACATCCACACCGACCAGTACCGCTACGACACCTTCGACGCCGATACCCTCTCCGCCAAGGAGTTCGGCAACGACCTGTTCGACAAGAAGGTCACCTCCGACCTGTACGTGCAGTCCGCGAAACTGGGCTGGATGCCGTTCTTCCCGCAGTTCGAGAAGAGCCCCCTCACCCTGGCAGACGAGGCTGCCGCCGCCGGGCAGGAGGCCCCCGACTACATCGTCGATCAGCTCAAACAGGGCAGGCTGAAGTTCGCGGTCGAGGACCCCGACAATCCCGAGAACTTCCCCAGGGCCCTGACTCTGTGGCGTTCCAACCTGATCGGCAACACCGCCAAGGGCGACGAGTACTTCCTGAGGCACCTGCTCGGCACCGACCACGCCGTCACTGCCGCCGAGGCGGAGGGGGAGATGCGCCCCAAGGACATGGTCTGGCGGGAGCAGGCGCCCGAGGGCAAACTCGACCTGCTGCTGACGCTGGACTTCCGCATGACCAGTTCGACGTTGATGTCCGACGTGCTGCTGCCCGCGGCCACGTGGTACGAGAAACACGACATCAACACCACCGACATGCACCCGTTCATCCACCCGTTCACCCCTGCCATCAATCCGCCCTGGCAGGCGAAGACGGACTGGGAGACGTTCCAGTTGATCGCCGACAAACTTTCCGAGCTGGCCGAGGATCACCTCGGGGTGCGCAAGGACGTGATGGCCACCCCGCTGATGCACGACTCACCGGACGCGATGGCCATGCCTCACGGTGTGGTCAGGGACTGGAGCAAGGGCGAGGTGGATCCGATTCCGGCGGTCACCATGCCGCGCCTGACCGTCGTCGAACGCGACTACACCGCGATCGGGGCGAAATACGGCACCGTCGGTCCGCTGCTCGACAAGCTCGGCACTGCCCAGAAAGGCCTCGTCACCGACGTCACGTCGGCCATCGCGTACCTCAAGGGCAAGAACGGCACCCGCCGCGGCGGCCCCGCCGACGGCCGTCCGCAGCTGGACAATGGGATCGACGTCGCCGAGGCGATCATGTCGCTGGCCGGCACCACCAACGGGCACCTGGCCACCCAGGGGTTCAAGACCCTGGAGAAACGGACCGGCGTGCAGCTGCACGACCTGGCGGCCGAGCACGAGGGCAAGCACATCAAGTTCCAGGACATCGTCGCCCAGCCGCAGCCGGTGATCACCTCACCTGAATGGTCGGGCTCGGAGTCGGGAGGCCGCCGATACGCCCCGTTCACCATCAACGTCGAACGCATGAAGCCGTGGCACACGCTCACCGGGCGCATGCACTTCTACCTCGACCACGACTGGATGATCGCGCTCGGCGAGCAGCTGCCCACCTACCGCGGTCCCCTCAACATGACCCGACTGTTCGGGGAAACACCCCTCGGCGAGGTCAACGAGCTAGGGGTCTCGGTGCGCTACCTGACCCCCCACTTCAAGTGGGCCATTCACTCGCAGTACCAGGACAACTGGTTCATGCAGACGCTCTCCCGAGGCGGTCAGCAGATCTGGATCAGCCCGCAGGACGCGGCCAAGGTCGGGATCAAGGACAACGACTGGGTCGAGTTGGTCAACCGCAATGGCGTCGTCAGCTGCCGCGCGATCGTCTCGCACCGCATGCCCGAGGGCACCGTGTACATGTACCACGCTCAAGACCGCCTCATCGAGGTTCCTCTCACCGAGCGCGACGGTCGCCGTGGCGGCATCCACAACTCGATGACCCGCATCATGGTCAAGCCGACCCACATCGCCGGTGGCTACGGACAGATCGCCTTCGCGTTCAACTACTACGGACCTACGGGTAACAACCGTGACGAGGTCACGATGATCCGCAAGCGTTCGCAGGACGTCACCTACTTCTGAGCCGGAAAGGACCTAATCAACATGCGAATCATGGCCCAGATGGCGATGGTGATGAACCTCGACAAGTGCATCGGCTGCCACACCTGCTCGGTCACCTGCAAGCAGGCATGGACCAACCGCTCCGGCACCGAGTACGTGTGGTTCAACAACGTGGAGACCCGCCCGGGTCTCGGCTACCCCCGGGAATACGAGAACCAGGAGAAATGGCAGGGTGGTTGGGAGGTCACCAAACGCGGCAGGCTGCGCCTCAAGGGCGGCGGCCGGTTCCACAAGCTGCTCAACATCTTCGGCAACCCGAAGATGCCCGAGATCAACGACTACTACGAACCGTGGACCTACGACTACCAGAACCTGCTGAACGCCCCGGCGGGGCAGAAGCACTTCCCGGTGGCCAGGGCCCACTCCCTGATCACGGGGGAACCCATGACCCCCAAGTGGGGCCCGAACTGGGACGACGACCTGGGCGGTGCGGTCGAGTACGGGCACAAGGACCCGATGCTCAAGGGCATCGAGGACAAGGTGAAGTTCGAGTTCGAACAGACCTTCATGTTCTACCTGCCGCGCATCTGCGAACACTGCCTCAACCCGGCGTGCGCGGCCTCCTGTCCCTCGGGTGCGATCTACAAACGCGCCGAGGACGGCATCGTCCTGGTGGACCAGGACCGCTGCCGCGGTTGGCGCATGTGCATCTCCGGGTGTCCCTACAAGAAGGTCTACTTCAACCACAACACGGGCAAGGCCGAGAAGTGCACCTTCTGCTACCCACGTGTGGAGCTGGGGATCCCCACGGTCTGCGCGGAGACCTGCGTCGGGCGGCTGCGCTACATCGGTTTGATGCTCTACGACGCCGACGCGGTGCTCGTGGCAGCGGCCGAACGCGATGAACACAAGCTGTACGAGAAACAGCTCGCGGTCTTCCTCGACCCGGAGGATCCCGAGATCCGCGCCGAGGCGGAACGCCAGGGCATCCCGCACGACTGGATCGAGGCGGCCCGGCGTTCCCCGGTGAAGAAACTCATCATGGATCACCGGGTGGCGCTTCCCCTGCACCCGGAGTACCGCACCATGCCGATGGTCTGGTACATCCCGCCGCTCTCCCCGGTCGTTGACGAGGTCGCGGCCGCAGGCCTGGACGGCGAGAACTACAAGGTGCTGCTCACGGCCGTCTCCGACATGCGCATTCCGCTGGAGTACCTGGCGGGCCTGTTCACGGCCGGCGAGACCAACACGGTCGAGCTCGTGCTGCGGCGCCTGGCCGCGATGCGCTCCCACATGCGCGACGTGCGCCTGGGCCGCGAGCCCGACCCGGCCATCGCCGCCGCCGTGGGCCTGGACGGCAAGAAGCTGGAGGCCATGTACCGCCTGCTGGCCATCGCCAAGTACGACGACCGCTACGTCATCCCCACCGCCAAGCCCGAGGTCCCCCGCGGCATGGAGTCCATGGGCAACGACGTCATGACCCTTCTGGGTGAGGGGGCCCCGGCCGGGTGCCACCCCGACGTCGCCTCCTTCCACGGCCAGGGCGGCGGCGCCATGAACGGCGGCCCGGTGAGCCTGCCGCTGCCGACCGTGCGCCGCGAGCCGGTGCCGGCTGCCGGTCCGGGAATGCCGGAGGTCGGCATGCCCCAGCCGGTGGGCCAGGCTCAGACGGCCGACACCCCCTCACGATCCGCGTCGACCGGTCCCGCGGTCACGGCCCCCAGGGATCTCTGAGATGGTCTCCTTCGTCCGCGCTCCCCGAGTCCTTCAGGCGCCCCCCGAGGTACCCCTGGACTCCTCTCAGCGAGCCACCGTGCACATGGCGGCCTCGCTGCTGCTGGACTACCCGGCCGAGGGGACTCTGGAGACGCGCCTGAACGCCGTCGAGGCCGAGCTGGCCACACTGCCGGCGGAGGTGGCCGTCCTCCTGGAGGAGTTCATCGCTCAGGCGCGGCGCCGCGGCGAGCGGGCCATGGCCGAGCACTACGTGGAGGTCTTCGACCGGCGTCGGCGCTGCTGCCTGTACCTGACCTACTACGCCGTGGGGGACACCCGGCACCGGGGCGCCGCCATCCTGGCCTTCAAGCAGGCGCTGGCGGGGGCCGGCTACGAGATGACCAGCGGCGAGCTGCCCGACTACCTGCCGGTGGTCCTGGAGCTGAGCGCGCGCAGCGACGACGAGATCGCCCGGGTCCTGCTCGCCTCGCACCGCGAGGGCATCGAGGTGCTGCGCAGCGCGCTGGTCGACGTCGGCTCCCCCTACGCCCGCCTGGTGGAGGCCGTCTCCATGACCCTGCCGCGGATCGACGCCGCCACCGCGGACCGCGTCCGGGCCCTGGTGGCGGCGGGCCCGCCCACGGAGACGGTGGGCGTCACCGAGGTCCTGCCCTTCCCGTCCACGCCCGTCTCCCCGGCGGCCCGCGCCGCCCTCGAACCGGACGTCCTGTCCGCCGTCGCCCGCAACGCATCCCGGAAGGCCCGATCATGAGCACCTTCGAGCAGTCCGTCCTGTGGACCGCCCTGCCCTACGCGTCCTTCGTCCTCCTGGTGGCGGGGCTCGTCTGGCGCTACCGCACCGACCAGTTCGGCTGGACGAGCCGGTCCTCGCAGTGGAACGAGTCGCGGATCCTGCGCTGGGCCTCGCCCCTGTTCCACTTCGGCATCCTGTTCGTGGCCGCCGGCCACGTCATGGGCCTGGGGGTGCCCAAGTCCTTCACCGAGGCGGCGGGCGTGCCCGAGCACGTGTACCACCTCATGGCGGTCATCCCCGGCACGATCGCCGGGGTCATGACGATCATCGGGCTGGGCGGGCTGCTGTACCGCCGCTTCGTGGTCAAGTCGGTGCGCCTGGCCACGACGAGGAACGACAAGATCATGTACGTCCTCCTTCTCCTGCCCATCTGCCTGGGCGCCTGGGCGACGATCTCCACCCAGCTCATGGGGGGCCTGCACGGCGGCTACGACTACCGCGAGACGATCAGCCCCTGGTTCCGCTCGATCTTCATGCTCCGCCCGCGCGCCGAACTCATGGCGGACGTGCCCCTGGCCTTCAAGCTGCACATCGTGGCGGGCCTGCTGCTGTTCGCCATCTGGCCCTTCACGCGCCTGGTGCACGCCGTCTCCCCTCCCGTGGGGTATGTGACGCGCCCCTACATCGTCTACCGCTCCCGCGGCGGGGCGACCTCCACCGTCGCGCCGCGCCGCGGTTGGGACCCGGTGCGCACGCAGGGCACCGGCAACCAGGGGGCCGACGACCTCACGCCCTCCCAGGGGGCGTGAGGGGCGGGCGCGGACGGGACCCTCGCTCCCGACGCCGTCATCCGGTTTTGTCCGCCGTCGATAATGCGCCCGACGGCGGACGTCGTCGAACCAGCCCACGGCGGTGTCGACAGCGGACGGAGTCGGGCGACGTCGTCAACGGTGTCGACGGCGTTGACGGTATCGACAGCGCACCGGAGATCTGGGATCCTACTGCCGGGAGGACCGCCAGATCCGCACGGAGGTGACCGGCATGACCCGGCCGAAGATCGAGGATGAGCGCGCCGGTCCCCCGCCGGGCGGCGTCGACCTCTCAACGGTCAGGGGGATGGAGGAGCTCGACGGGGTCTTCCCCGGAAAATCGCTGGACAGGTCGCGGATCCTGGACACCACCGTGGAGCTGGACTACCGGAGCGGGACCGTCGTCCTGAGGCTGTCCGTGCTGGGAGTCCCCGAGACGCGACCGCCGTGGTGGGAGGAGCACTGCAACGGATTGAGCATGTCGCTGAGCTACCAGGGCGATGTCCGGATCCGGGCGGAGTCCGACGGGACCGGCGACGATCTGGCGCTGCGGTCGTCGGCCGACGGCGGCGTCGCAATGGTGCTCGCGAGCCGGGGCAGTAGAATCCGCGTCCGGGCGTCCGCGTGCGTTCTGCGGGGTTTCAAGCCGATGCTGTACGGGAGCAGCTGCTATGCGTATTAGGGATCCGATCGTGCCGGAGGGGTGGTGGGCGTCGGGAATCGACGGCTCCAGGGGCCTGTACGAGGTCTTCGGCAGGCGACCGGCGTCCCTGGAGGGGGCCCTGTGCATGAAGATGCACTTCGATCCATTCCCGGGGGCCCTGACGATGCTGATCGAGTTGGCGGATGCGCCCGACCCGCTCCCGGCGCGATGGCGGCGCAAGGGACACGATGCGGCGTACCTGCATGCGCATCTTTACAGTTGCCGGGACGTGCGGGCCGAGGGGGCGCCCCCCTCGAACGGATGCTTCGTGAATCTCACCCCCGTGGACGAGGACATGCGCCTTTCCCTGTGGGCGGACGGGTTCGAACTCGAACTCACCAGCGAATCGGTTTCCATGATGGTGCGATCATTCTCCCGCGGGGACCCGTCGACCATTGGCCGGTGATGATCCTTTGAAAGGAAGCGCCCGCGAAGGAGAGACCCTGCCAGTGGACCCGTCGTCGGCCGGCGGAATGACCGACGACGTCGCGCGCCTGGTCGGGGCGCTGCGCGAGGCGGAGCAGTGCGCGGCCGGGATCGACCGGAAGGCCCTGCGGGACTTCGTGCGCGTCCGCCTGCGCGAGGGCCGCGAGGCGGACGCGGCCCTGCTGGTCGCCGAGATGCTGCAGGGTGCCGACCTCGTCGACCTCGTGCCCGAGCTCGTGGCGCTGGCCCGCAACGACGAGTATGGCGAGCGGATCCGCGAGCTGCTGGCGAGAATCCCCTTCGACGAGGCCGCCGAACTGGTGGTGCCGAAGGCCCTGGCGGTGATCTGCGCCCCGCGCTTCAACGCCGATTACTGGGATGTGTGGAATCAGGCGCTTCTTCTGCACCACCTCGGTTACCACCGGGCCCTGCGGCACGTCGTCGAAATAGCGGACTCGAGCTGCAACCCGGATATGCGGATGGTCGGCGAGTGGATCGTCGACGAACTGCTGAGCACGGCCGGCTCCGAGGCGGCCGCGCCCCCGCGCGAAAAAGCGGAGGAGGACGGAGCCGCCACGAGGAACGGCATTATGGTGGATGTGACGGGACCCATGCGGAGGGTGCGTGCGCGAAAGCACCTGTGGTCCCCCGACCTCGCTTGGGACATTGCGCGCGGGGAGGCCGCGAAGCGGAATTTCACAATCATCTGGAACTCGGTCGTCGGGGAGTCCTGGATGAGTCTGCGGCGGGACGGGGACCTGCTCGGCTGCCTCGGCGCCGACCTTCCGCTGCTGTTCTGCACGGCCGGGCTCGCCGAGGGGACCTGGCCGGATCCAGTCGTAGTCGTGAGCGTCCCCTCGTTCACCAGATCCGTGCTGACGTGCGACAGGAGAATTCTGGAGGGCGCGTTCGGAAGTCCCTTCCCTCCGTGGGAGCTCTACCCATCGGGATTCAGCGTTCAGCATCTTCGCGACACGACTATCTGAGGGGCTTCAAGCCCGCGGGACGTCCCGGCGAGGCCCGGGGGCGCATGAGATCCCCGGGACCGGCGGTGTGGGTAGGACTCTTGGGATGGGCCGGGGCGAGGACGTGTCCGAATTTGTTGCAAAGTCGCCCCGGGCCGGGATCGGCCAGGAGTAGAAGCGCGGAATATCAACGGTTCGCTTTCTGCGCTTCGACTCGACCGGGGCCTTTGCAACAGATTCGGACACGGCGCCTCCGCGGGTCCCGGCAGGGGCGGGCGCGGGTCGGACGGCGGCCGCGACAGGCGCCCCCTGACGCCCATAGCAAATACGAAACAAGATAAACCGCTGTTGATTCGGCTCACCTGCGGAGGCGG
>ERZ772921.995-NODE-995-length-16954-cov-3.203266_pt1 | contig 16954 bp, 13 predicted proteins | sample MGYA00512117_ERZ772921 | MGnify/ENA primary metagenome ERZ772921 (study PRJEB29015, sample SAMEA2737944) | human oral metagenome | biome: human oral; feature: human-associated habitat; material: dental | place: China | collected 2150 ... | reverse complement strand
GACTTCCTTTTGAGAAGACTCAAGAACGCTCCGAGTCTGCCTGATGGCAGACTTCTACGCTCAGTGACTCGGCTTATCGGTTTAGATTGCCGCTCTGCTGCTTTGTCTGTCTAGGCACAGGTCGTCTGCCGCCCCGGCGTTTAGCGATCTGGTTTTTAAAGATCGCTTATGCGCCGCTGGCTGCGGCAGCCGAAGCGAGAGCGTCCTGCGCCAGGCAGACAAACAGCAGGAAAAGCGCCAGGAAGAGCGGCAGGACGGCTCCACAGAGCCCCATCAGCATCATAAAGACTTATGGCCGCAGCGAAGTATTGATGATACGGGGAATATGTGTTTTAATGTGAATGCGAAGGGAACGTGGGGATCTGCCGTTCCCTCAAGGACATTTTTTGCCGGGCGGGATGGATGGGGGCTTTCGGACGGCGGATGGCCTTAGGCAGTGCGGGTGAAGGGACGATGAGATCTGAGGGAAGAGGATGAGAACATTCAGCGAAGAGGAAATCACAGCGGCGGCGCCGAACCAGAATGCGCTTTCAAATGGACGGAAAATCTCCGGATCCGGCGGCTTTGTGAGGAGGATGCGCTCCGAGGATGAGCGCTATTACGGCGGGGAATGCAAGGGATCAGGGAAGAATAATTACAGGGTTTCCGTTTTCTTCGAGGAGGGCGCGGCCCCGGTATTTCGCTGCTCCTGCCCGAGCAGGCAGTTTCCCTGTAAGCACAGCATTGCTTTGATGTTTGAGATGGCGGCGAAGAAGGACTTTGAGCTTTGCGAAATTCCGGAGGATATCCTGGAGAAGCAGAGGAAGCTTTCGGCCCGGGAAAAGAAGAAGGAGGAGAGGGAGGCAGAGGGAGCGGCGAAGCCGAAGAAGCTGAGCGCGGCCGGGAAGGCCGCGAGGACCAGAAAGCTCAAAAAGCAGCTCGAGGGGCTGGCGCTTTTAAAGGCGCTCACGGACCGTCTTCTCGGAAGCGGACTCGCCGCACTTTCCAGTGCGCCGCTTAAGGACTATAAGGAGCTCGCCCGGCAGCTGGGAGATTATTATCTGCCGGGTCCCCAGCTTCTCTTTCGGAAGCTCCTCTTTGTGCTGGAGCGCTGTCAGAGCGCGGGGAAGGGGGAGGATCCCGGGGAGCGCTACAGGGAGGCACTCTCCTATCTCACGAAGCTCCGATATCTGGGCCGGAGATCGGAGGAATACTTAAAGAAGAAGCTTCAAAGCGATAGTCCGGAGGCGGACGATAATCTTCTCTATGAGGCGCTCGGAGGGATCTGGAGGCTGGAGGAGCTGAACGCCCTCGGGCTGAAAAAGGAGAACGCGGAGCTCGTTCAGCTCTCCTTTGAGGAGCGCTATGATCCCGTAGAGAAGCTCTATACGGATCTTGCCTACTGGATCGATCTGAGGGACGGGGAAATTTCCTACAGCGCGAACTACCGCCCGGAGAAGGCCGCGAAGTATATCCGCTCGGAGGACAGCTCCTTTTCGCTCTTAAGAGCGGAGAGCGTGAGCATCTATCCCGCCGCGGAGGGAGAGCTCCGGAGAATTCGCTGGGAAAAAGCCTCTCTCGGGGAGATCCCGCCGGAGAGCTTCTCCCGGATTCGCTCCTTTTCAGAGACGGAGCTTCGGGAGGCGCTGAAGAAGGCGAAGGCACAGCTGAAAAATACACTCTCCGACAATACTTTCTCGATCCTCATCCATTATAAGCGGATCGGGGAAAGCGGAGAGGGAAAGCTCTATCTCGAGGACAGGCTGGGGGAGAGAATCCGGCTTTCAGAGGATGCGGGGAACGATACCGCGCTTTTTTCCCTCAGGGCGCTCCCCTATCCCGGGCTTTTCCGGGAGCAGGTGCTCTTTGGCCTGGTCTGCTACGAAAGGAAGGGAGAGGAGCTCCTGCTTTTGCCGCGGAGTATTGTGACAGAGCAGGGGATCGTCCGCCTGATGTTTTGATGTCGTGCCGGGGCATTTTGCAGGAGAGAGATGCCAAAAAGCGAGCTAAAGGGATGCGAAGTTTCCGAAAAAGAAGAGGATTTTTATGAATCTGGAAGCGATCTATGATTTAAGGGAGAGGCTTGAGCAGGCGGCTATCGCGGGAGTTAAGCTTCTTCCGGAGGATTTTCGGCTGCAAAGGGCGGTGGAGAACGCGGCTCTTCTCAGTAAAGCGGCTCCCGTATTTCGTCAAATCGAGGAGAGAGGCCGCGCTCTTTTATCTGCGCCGGAGGAGGAGAGGGCGGATCAGCTCCTCGACCTTCTTGCGCTGCTTTCAGCGGTTCTTGTCACGCAGGCGCATTCCGGGGGAGAGGGGGAGCTTTCTCCGCTTCCCCGCGGAGAAGCGGTGGAGGATCAGGAGACGGTGCCGGAGGGACTCTATTCTCCGCCCGGCTACCGGCAGCTCTCTCCCCTTCTCAGTGCGCTCACGACGAGGGGAAGCGGGAGATATGAGCTTTTAAAAAAAGCGAGACGGGACAGTCCGGAGCTTTTTCAGGACTATCGGCTCCGGAGAAGGCTGATCTCCGGTCTCGGGGATTCTTACTCGGAGATTGCGGATATGATCGAGGGCTGGCTGAAGGAGGAGGGGAGGGAGATCCTTCCGCTTTTAAAGGACGGCTTTGATCCGGAGTCCGGGGGAAAGGAGATGCTCCGCCGCTTTCACATCATAGAGGAGATCAGGAAGGCAGAGGAAAATCCCTTTTATCTTCGCCTTGTGAAGGAGGCGAAGGGAGAGCTCCGGGCGGAGGCGATTCTTGCTCTTGGCTCTTCCGAGGAGAATTTCACCATCCTCAAGGAGCTTTCCCTGACGGAGCGGGGAAGCATGCGGGAGAGCGCGCTCAAGGCGCTCAGCAATTTCCCGGCATCCAAGGATTACATCACGGAGATCTTCCGAAAGGATCCGAAGAAAGGAATCCGGCTGATCAGAGGAAGCGGACAGGACTGGGTCTCCGATCTCCTCGCGGAGGAGATGGAGGAGGAATATCAGAGCTTCTCCGGAGAGGGGAAGAGGGGATCTTCGGAGGAGATTCGGAAATCGAATCTCCCCTCCCTTTGGACAGCCGCCGTGGGGAAGGAGAGCGAAAAGCTCCTCCTGCAGCTCCCCCGCTCGGGAAGCCTGGTCCCGGAGGAGAGGGAGATTTACCTTTTAAACGGACTTTACCGGAACTTCAGCCCGCGCTTTTCGGAGGCTGTGGAAAAGCTGTCGGGGAACGTTTCCGAAGGGCGCTCTGTGAAGTATCGTTTCCTTCTCGCCCTAAGGGAAAAAACGGCTCCGGAGATCTACGAGAGCTTCTCTCCCTATTTTTCAGGGGGAAGGGGTCTGATCGGAGGTCTGAAGGACTTTTTCGGAGGAGGAGAGCTTCCGGCGCCGGAGAATTCCCCGATCGTCGGGATATTTGAGGCGCTGTCGACACTTTCTTCCCGGAAGGCACTTCGAAAAGAGAAGCTGGATCCCCGCTGGTATCCGCTTCTTCTCAAGTATGAGATGCCGGAGAAATATATCCGTTATCTGGGCGAGGGATCCCATGCGGGCTATGAGAAGATTTTAAAGGATCTGAGAGAGCCATCCTGCCCGGAGAGAGATCTCCTCTACGCCGGCTTCCTCTTTCGCTGCATCAAGAGGCGGCCGGTGCAGGCAGAGGATGTCCAGAGTCTTAAGGAATGGGGCTGGAAGGACTTTCGAGGGGTCTTTTCCGGATGTGAGGCGCGCTATAAGAAGGAATATTCCTATTATCAGCACTGGTGTCTGCGGACCGTCTCGGAGGAGCTTCCGCTCAGCCGCGAGGAGCTCATCGGAGAACTGGAGACGCTCTATGACAGGGCGGTGCGCTTCTCTCCGGGGACTCAGGGGAAGAGGCTCCGGGAGGGAATCGAGAAGCTTAAGCGGGGAGAGCCGCTATCGGAAATGTAATGGAAAAGGATCAGAATCAGCGAGGACAGGGAATGGCAGAGGAAAGAATGCAGCGGCTCCCGGCGGAGCAGCTTTTTCAGAAGGAACTGGACGCCCTCATTGCGGCGGAGCAATATGAGATCCCGGAGGGCTGGCGCATGTCGCCCCGCTCCGTTCTCCGATATATTATCGGCGGAAAATGCGGGGATATCGATATCACGCCGAAGTATATCGGGAAGAAGCGCACGGTGGAGATCGCGATCGCGACACTGGTCACGGACCGCGCCCTCCTTCTCATCGGGGAGCCGGGGACGGCGAAGTCCTGGCTCTCCGAGCATCTCAGCGCCGCGATCAACGGGGATTCCACCTGTGTCGTACAGGGCACGGCGGGGACTACGGAGGAGCAGATCCGCTACTCCTGGAACTATGCGATGCTGATCGCGGAGGGGCCCACGGAAAGGGCACTGGTGAAAAGCCCCATTTTCCGCGCCATGGAGGGAGGAAGGATCGCGAGGCTGGAGGAGATCTCCCGCTGCGCCTCGGAGGTGCAGGACGCCCTCATTTCCATCCTCTCCGAGAAGAGGGTCTCCGTCCCGGAGCTCAACGAGGAGATTCCGGCTCGGAAGGGCTTTTCCATCATCGCGACTGCGAATACGAGAGACCGGGGCGTGAACGAGATGTCCGCCGCCCTGAAGCGCCGCTTCAATATCGTATTGCTCCCGAGTCCGGAAAGTCTGGAGGAGGAGATGGATATCGTGGGGACGAGGATCACACAGCTCTCCAAGGGGCTGGATCTGAGCGCGAAGATCCCGGAGGAAGAGGTCATCCGGAAGATCTGTACGGTCTTTCGAGAGCTCCGTCTTGGGCAGAGCCTGGACGGAGCTCTCGAAAGACCGTACAGATCTTCCGGATGACCTCGCCCTCCGCGTCCTCCACCGCGGAGGCGATCTCTCTCCTCGCAAACAGCATGTCTCTTGCCGGGAGCTTCGGCGACGGCGGGGTGACGGATGCGGATCTTGCGGCCGCGCTCCAGGGCGCTGTGGTGAAGGATGACAGGAAGGATCAGAAGATCTGGGAAGAGTATCTGGAAAATATCATGAAAAAGCGGGGCGGTGCGTGGCTTCCGCTCTACCGGGAGTGCAGGGCGCTGAATCATTGAGAAGAGAGCGAAGCGGAGAATTATGCGAGAAGGAAAAGAAGAAAGAAGAGGAGAGGTCCGGGCCTTCGGCATCCGGCATCTGTCTCCGGCGGGGGCACATTTTGTCAGGGAGTTTCTGGAGCAGCAGAAGCCGGAGCTCGTCCTGATCGAGGGGCCCGCCGATTTTAATGAGCTGCTTTCCGATCTCTCGGATCCGGGGCTGGAGCCGCCCTTCGCCGTCATGGCCTACAGCGATTCCACGCCGGTCAGGACGTTGCTCTACCCCTTTGCGCGATACTCTCCGGAGTACCAGACGCTTCTTTGGTGTAAAGAGCACGGAGTGCGCTCCTCGTTTTTTGATCTTCCGTCGGAGATCATGCTCGGGCTTATGCAAAAAAAGGAAGAGGAGGAGAATGCCCTGCTCCGGGAGGGACAGGATTCTTCTTCTTTGAGCCGGGATTTTTCTCCGAATCAGGGCCCCGCTCCGAGGCGGAGCTTTTCAGAGCGCCTTGACCGGGCGACGGAGGAGGGAGACAGCGAGCTTTTCTGGGAGAGGGTTTTGGAGCAAAGCGCCGATCTCTCCGCCTATCTTTCCGGGAGCCGCCTCTTCGGGGAAAGCCTCCGGGAGCTCTCGGAGGACGGACAGAGGGAGCGCGCGGAGAATCTCATCCGGGAAGCCTATATGCGGCGTGTGATCCGGGAGGAGATCTCATCCGGGATTCCGGCGGAGCGGATCGCCGTGATCACGGGGGCCTTTCATACCGATGCGGTCTGTGTCGGATCAGCTTCTTCGGAGGAAGAGAGAGCATCCTCCTGCCCTCCTCTCTCGGATCAGGAGCTTCAGCGCCTTCCGCGCCTTCCCGCAAAAAGGACGCTCATGCCCTACTCCTACTACCGGCTCACAAGCCGTTCCGGCTATGGGGCGGGAAACCGCGCTCCCGCCTATTACGAGCTTCTCTTTGAGGGCCTTCGGCGGGGGGACCCCTCCTACGCGGGGATTTCCTATCTGAGCCGGCTCTCGGAAAAGCTCCGGGAGCACGGAGGCATCGTTTCCTCCGCAGAGCTGATCGAAGCGATGCTTCTTGCGGAAAGCCTCGCCGCGCTGCGGGGCGGCAGGATTCCGACCCACGGGGACCTCCGGGGCGCGGCAGTGAGCTGTATGGGGCACGGGAGCTTCGGAGAGCTCGCCCTGGGCTTCGCCGCGGCAGACATCGGGACGAAGATCGGCTCGGTCCCGGGAGGTCTTTCCCGGACCTCGATCCAGGAGGATTTCTATTCCGAGCTTCGGCGGCTTCGCTTAGAGCAGTACCGGGAGATGACGGCCAGGCCTCTCCGCCTGGATCTCAGAGAGAATCTTCGGGTGAAGTCAGAGGAGAGTGCCTTCCTGGATCTAAACCGCTCCTTCTTTCTGCATCGCCTTTTGCTTCTTGGAATCGACTTCGCGCGTCCCGCCGGAGGGGAGCAGGAGAACGCGACCTGGGCGGAGAACTGGGTGCTGCAATGGACGCCGGAGGCGGAGATCCAGATCGTGGAGGCTGTGCTGAAGGGAGACAGCGTGGCAAAGGCCGCGGCCTTTGCCTTTCAGGAAAAGCTTCAGGATGCGAACTCCGCTTCGGCGATCGCTTCTCTTATCGAGACCGCTTTTTACTGCGGGATGCCGGAGCTTCTCCAAAATGCGCTTTCTCTTCTGGATGAGAGAACGGTATCCGCTGTCTCCATGAGAGAAATCGCAGATACCTCCCGCTCCCTCTCGGGCCTCCTTCGCTACGGCGATATCCGAAAGCTGGACAGGAGACCCCTGCTTCCGATCCTAAGCCGCCTGACAGTCCGTGCCTCCCTCACGCTGTTTGAGGAATCCGCCTGTGATGAGGCGGCCTCCCTTCTTCTTGCGGAGGATCTTCTGAAGCTCCACGAGGTCTTCAGCGAGCAGGAGGAACTGAATTTCTCTCTCTGGAAGAAAGCGCTCCGGGAGGTCGCGCTCTCTGATGATCGGAACACCCGGATATCCGGTCTCTCCGCCGCTCTTCTCCTGGATCTTTCCGAGCTCAGCAAGGAGGAGCTCTCTCGGGAGCTTGCGAGGAGACTTTCTCCCGGAATGCCGGCGGAGCTCGGGGCAGGCTGGTTTGAGGGCCTGTCCTTGAAAAATCACTACGCCATCATCGCAAGGCTCTCTCTCTGGGAGGGACTTGCTTCCTATCTCGACAGTCTGTCGGAGGAGGAATTCAGACGGGCGCTTGTCTTCCTGCGCCGTGCCTTTTCGAACTACAGCGCAGAGGAAAAGGACCGAATCGCGGAGAATCTCTCGGAGATCTGGGGCGTGAATCCGCGGGAGCTCAGCGAAATCCTGAATGACAGACTGAATGAAGAGGAGACGGAAAGCGTGAAGGAGCTCTCGGAGTTTGACTTTGGCGACTTGTTGTAAAGCAAGGAGAAGTGTCTCCCGGAGGGAGATCGGCTGAAGCCACCCGGGCGAAGCCGAGTCGCCGGGGCGGCAGACGGACAAAGCGGCATGGGATTTATAAGCTGGTTCAAAGCGGATCGGAGCTTAGCATAGAGGAGCGGGAAATTTTCGCGGGCCCGGAGTATGCTTCCGATAGAGAGGAGACGAAGTGACGGCATTTCTGACGGCGGGGATTATCCGGACGGCGCTTGAGGTCGGGCTGATCTATTCCCTGGTGGCGCTTTCCCTTTTTATGAGCTACAGTATATTGAATATCTGCGATCTCTCCACGGACGGCTGCTATACTCTGGGCTCCGCTGTGGGAGCGGTTCTCACGATCGCAGGACATCCGATCCTGGGAATTTTCGCCGCTATGCTGGCGGGGGTCTGCTCCGGATATGTCACGGCCTTTCTCCAGACCCGTCTCGGCGTGGAGAGCATCCTCGCGGGCATCATTGTGAACACCGGGCTCTACACTGTGAATCTCGCTGTGATGGGATTTTCCTCGAATCTTTCCATCTTTGGGACGGAGACGATCTTTTCTCTCTTCCAGGGAATCTCCGGCTCCGCGTTCTGGCAGGACTGGAGCAGCCTGATTCTCCTCGCCCTTTTACTTCTCCTGACTGCCTCCGCGCTTCGCCTTTTTCTGAGCACCCGTCTCGGCCTGTCCATCCGGGCCACCGGAGACAGCCCGGCAATGGTGCGCGCGTCTTCCATCAACCCCGCTTTTACGATCACTGTGGGGCTCTGCGCCGCAAATTCTCTCACCGCTCTTGCCGGTTCCCTGATTGGGCAATACAATAAGAGCAGCGACATCAATCTGGGAATCGGCATGGTGACGATCGCGCTGGCCTCCCTTGTGATCGGGGAGACCATCTTCGGGAGGAAGAAAATGACGATGCGCATCCTGGGCGTGGTGATCGGCTCCTGCCTCTATCGTCTGGTCATCGCAGTCGCACTTCGCCTGAAGGCTCCGACCGAGGCCTTCAAGCTGGTCTCCGCCCTGATCGTCGCATTTGCGATCGCCGCCCCAAGGGCGAAGGAGCTTCTCTCTTTTGAGAGAAAGAGGCGGAGAGCCATGCGGGAGAGGCGGAGAGAGAGGGGGGAGGGACATGCTTAGGATCGAATCCATTTCGAAGACCTTCTATCCGGGCACCGTCAATGAGAGGAGGGCGCTGGACCGGCTGAGTCTCATTCTTCCCGACGGGGATTTCGCGGCCATTGTCGGCTCAAACGGGGCGGGGAAGTCCACACTTTTCAACGCGATCGCGGGGAGCTTCCTCACAGATTCCGGTTTCATCGAGCTCGACGGGGAGGACATTACCTTCCGTCCGGAGCATCTTAGGAGCCGGGAGATCGGCCGCCTCTTCCAGGATCCCCTTATGGGGACCGCGCCGCATATGAGCATCGAGGAGAATCTTTCCGTCGCCTATCTCCGGGCCTCCGGGAGCCGCTATTCCTTTTTCAGCAGGGTGGGAAGAAGGGAAAAGGAGCGTTTCCGGGAGCAGCTTTCCCTCCTCAATATGGGGCTGGAGGACCGGATGGATCAGCCGGTGGGGCTTCTCTCCGGCGGACAGCGGCAGGCTTTGACCCTTCTCATGGCGACGATGGTGACGCCGAAGCTTCTCCTTCTGGATGAGCACACGGCGGCGCTCGATCCCGCGACGGCGGAGAAGGTCCTGCTTCTCACGGAGAATATTATCCGGGAGAGAAAGATAAGCTGCCTTATGATCACGCACAATATGAACCAGGCTCTCTCCCTAGGAAACCGGACGCTCATGATGAACCGGGGCACTGTCGTGCTCGATGTATCCGGGGAGGAGAGAGCCGGGATGACGGTACAGGATCTCTTAGACCGCTTTGCGGGCAATGCCGGCCGGGAATTCAACAATGACAGGATTCTTCTCTCCGCCTTTCCCAAGGGCTCTATGCGGGAGGAGGCGGAGCGGGGAGAGAGAGGACGGGAGGAGAGAAGAGGGGGAGAAGAGCCATGATAAAGAAACACTTCGTCATCACCATCGGAAGACAGTTTGGCTCCGGAGGAAGGCTCGTCGGGAAGCGCCTCTCTGAGGAGCTCGGGATCCATTTCTATGATGAGAATATCCTGAGCCTGACTTCGGAGAAGACGGCGATCGGGGAGCAGTATTTTCGGCTTGCAGACGAAAAGGCGGGCTCCAATCTTCTCTACAGAATCGTGGATAAGCTGAAGCCGCAGCTCGGGAAGCCCCGCGTCGGAGAGCATATCGTGACGCCGGAGAATCTCTTTCGCTTCCAGGCGGAGGTGATCGAGGAGCTGGCAGAGGCGGAGAGCTGCATCATCGCCGGGCGATGCGCGAATTATGTGCTTCGGGAGGCCGGATTTCGGGAAAGAGTGGATCTTTTCGTCTATGCGGATCTGGAGACCCGGATTCAAAGAGCGATGGACTATACCAAGACGGACCGGGAGGAAGCTCTTCGGCGGATCCGGAAGATCGATCGGGAGAGAAGGGAGTACCACAGGTACTATACCGGTGAGGAATGGATGAAGCTCGATAATTATGATCTCATGATCAATGCCTCCCGCATCAGTTATGATGAGCTCTTTTCTCTTATGAGGGATTATATCCGTATGAAGGGGTATATTGACTGATGGATCAGAAAATTTATGGGAAAGGGAGAGCCCTCCGGGGAGAGCTCACTGTCCCCGGGGATAAAAGCATTTCCCACCGCGCCCTCATACTGTCGGCCCTCACTGAGGGGGAGACGAGGATTCGCGGCTTCCTCTATGGGGCGGACTGTATTTCCACGATCCGCTGTCTTCGGGAGATGGGGGTTTCGATCGAGAGCCGTGAAGGGGAGAGCGGACCGGAGCTTTTGCTGCGGGGCGTCGGACTCCGCGGGCTGAGGGCTCCGGAGAGGATCCTCGACTGCGGGAATTCCGGTACGACCATGCGTCTTCTCTCCGGTCTTCTCTCCGCGCAGCGCTTTGATTCCGTCCTGAGCGGGGATGAGAGTATCAGGCGGAGGCCGATGGGGCGTGTGATTCGCCCGCTCACGGAGATGGGGGCGGATATCTTTTCGGAGCGGGGGGACGGCCGGGCTCCGCTTCATATCCATGGGAGGGCGCTCCGCGGGATTTCCTATGAGTCTCCGCTGGCCTCCGCACAGGTAAAGTCTGCGATCCTTCTCGCGGGACTTTATGCGGAGGGAGAGAGCAGGGTGATCGAGCCGGAACTCTCCAGAGATCATTCGGAGCGCATGCTCCGTTCCCTCGGAGTCCCGATCGAGAGCCGCACTCTTTCCGATGGGAGGACGGAGATCCGTCTGTGCCCGGTGGAGCGCCTTGCCTTTTTTCCGAATCCCCTTTTCATCCCGGGCGATATCTCATCCGCCGCCTATTTCCTCACTGCCGCCCTGATCGTTCCGGGCTCGGAGCTTCTTCTTCGGAATGTGGGCACCAATCCCACAAGGGACGGGATTTTGGAAGTCTATCGGAGTATGGGAGGCGATATCTCTTCGGAAAGAAGCAGAATCATCGCGGGAGAAGAGGTCTCCGATCTGAGGGTCAGGCATTCGAAGTTGCATGGGACGACGATCTCCGGCGCTCTCATCCCCCGCCTGATCGATGAACTCCCGGTGATTGCCGCTGCCGCAGCCGCCGCGGAGGGGGAGACGCTCATAAAGGATGCGGCTGATCTCAGACAGAAGGAATCCGATCGAATCTCTGCGGTCGCGGAGGGACTTCGCGCGCTGGGAGTATCCGTAGAGGAGAGAGAGGACGGCATGAGAATCCTGGGGCAGGGAGAGAAGCTCTCCCTTCGGGAAGCGGAGATCGACAGCCGGGGGGATCATCGGATTGCGATGAGCTTTGCCGTTCTCGGCCTGCTGGAAGAGCCGGGAAGCTTCCTTCAGATCCGGGACAGTGACTGCATCCGAATCTCCTATCCGGATTTTTTCTCGGATTTTGAAAAAATCTGTTGACAGCTTTTTTCCCGTCTGCTATCATGAGAAGGTCGCAGGGAGAGCGACATGGAAAGGCAGATTGGTCAAGCGGCTAAGACGCAGCCCTCTCACGGCTGAATCCCGGGTTCGATTCCCGGATCTGTCAGCAAAAGAGACCTCAGACGAAAGTCTGAGGCTTTTTTATTTGGCTTTTGGCTTTAGCCTGCTGAGCATGTGCTTCGCTTGCAAAGCAAGTGAAGCATTGCGAAGCAAAAAACCACCCGCTATGCGGGTGGAGATAAATTGTGAATTTTACTTTTCCCTTTTCAGTCTTTCCGCTCTGATCCTGCTGTCCTTTCGGAATTTAAGAAGAGGCGCAGCTCAGACGCCTCTTCTTCTGCCGATGCAGGACAGGGTTTCAGGAGAGAGCGGAAGCGGCCTCTTCGTCTGCGAGGACAGTGAGATCCCTGTGGAACTGAAGGATGGAGGCGGGGACACGCGGCGTGACCGGACCCCTGAGAGCTTTTTCGAGAATCTCCGCTTTGGCTTTCCCGGATACGAGGAGGAGGATCTTTTTTGCGGAGAAGATACTCCCGATCCCCATGGTATAGGCCTCCTGCGGAACCTCTTCTTTTGATCGGAAGAAGCGCTGATTGGATTCGATCGTCTCATCCGTCAGCCTTACGCAGTTTGTCCCCTTCGAGAAAGAGTCCGCAGGCTCGTTAAATCCGATGTGCCCGTCGAGGCCGAGCCCGAGGATCTGGAGATCGATCTCTCCGACAGAGAGGATCTTTGCGTCGTAGTCCTTGCAGGCTTTCTCCCTGTTTTCTTCCATCCCGTCCGGAACATGGGTGTGCTCTTTCACTATGTTGATTTTAGAGAATAAGTTTTCGTCCATGAAATGGCGGTAGCTGTTTTTATCTTCCGCTGCGAGGCCCCGATATTCGTCGAGATTCACGGAGTGGACCTCCGAAAAGTCCAGCTCTCCCGCTTTATAGAGCTTGACCAGCTGTTCATAGCAGCCAAGCGGGGTGGAGCCGGTCGCGAGTCCCAGAACGGAATTCGCCTTCTTTTTGAGCTGCTTTGCTACAAGCTCCGCGGCTTTTTCACTCAGCTCCTGATAATCCTTTGTTATTTCCAATGAAAACATTTCAGCACCTCTTTGAAGAAAGACAGCATGCAGCGGGACAAAATAATGCAAAAATGCGGGCAGGCTTTCGCAGCGCGAAAACAGCCTTGAGCGCCTAATCATCTTAACAAAGCCAAGATCAAATTTCAATGAATCTTCCCTTTCTGAAATGCATTTCTAAATTCATGGATAATAGATAAAATAAGCTTATATAATATATGAGATATCGTGCAATACTTCGAAAAAAGAGAAAGATATTTCTGAAATGTGCCGAATCATTGAAAATAAAATTACGCCTGCTTATACTCTGGGATATTAGGAGGCCTCGGCATATGAATCAAAAAGTGGAAAGCTTAAAGGGACGCCTGATTGTATCCTGTCAGGCGCTTCCCAAGGAGCCCCTGCACTCATCCTTTATTATGGGGAGGATGGCGCTTGCGGCGAAGATGGGGGGAGCGGCCGGAATCCGCGCAAATACGAAGGAGGATATACTGGAGATTCGATCCAGGGTAGATCTGCCGCTGATCGGAATCGTAAAAAGAGATTATGAGGACAGCGAGATCTATATCACTCCCACGATGAGGGAGGTAGAGGAGCTGATGGAGGCGGGACCTGAAATCATCGCGGTGGATGCCACGGAGCGGCTGAGACCGGGCGGGGTCACGCTGGATGATTTTTTCAGAGAGCTTAAAAGAATTTATCCGGAGCAGCTTTATATGGCGGACTGCTCGACGGTGGAGGAGGCGGTCCATGCCGATGAGCTGGGCTTTGACTTTATCGGCACGACCCTTGTGGGCTATACTGAGCAATCTGCGGGAGATCACATAGAGCGGGATGATTTCCGGATTCTCCGGGAGATTCTGGCCCGGGTTTCTCACAGGGTGATCGCGGAGGGGAATATAGACACGCCGCAGAAGGCGAGAAGAGTGATCGAGCTTGGGGCTTTTTCTGTCGTGGTCGGTTCTATTATCACGAGACCGCAGCTTATCACGAAGGCCTTTGCCGAGGCGCTGTCAGAGTCATAGAGCGGCGTTGGAGCAATAGATAAGGCGGCAGGCTGAAATGGAAATGCATGTCAATGCTGTCAGAGCTTCGAGGAGCTAAAGCAGCGCGTATATTCATGCTGCCGATGGAAGATTCTTCGCGGATGCCGCAGAGTCAGAGAATCATAGTTAGCGATACAAGAACTATCAGATCTGGTGATACAAAAACCAAAGGAAGAGGAATAATACTGGAAACCTTGGTTTTCAGGGGAAATGGTTCACTTTACGGGGAGGAGCATTATGAAAAAAAGATGGATCTCTATTTTGGCGGCAGCGGCGCTTTCGGTCTCTGCGATCAGTGGCTGCGGCGGCGCACAGAACAGCGGGAAAGAGTCGGAAGAGAAGTCCGGGGATGCGGATCAGAAAAAAGATGCGGCGGGGGAAAAGCTGACCGTTCTTTACATGTCCGGTGTCTATGCGGATGCTGCACGCTCTATGGTGGATGAATTCGAAAAGAAAACCGGTGCCAAGGTTGAGGTCATCGATATGCCGTATATGGAGCTGCACGAGAAGATGCTTCTGGATCTGACAAGCCAGTCCGGGACCTATGATGTGATCGATGTTGCCAGCCAGTGGGATGGAGAATTCGCCCCCTATCTGACAGAGCTTCAGCCATATATTGACAAGGATCAGTTCGATATGAGCGCCTTCATCGATAATGTTCTCGCAAATTCCGGGAAGTGGCAGGGCAGTTACTACGGTATACCCAATGCAAGTACGCCGCAGCTTTTCGCCTATCGCACGGATCTTCTCCCGAACGGCATCGCAGATAACTGGGAGGACTACAGGAAGCAGCTGGAGGAGCTGAATAAGCCGGAGGAGGGATTTTATGGAGACTCCATTTCGGGGATCACGGGACAGCTGGGAGGTGTCTTTGACTATGTGCTTTGGTCCATGGGAGGAGCCTGGGCAGATGAGAACTGGAAGGTGAGCATTGACTCCCCCGAGACGAGGTCCGCTCTGGATCACCTCATGAAGGTACAGAAATACTGCGATCCCAACTGGCTGAACTGGGGAACCGACCAGTCCATTCAGGCGTTTTTGGACGGAAAGGCAGCGGTATGCGAAACCTGGCCTACGCTTGGCCTTGTCCAGGCCGCGGATGATCCCGATCAATCCAAGGTAGTCGGAAAATGGGCGCTCGATACGATCCCCAAAGACAAGACGGGAATCACTCTGCTCAGTGCCTGGGACTGCTCCATACCGGCTTCGGCCAAGCATAAGGAGCTGGCATGGGAATGGATCAAGATGTACACGAGCCTTGAGAAGCAGGAGGAGTTTTATAAAAATAATGGAATCCTTTCTCCGAGAAAGGAATTCTGGGAAAAGGACGGCATTAAGGGAAGCTATATGGATACAGTCCGAGAGGCCTTGGACAGCGCGAACATGTGGTGGAGGATTGCGGCGTCTACGGAGGTGGATTCGAGTCTGAATACCAATGTCAGCGCATATCTGTCCGGTCAGGAGGATATGGACAGCGCCATCAAGAAGATGAAGGAGGATATCGAGGCGGCGCTTGCCGCGGCACCACCCGAAGAGGGAAGCAAAAATTACAATCGCTAGGGATCGGCGTGGGATTTGGAGGAACAGTATGAAGAGGATTCGTAATAGCGCGCCTGGCGGAAGAACGGAAAGTATATGGTCATGGCTCTTTATGCTTCCGACCATGCTGTTTCTTTCCCTTACAGCCCTTCTTCCGCTCTTGTATTCCGCCTATCTCAGTTTTTTCCGCTATAAGATCAATCTGCCGAATGCGAGACCGGTATGGATCGGGCTTGGGAATTATCTTCGAATGCTATCTGACAGGAACCTGCAGATCAGCACTGCTAATACGATTCTCTTTGCCTTGCTGTCCGTGGGCTTAGAGATGGTATTCGGTCTGACAGCGGCCATGCTGCTGTGCTCCGACCGCCTCTGGGCGCGTACCTGCACATCGATCCTCCTGATCCCCACGATCATGGCGCCGGTGGCGATCGGTACACTGTGGCGGATGATGCTGGACGGCACAAGCGGGGTGATCAATTATTTTATGAGCGGGATCGGGTTACAGAGTATTAACTGGCTCAGCAATCCCCGCTATGCCATGCCGGCGGTCATTTTTGTCAATGTATGGCAGCTTGTGCCCTGGGTTTCCATCATCTGTGCGGCTGGACTGAAATCCCTCCCGCAGGACTGCCTGGAGGCAGCCCGCGTGGACGGGGCCGGGAATTTCCAGATTTTTCGAAAGATTGTTTTTCCGATCCTTTCTCCTCTTTTGCTCATTGTTCTGATGCTCCGCTTCGTGGATGCGTTCAAGGTATTTGACACCGTCTATACCATGACCAATGGAGGACCGGGAAATGCGACGGAGATGCTTCCCAACTATATTTACAAGCAGGGACTGAAATTTTTCGATGCGGGCTATACGGCGGCGCTCGCCGTTGTCTTTGTCCTCTTTATGAGCCTTGTCACAATCTTTTTCCTGAGGCTGAGGAGGTCCTTGGTATGAGGCACAGAGCAAGAGAAAGATCGATCATTGATGATGTGATTGGAAATTTTGCCGGGAGGCCGTTTCGGCTTTTCGCGGTGTCGCTTCTGATGCTAAGCATTCTTTTCCCTCTCTATTGGCTCACGATCAGTGCTTTCAAATTCAAGGTGGATTATCTGGCATTTCCGCCGGTGCTTTTGCCCAAAAGATTTACGCTGGAGAGTTTCCGGAACGTATTTGCCATGAATGGTCTGGGGCGTCAGTTCTTTAACTCTTTTTTCGTCGCCCTGCTGTCAAGCGCGATTTCTCTGATCTTTGGCTCCATGGCCGCCTACTCCGTGGTCCGGGGTCAGTTTCACCGCTATGTGAGAGGAGCCTTCGGAATATGGTTTATGGTGCAGAAGATGTATCCTGCCATCGCCACCGCGATTCCGGTTTATCTTGTGATGCGCCGTCTCCATTTGATCGATACGCTGACTGCGCTTGTGATTATGAATACAAGCTTTAATCTGCCTCTTGTAATCTGGCTTATGATGGGATTTTTCGAGCAGCTTCCAAAAGAGATGGAGGAGTCGGCCAAAATCGATGGATGCAGCTTTCTGCAAAGATTCTTCTTCGTGGTTTTCCCGGTGACGAAATCGGGTCTGGTGGCGGCCGGAATACTGGCATTTGTAGGGGCATGGAATGAATTCCTCTTTGCGGTTATACTCAGCATCAATAAAGCGAAGACGCTTCCGGTCGCTGTGGCCGGTTTCATCACGGATAAGGGACTGGACTGGGGCCCTATGGCGGCCACCTCACTCATAACCCTGCTGCCGGTCCTCCTTTTGGTATGGCTTATGCAAAAGCAATTCGTCCAGGGACTGGCCATGGGAGCCGTAAAGGGATAGGAGAAAAAATGAGAACAATCGTCTGCTTCGGAGATTCCAATACTCACGGATATGAT
>ERZ772921.994-NODE-994-length-16956-cov-9.890657_pt1 | contig 16956 bp, 20 predicted proteins | sample MGYA00512117_ERZ772921 | MGnify/ENA primary metagenome ERZ772921 (study PRJEB29015, sample SAMEA2737944) | human oral metagenome | biome: human oral; feature: human-associated habitat; material: dental | place: China | collected 2150 ... | reverse complement strand
GGCGCCTGACGCCCAGCGTCTGGGAGGTGACGCTGGGGCTGGAGGGGCCGGTCGGCGCGTGGGCGCCCGGCCAGTTCGCCCGCCTCCACGTGGGCGAGGACGCCTGGCGCGACTACTCGATCGCCAGGCTCGAGGACGGCGCGCTCCGGCTGCTGGTCTCGACGCGCACGGGCGGTGCGGGGTCGCGCTTCATCGAGCGGGCCGAGACGGGTGCGCGCACCGTCGTCGAGCTGCCCCTGGGACGCTACCGGCTCAAGGAGACCGGGCGGCGGCGCGTGTTCGTCGCCACGGGCACCGGGCTCGCCCCCTTCCTGGCCATGTTCCGCCACGCCGACGGGCTGAAGGACGACACGCTCCTGTTCGGCTGCCGTCGGCGCGAGGACGACCTGACCTCCCTGGTCGAGGCCGTCCTGCCCGGTCACGTGGTGCGCTGCGTGAGCCGCGAGACGGCGCCCGGCCTCTTCCACGGGAGGGTGACGGACGCGCTGAGGCAAGCCGACGTCGATCTGTCGGGCGCGGACGTCTACCTGTGCGGCTCGGCCGCCATGGTAGCGGACTGCCGGGAGATCCTCGACCACGCGGGCGTCGCAGAGGTCCTCACCGAGCCCTACTGAGCGGCGCCGGCGCAGCGGCGTAGCAGTACGCTCAGTCCGCCTGGAGGACCTCGGCCACCCTCCACGGGTCGGGGACCAGCACGAGCACGACCTCCCGCCTCGCCTGGGCGGGCACCTCCCTTCTCGATCCGTCGGCCGCGATGCGCGCCGAGGGCGCCTGCGACTGCGAGACGCGCACTGCCGTGGCGCCTGTCCAGCTCTCGGCAGCCTCCCGGCCGACCGGCACGCCGGTCACGGAGTGCACCGTAGTGCTCAGCCCCTCGATCTGCTCGCCCGAGTCGATAATCGCCGCTAGCAGCGCCTCATCGGCCAGGGCCGCGGGCGAGCCCGGGACGGTCGTGGACGCCAGGGCGACGGCGTCGCCCTCGTTGAGGGCGGAGTCCCGGGCCAGTGAGAGCTCGACGACGACCGGCATCATGTCACTCGTCGCCTCCGCGTCCGCAGCCTCCCGGGTCGGCGTCGCCTCGGTCCCGGGCCCTGTCGTCGCGCCGGGCGCCTCGGCGGCCTCGGCCACCGGCAGGCCGTGGGAGCGCGCCAGGGTCTGGGCCGAGCGGGACAGGTGGGTGGTCTCCGTGAGGATCCGGTCCCACTCCTGCTCGTGCTCCCGGCGGTCCATGGCAGCGTGGCGCAGGTCGTCACGCCCGTAGTCACCGGCCTGATCCCGTGCCCGGGCGGCACGCTCGGCCGCGCTGCCCAGCACCTCCAGCGCGTCGAGGTAGTCCTGGTAGCCGCTCATGCCACGTCCTCCTGCCCGCCGGGGTGCTGGGTACCGACCGGGGAGGGCTGGCCGGCACCCTGGCCCGGTCCCCCGGCGTCCTGGCCGGCACCCTGGCCCGGTCCTCGGGCACCCTGCCCGGCGAGCTGCGCCACCACCGAGGCGTCCGGTGCCGCCAGGGGCACCAGGACCTGCATCTCGGCGTCACTGGCGTGGTCCAGCAGCCCGACCCGCGGTCCGCGGCCCAGGGGCTTGGTGTGCGGGCCGGTGAGCTCGCGCAGGTCGGCCAGGCCCAGACGCAGCAGGACCGTGGCGCGGACCCCGGGGCGCTGGTACTGGCCCAGGTCCCGCCCCATGGCGCGCAGGGTCGTCCACCACCCGAGGGCGAACACCTGCTGGAGGCCACCGTCGGTGAACACCCGCTGGAGCACCGAGGCCGGTGTCACCGGCTCCGGCGCCAGCCCGAGGGCGCCCGCCCCCGCGCCCTCCCAGCCACCGGCGCCCAGGTCGATCCCGGCCGCCAGGGCGTCCCAGTCCGGCTCCGTGGTGTCCGCCGGCCCCAGGAGGTCCACCGCGGGCGACGACGCCGCCAGTTCATCGTCCGTCCGAGCAACGTGACGGAGCGCAACCTGATCACGACATGCACACTGCAAAACGCCGTCCGCTCAGACAACAACCCGCAAGGCTTCCTGATGGAGCACTTCCTCGTGCGGGAGAACAGGGACATTCAGACATATAAGAGATAAGCCATGAGCACGAGATATTCCCTCACCCGTCGCTACCTACGGGCACACGTATGGCTGCACAGACAGTGCGACCGCCTCAGTCCCAAGTGGCAGAAGCGGATTGTCTTCGCTTTATGTGCTGTCTACTTCATCTGTTCTATGGCCATGATTGTGCAGCTTTTCCTCCCGCAAAAAGAGAGTCGGCTACCCATTCATACCGAAAGCCATCGGGCGATCGTGGACAGTCCGATCAAGCGGGACAGCCTGCATCGCCACGTTATTGAACCCATAAAGACCTAACCTATCATGGGCACCAAACGCAAAGAACAACTACAGCGCACCCTTGTTTTCTTGGGGCTGGGGTTGCTGTTCACCCTCTCAATCTGGTTCATCTTCAGACCGTCCGCCGATGAACAGTCGGCCGCGGAGCAAGGGCTGAACAAAGACGTCCCACAAGCCTCGCCCGATGAGCTGCCCACAAGCAAGCTCAAGGCCTACGAGTTAGGGCGCGACGAAGAGGCAGAGGGTCGGAAGAGCCAGCTCCTCGGCACGCTCGCTGACTACTTCAATCGGGAGGGCGAGGCGAAAGCCGAACCGGAACCGGGCGAAGAAGTCCCCGCGGCTATCGGTCGGTCGATCGACAAGTACGAGGAAACCGCCCGCGAGTTGGAATCGTTTTACGACCTGCCTGCCGTGGAAGACGACGACGTCAAACGTGAACTCAATGCCCTCCGCGCCGAACTCGGTGCACTGAAGGAGGAGAAAGCCCAAGCAAACGGCGAAGTCGATCAATTGGAACTGTTAGAGAAGTCGTACCAGATGGCCGCGAAGTATCTGCCATCAGGTAACACCCCAACCTCACCCACACCAGAGAGGTCTACCGCCAAGGTGCCTGCTTCCGAACTACCCGCTGCGGAGCTATCGCCCGAACGGGAGACGGTCGTCTCTTCACTCGATCAGCCGATCAGTGACTCGGCCTTTATCGCCGAGTATGGTTACAAAGAGCGCAACATGGGCTTCCGCTCCGTCGGGAAGGCCACGCCCTCCATCGCCCGCAACACGCTGTCGGTTGTTGTCGATCGCACGACAACTATCCGGCAAGGCGACTTCCTCCGCCTCCGTCTCGCGGAATCGGCCCGCATCGAGGGCATGACGCTGCCTCCTAACACGGTGCTTATTGCGCAATCCACGATCGACGGCAATCGTATGAAGCTCCATGTTACGAGTGTAGAACACGCCGGCCGCATCCTCGCCGTCAAGCTCTCCGCCTTCGATCTCGACGGGCAAGAAGGCTTATCCATCCCCGGCTCTGAGGAGGTATCAGCCCTCAAAGAAGTGGGCGCGGGCGTCGGTGGAACAATCGGAACGAGCTTCACCTTCGCCTCGTCGGCTAAAGACCAACTCATCGCCGAGGCCGCCCGGGGCGTGATGCAGGGCGCCAGTCAGCTTCTACAGAAGAAGCTCCGTACGATCAAGGTGACCGTCAAAAGCGGTCATCGACTCTTCCTCGTCCAAACCAAGTAATCCCTCATTCATCACCTGATTCCCCATGAAAAAACTCCTCCTATCCGCTGCCCTTTGCTGCGGATTCATCACCACAACCTTCGCTACAAGTACCGACACGTTGCGCACGCAGATGCGCTCTACCGGCAACCTGTATCAAGGCATGAGCCGCGCTGTCCCTAACTGCCGTTAGCCCTCTGGAAGAAACTTCCACGGTATCCTCAACCGCTGTTTGGTCTCTGGAAGAAACTTCCACGGTACCCCCAACGGAAGATAGGCCTCTGGCAGAAACTTCCACGGTGCCTCCAACGACTGTTAGGCCTTTGGCAGAAACTTCCACGGTATCTCTAACGGCTGTAAAGTCTCTGGCAGAAACTTCTACGGCACTTCAACCGGCTGTTGAGCCTCTGGCAGAAACTTCCACGGTATCTCCAACGGCTGTTAGGCCTCTGGCAGAAACTTCCACGGTTTTACTCGCCGCTCCCACCACCCATTCACATTATTTATTGCCCGCTGAGTATGCATGCCGGTTTACAAGAGGTTTTATCCGGACTAATCCAGCCGCTCGTCCTTGAGAAAATCCTTATGGAAGCCACCAACGTCCTCCAATCGAAGGCCGACATCGATAAAGAGCACAAGGCGGTTCGCGCCTTGTCGGAGGCGGCGGGCTGCATCTCCGTGTAGAGTTGTTCCTGTCGGATCACCTGCTCTTTGTCGTCGGTGGCCGCGGGCTGTTTCTCTTCGGCTCGGACGTCTATCTTTTCCGACCTGCTATCTCGGCAGGTTTCCACATCAACCTCTAACCCCAATGAATCATGAAAACGAACATCCGTAATGCGGCATGGGCGATAGGCGTCCTGCTCCTGGCCGGGTTTTGTTTGGTCGGCTGTGATCGCCGTCTGGACGTGCGAACGGTTTATCCGTTCCAAGTCACTACGATGCCCATCCCGAAAACCCTTGCGCCGGGCGAAGAAGTCGAGATCCGTTGCACGCTCGCGCCCGAACGCATCGTGAAGGGCACGCGCTACACCCTGCGCTATTTTCAGTACGACGGCAGGGGGGCACTGCGCATCGGTCGACGCGGTAAGTCACTCACGCCGAACGATCGCTACGCCATCGCGCCGGGTCATTTCACCCTCTATTACCATTCACTCTCTGCCGAACGCCAGTCGCTCGAGGTCGTGATCGAAGACAACCACGGCCAGAGTCAAACGCTCGCCTTCGACTTCAACAGCAAGGAAAAGGACGCTGACAATGGCTATTCTTTGCTTTCGCATCCCAGTCGGCCGCTCACTGGGCCGCTCCAGTCAAAAGTGCGCTCAGTGAGCCGCTCACCGAGTACGCTGGATCAAAAGTGTGCTTGGTGATCCGCTCACTGGGGCCGCTGGATCAAGAGCGAGCCAGTGAGTCGCTCTCCAGAGTCCATCGAAATCTTTTTTCATCGCCTATTTTGTTCATAACCCTGACATGAAAAGCATCTGTCCGCGACGGATCGGTGCTTTTGTCTTTTTATCCACCCCCTAAAAACATCTGACCACCCCCATGAAAACGAAAATCGGACGCGGCCTGCTCGCGCTCCTTGTGTGCGTTTGGTCGCTCGCTGTACCAAACGCATATGCACAGCGCGCCGGCGATCGGCTGTTCAGCCTTCCGCTCTTCGAGCGCGCCGTCGTGTGTATCAAACATTACGAAGGGCTGCATGGCCCGAAAAACTATCCTTATGTCGGCTACGGTCACCGCCTGCTGCCCGGTGAGCGGTTTTCGTGTGCGATGACAAAACGGCAGGCGGACTCCCTGCTTCGCGCAGATCTAAAGAAACGGCTCGTCACGTTTCGTCGCTTCGGTCGCGACTCCTTGCTCCTTGCCGTGTTGTCGTATAACGTCGGTGAATACCGTCTCTTGGGCTACGGCAATCAGCCGAAGAGTCGCCTCGTTCAGAAGTTGGAATCGGGCGACAGAGACATCCGAGGTGAGTACACCTCGTTCTGCCGATACCGCGGCAAAGAGCTGAAAGCACTGCGTTTACGACGTCGCGTGGAGCTTGCGCTGCTCTATGAAAAGTGACGGGGATGGGGATTGGATTGATCCTCTCCCCGTCATTGCTATGGGAACGTCTCAAAACAGCAGTCGGCAAACGGCCCAAGCCAATGCAGCAGCAATGCAGATCCATCGGATCAAAAAGAACAGTATCCGAAGAGCCATTCGGAGGGTTGCATGCACGAGATAGAGGACGGCAAGGAGCGTCAAGATGGCAGTCCATTCTTCCGAAACGCCTATGGCTTTCAACGCCACAATACAGACGACGATCCAAACGATTTTTTGCGGTAATGCGAGGAGGCGTCGTTTCGTTTCAAACCTGTTTTGGGGGTGATAAGATCTTTCCGTTTTCATCGTGCTGACATTTTTTTTTGCGTTCAAAGCTCGGAGTATGCCGGTTTCGTTTCGAGGGCAACAAAGGGCAGACGATGAGGGGGAAAAGACAAGGCTCTACACCGATAAAATACGCTGTGAAGCAGGAAGATTTTATCGGTGGCGAACGCTTTGGGGGCGTTCGGCCTTGACGCTCCCTCACGGCTGTCGTCCTTCGCCCGAAGATAAGGGAACCGACATCGGCTCCGAGCCGCGAACAAAAAGTGGAAGCAGGGAAACCCGTAGAGGAAAGATCCTCGGAATAGGATATTTTAGGTATCGGGGTCAGAAAAACGGCCGCAGCGCGATGCCACGGCCGAATGAAACGGGATAAAAAAGAAGGCTACGGGAGCACCTTCACGCCGTCCGCCTCGAGCAGTTCGACGATGACACCGGTCAGCTCGGTGTAGAGCTGGTCGTACTCCGGGCTTCCGTCGAAATCGTCGCCCGGCTCGTACTTCGCAATGGTCTCGCGGATGGAGTCGCTTTGCAACAATCGCAAGGCAAAGGCCTCAGCGCGGTCGGACGGAATCGTGTTGGCAAACTCGTTTTCGATAATCTGTTCGAGCATGTAATACGGCGAAAAATGCAGTCCTGCGAAAAGGACTTCCGTAGCCATATACCCGGCTTCGAGAACAGGATAGCCTTGCCGAAAGGCGTCTTCATAGGCCTCGGCCGCGGCGTCCGATCGGGCATGGATAAACGCCTCGTCGGCCAGCCGTTCGGGGTGATAATCTTTCAAATAGGACTCTAATCGCAGTCGGTAATAGGAGAATTCCTTTTTTCTCTGTGTCATGGGGTTTGGGGTTTGTGGGTGATACGATGGAGGGGGCGAGGCGGTGTCTGCATCCGGTAATTCTCTCGGAGCAGGCGCTCCAAATCGGAGAGTTTGTAGAGCATCTTTCCGCCGATTCGGGTATAGGGCAGGAGGCCGCGGTCACGGTAATCCTGCAGCGTGCGGCGACTGATGAAAAGTCTTTCCGTCACCTCACTACCCGTCAGGTAGACATCACCGCCGAAGAGAGGGCGGTGCGTGGCGGCAATCTCGCTCATCTGCTCCGCGACGGACGCGAGCCCGTCGAAGAGCGCTTCCATTTCAGGCGATTCTTGCCGGATGATTTCTGCTTCAGTCATTGATTTCTGCTTGGTTTATTCTTGTTTGGTCATTAGAAAAACGGGTGGGGGGACGCACGCTTTGTGAGGCTCCATGGCCTCTGCTTTTTGGCCCAAAAAGTTTTTTCCGCGCGATTGTCTGATACAATGGGCCCAAAAAGTTTTTTTCTCGCGATTGTACGATACAATGGGCCGAAAAAGTTTTTTTCTCGCGATTGTACGATACAATGGGCCGAAAAAGTTTTTTTCATGCGATTGTACGATACAATGGGCCGAAAAAGTTTTTTCCGCGCGATTGTATGATACAATGGCTCCTCACACGCCTTCCGGCAACCGATTGAGGGGAGGCTCGGGGCTTCCGCTTTCGGCGAGCAGTGCCGCCACGTCCTCTCGCCGGTAGTAACACTTGTGCTCGATGCGGACGAAGGGCAGCGCCGCCGTATCCCGATAGTATTGCAACGTGCGACGGCTGACGCCGAGGATCCGGCAAACGGTCTCGCCGGGCAGCAATTCCGTCGGTTCGACCTTCGATCCGAACAATTCGCTCATGCGTTCGCGCAGCCCTTCAATGCGGCTTTTCAGCGCCTCCCATGCGGACGATTCGATGATAACATAGTCCATAATCACTTCATTTTTGGGGGTTATTCTTCTGTCTTATCTGACAATCACAACAGCAAACCTATGCGCCCTGTTCCGGGCTTTTTCCCATCCGGTTACCCGGCGCGGCACCGCCTTCCTCCGCCTTCCTTCTTCGGGCAATGAGCCGATCCACATCCTCCGAAATCTTCTGATCGGTGATGCGGGCGTAGAGTTCCGTGGTGGTGACGGAGGCGTGACCCATCATGCGGGCGATGCTCTCCATAGAGATCCCGGCCTCGAGGGTGAGCGTGCCGAACGAGTGGCGCCCGACGTGAAACGTTAGCGGTTCGTGGAGGCCGCATGCCTTACCAATAGCCTTGAGGCGATGGGTCAATAGGAAGTAACTCGCGTCAGGGAAGATCCTGCGGTCTGCCGTTTTGTCATCTTTCAGGTAAAGTGAAAGGAGCTGTTCGGCGATAGGGTGAAGGGGAATGAGGCTCTCCTCGTGGGTCTTCTGCCGCGCCTTTCGGATGTATGGCCGACCCGCGCCGTCCGTTTCGATCTGCGACCGTCGGAGCGTCCGCAAGTCGGCGTAAGCCAGCCCTGTGAAGACCGAAAAGAGGAACATGTGGCGACTCAGCTCCGTGGCTTCGTCTCGGACGGGAAAGGCCAGGAGACGCTCTACTTCATGCTTTTGCAGAAAGCGTGGGCGATACTTCTCCGTCTCGTATCGCACCCCCTCGAAAGGGTTGAAACGGATCACGCCGCGGGCAATCGCGCGGCGCATCAATCGGCCGAGCCAATGGAGGTGCCGGTTTGTCGTGGACACAGCGTAGCCCCTTCGCTTCAGAAATAAACGATACGTATCGAAGAAGTCCGGCGCGAGTGTCGGGATCGGAATGTCCGATTCGCCACGGCTGCGAACAAAGTCCCGCAGTCCACTGTCAGAACGGCGGTTATTTTGATAAGTGCCGGGACTCCTTGAGCGGCCCACGCAGGCTTCCACGGTCCGCAGTTCCTCTGTGCTCGTTTCCAAAAGCATCGTCGGAGTCTCGTTCACCCCCTGCAACCGGAGTTTCAGTCGTTCGACACTGACTACACCCTCCCGCCGAAGGAGGGTCGTATAGCATGCTTCGATTCGTTCGCGGAGAGCCTGCAAGCGGAGATTGATCTTCCGGTCGCCCGTCTCACCCGACTTCGTCTGCCACGCCTCGGGCGCGCACTCCTCACCGGTAGCGATAACCGCCGAACGGCCATCCACGGTGATTCGACAGAGCACGGCCGCCTTTCCGTTCTTTTTCGCCTTGTTCCGATTGATGTAAAACAGGATTCTAAATGTGCTGCGCATGAGATTCCGGGGTTAAAGAGTCAGACGAAGATCTTGGGTAAAGGCGAGGAAACGATCGAACTCCTCGAAGAGTTTGCGCGACGTGACGCGGGCGTATCGCTCGGTCATTTTGAGGCTACCGTGGCCCAACATGCGGCTCACGGTCTCAATGGGTGCACCGTTTTCAAGCGTAATCAGCGTGGCGAACGTGTGTCGCCCGATGTGCGCTGTTAGCGGGAATGCGAGGCCTGCTTTCAGTCCGACGGCCTTCAGTCGGATGAGGTAAGTGTAGTAAGGGATCGGCGAGAAAAGCGTCTCTCGCTCGTCGGAGCGGTAACGCTCGATGAGCGCCACGGCCTCGGGCAGGAGCTTCACCCGGCAGAGCGCCCCCGTCTTTTGCCGCTTGAACTTCAGCCACAGGTCGCCGCGATCGTCTCGGAAGAGGTGTGAGCGCGTAAGCCGCACCATGTCGCAATAGGCCGCCCCGGTGTAGCAGGTAAACGCGAACAGATCGCGGGCAATCGCCAAGTCCTTTTGATGGGGTGGAAAGGTGAGTGCCAGCAGTCGGTCGAAGGCCGTCCGGTCGAGCGACCGCGGTGCGCTTCGTTTCTCACGCGTGATGCGAATTCCTTCGAAGAGCGGTCGGTCGGAGAGACCCTCCCGGTAAGCCAGCCGGCACACCTTCTTCAGCATGCAAGACAGCCGAAGAAAGGAGTTGTCAGAGAGCCCTAACTCCCCTTTGATATAGCGCTCGAACTGCGGGAAGAAGTCCTCCGTCATCTCACTGAAAGTTATGTCTTCCCGGCCGAAACGGCTCCGTATAAAGCGGGCGAAGTGCTTTCTGGCCTGATGATAGATCTGAGCCGAATGCCTCGTTAGATCGACGCCGACGCGTGCATCTACTTCCTCCAATAGCCGGTCGTAGCGTTCGAGGAAGGTCGTCCGACTGTGGGCATTGCCTTGCAATCGTTCCTTGATGTCGGCGGCCGTGAAAGCCACACCCCGATCGGCCAGTGTCCGGTAAGCCTGACTGATGGCCAACATCAGATCGTCTAACTTCTCATTGGTGACGACGGCCTCCCGGCTCTTGCCTCTAAGGCGGCTCTCGCGGGGATTCCAGAGGTCGGGCGGGCAAGAGAATTTGCAACCGAATTGAGCCATTGTCCCGGCATACGTGATGCGTCCCATGATTGGTGCCCGTCCCGATTTGTCTATGCTGCTCTTTTTTAGGTAGAGCAAAACCTTCATCGTTTCTCTCTTCATTACTTCGGTTTTTTAGGGTGTACAAAGTTACCTGTCAGCGAAGTATTCAGAGCTATACAAAACGCTACAAATAAGCGTAATACGCACGTTTCACCAAAAGACGTTTACCGCCGTATTTTGCATTTTCGTTACCTCTCGAATCATAGGTAACGATTTGGTTACGCTCCGTCTTCATCGATCCCAACGCTTTGCCTTTTCTTTGTCGATGCAAATCCGTTAGAACCGATGCACTTATCACCCAAAACCCGATCGTTTTTCCCACTGCCTTCCTTAGGCTTCCTCCATACTAATAGACTTGCAGGAACGCTGCAAGTGCCTCGAAAAACTTTCTGGGCTTTGCAGGAATGCTGCAAATGCTTTGAAAAACTTTTTGGCCTTTGCAGGAATGCTGCAAGTGCTTCGAAAAATTTTTTGGCGTTTGCAGGAACGCTGCAAGTGCTTCGAAAAACTTTTTGGTCTTTGCAGGAATGCTGCAAGTGCCGCGAAAAACTTTTTGGCGTTTGCAGCAATGCTGCAAGTGCCTCGAAAAACTTTTTGGCCTTTGCAGCAACGCTGCAAGTGCCTCGAAAAACTTTCTGGCGCTTGCAGGGACGCTGCAAGTGCCTCGAAAAACTTTTTGGCGTTTGCAGGAATGCTGCAAGTGCCGCGAAAAACTTTTTGGCGTTTGCAACACCGTTGCAAGTCCCACGAAAAACTTTTTGGCGTTTGCAACACCGTTGCAAGTCTCACGAAAAACTTTTCGGCGTTTGCAACACCGTTGCAAGTCCCACGAAAAACTTTCCGGCGTTTGCAACACCGTTGCAAGCATTTCCAAAAACGTTTTGGCCATCGCGTGGCTTCCGTAGAAACTCTCTGCTGGCTGTCGAACTCACGTTATAGATAGGCTTGTAAGGCAAGAATATCCAACCGGCGGAAAAGGTTTGTCTCGGTTGATTATGCTGTCTGTAGGGCCTATGGAGAATTTCTCTACATGTGGTTTCGGTACGGTATCCCTTGGTCTGACGCCCATTGCCAGCCCTGTAGGCCGTATGGAATTGTTTCTACTTTTGCGGCCTGATTTACAAAACAGAAAGACAGTTCGATAATGGATAAGATAAGCTATGCCCTCGGGCTGAGCATCGGGAACAATTTCCGGGCATCGGGTATCAAAGGGCTGGAAATCGATGATTTCATCAAGGGCATAAACGACGTATTTAATGAGGCTAAGCCAGCCATCGCTTTCGACGAGGCGCAACACTTGCTTCAAGCGTATTTCAAGGACCTTCAGGCCGAGAAGTTTGAGATGAATAAGCAGGTCGGTGAAGAGTTTCTACGAATCAATAAGGAGAAGCGGGGCGTGGTGACGCTCCCCAGCGGCCTCCAGTACGAAGTGCTCAAGACTGGCGACGGGCAGAAGCCTGGGCCGAACGACAAGGTGCGCTGCCATTACCACGGCACACTCATCGATGGACGCGTCTTCGATAGCTCCATAGAGCGTGGTCAACCGGCTGTGTTCGGCGTTTCGCAGGTGATCCGCGGATGGACCGAGGCACTGCAATTGATGAACGTCGGATCCAAATGGCGCCTCTTTATCCCCTCCGACATGGCTTACGGCGCACACGGTGCAGGCGAGGCTATCGAGCCGAATATGACGCTCATCTTCGACGTCGAACTGCTCGGCATCGAATGAATGAGAGACGACGAAGAGAATAACAATAGAATAGTAACTACATAACAACCAAACAGGAAGATGAAAAAGATTAATGTATGGATGATGGCGGCCGCAGCGGCTGCCTGTGTAACGATGAACTCGTGTAATCAAGGCGGCGTTTCAGCAGATGCCACGCTGGGCTCGCAGAACGACAGCTTGAGCTACGCCGTCGGTGTGAACGTTGGAAATAACATCAAGGCCAGTCTGGCTACTTTCCCCGGCGACGACTCGCTGAAGATGGATCTCGTGATCAAGGGAATCTTGGCTGTGCTGAAGGATACTTCGGCCCTGAAGATGACTTCCGACAATGCCAATGCCTATCTCAATGCTTATGTGATGAAGGTTCAGCAGTCGCAGGCTGAGGCCGAGCTGAAGGTGGGACAGGACTTCTTGGCCGCTAACCGTTCTAAGGAAGGCGTCATAACGACCGCCAGCGGACTCCAGTATAAGGTCATCACCGAGGGCACGGGAGCCAAGCCGACGGCAAAGGATAAGGTGCGCTGCCACTACACCGGTAGATTGCTCGACGGAACCGTCTTCGACAGCTCAGTACAGCGTGGACAGCCTGCTGAGTTTGAAGTAGGTCAGGTGATCCCGGGATGGCAGGAAGTGCTGCAGCTGATGCCCGTAGGATCGAAGTTCCAAGTATGGATCCCCTCCAATCTGGCTTATGGTACGCAGGGCGCAGGGCCGATCAAGCCTAACTCTACGCTCGAATTCGAAATCGAACTGCTTGAAATCGTGAAGTAATGAAGCAGTTCCACAAGTTGACAACCCTCGCACTCGTCTGCGCAGCCATGCTGCTCGGCGGTGCGATGGCTAATGCGGCTGTTAAGCCGACACGTAAGGCATCCGGGCCCGCACTCAAGTCGCCGCTTGATACGGTCAGCTATGCGCTGGGTGTGAACATCGGTAGTAGCCTCCGCGAGAATCTCAAGACGTTCCCCAACGGCCCAGTCAATATCAATGTCTTGGCCGAGATCTTCGTCCGTACGCTCAAGGGCGATACCGCTGGACTGCTGATGAACAACGCAGCCTCCGAGACGTGCATCCAGAACTATGTGATGGAAGCGCAGCAGAAGGAAGGCGACGCTCGCAAGGCCGAAGGCGAGAAATTCCTTGCTGCTAACAAGAAGAAGGAAGGCGTGGTGACGACTGAGAGCGGTCTGCAATACAAGGTGCTTAAGCCCGGTGAGGGTGATGAGAAGCCGACGGACGCTGACCGTGTCAAGGTGCATTACATTGGCCGACTGCTCGATGGTAAGGTGTTCGATAGCTCCGTGGAGCGTGGCGAACCGGCCGAGTTTGGTGTGACGCAGGTCATCCGCGGATGGCAGGAGGCGCTCAAGCTGATGTGCAAGGGCGAGAAGCTCCAGGTGTGGATCCCTTCCGATCTGGCTTACGGTACGGGTGGCGCTGGCGACATGATCAAGTCGAACGCTACGCTCGAGTTTGAGATCGAGCTGCTGGACATCATCAAGCCTGAGCCCAAGGTGGAGAAGGCGGCTGAAGAGGCTGTGGAATCCGCCGAGAAGGTCGTGAACAAGGCCGTAGAGAAGGTGGACAAAGCCGCTAAGAAGGCCGCCAAGGAAGCTGAGAAGGCTGCTAAGAAAGCCGAGAAAGCTGTCAAGAAGACGGAGAAGAAGTAAGCGAGCCAAATCCCCCTCCGCCCACAAGAGCAACCTCTGTGAGGCGAGACAACGAAACGATAGCGGTGTATCGGTGGGCCGTGTCCAGAGAGTTGGACACCCCCGATGCACCGCTTCTTTATGGCTTGATTGAGGTCTCTCGTTAGAGGCCGTTAGATCGTCGCTACCGGCTTGACTATTTCGATGCGCAGCCCCAGCGCACTAATCATATTGTAGAACATCGCTGCACTGGGCATGATGTCTCCGCGTTCCACTCTTGCAATGTAGCTCCTTGTAGCATGCAGACGTCGGGCCAATTCTGCCTGTGTCACCTTCGCTTCTTTGCGTGCGTCGGAGAGTAACTGCCCGGTATAAAACGCGTAGGCTTCTTCATCAAACTTGGCTCGCTCTGGTGTACCTGGTTTGCCAAACTCTTGCTCGATTTCCTTACTGATGCTCGTTAGCATGTTGTCTTTTGTGATCATAATTTGGATCGCCTTGTTGATTTCTGCCTGTCTTTGATGCTTGCAAAGGCACGAAAAGGATTCAACATACCGGTGCATGACACAAAGATCCCGCATCCATAATATCCACCCCACCTCCGCCGTTTAATCCCCGGTTGAATCAGGGCAGAGCGGACCCTTCACCACTTCTAACTACTCGCTCTCACCACCACTTAATCCCCCCTACTTCTTATGAAAAGAAACAAGATCCTCTGGGCTGACGACGAGATCGACCTCCTCAAGCCGCACATCCTCTTCCTCGAAGAGAAAGGCTACGACGTGACGCCCGTCATCAGCGGACAAGATGCTATCGACAGCTGTAGCGAACAGACTTTTGACCTCATCTTCCTCGATGAGAATATGCCCGGACTCACCGGACTCGAAACCTTGGTCTCCATCAAGGAGATCGACCCCGCCGTGCCCGTCATCATGGTCACCAAGAGCGAGGAGGAGAGCATCATGAATCAGGCTATCGGTAACCGGATTGCCGACTACCTCATCAAGCCTGTCAACCCCAACCAGCTGCTCCTCTCCATCAAAAAGAACCTCCACAAGAACGACATCATTACCACCGCCACCACCGAGAGCTATCAGCAGGAGTTCGGTCGCATCGGCATGCAGATCAACGACTCCTTTACTGCCGACGACTGGGCGGAGGTCTACAAGAAACTCGTCTATTGGGAGATCGAACTCGAGGAGAACCAAGCCCCCATGCAGGAAATGCTCATCATGCAGAAGCGGGAGGCTAACAGTGCCTTCGGCAAGTTCATCCGCAAGAATTACATGGGCTGGATGGCCGATCCTGCCAGTCGACCGCTGATGAGTCCCGACCTTTTCAAGACGAAGGTCTTCCCCCTGCTCGACGCTGGCGAGAAGGTCTTCTTCATCCTCATCGACAACTTCCGCTTCGACCAGTGGCGCGTTGTGCGGTCGTTGCTTTCGGACCGCTTCACGGTGGACGAAGAGATGTACTACAGCATCCTCCCCACCGCCACCCAGTATGCCCGCAACGCCATCTTCTCCGGACTCATGCCGGCACAGATCGCCCAGATGTTTCCCGATCTCTGGGTCGACGAGGAGAGCGAGGAGGGTAAGAACACGAACGAGGAGCCGCTGATCCAGACCCAGATCGACCGCTTCCGCAAACGCTACGACTTCTCTTACCACAAGGTCTACGAATCGCAGTACGGCGAGCGTATCCTGAACGGCCTCAACGACCTGCTGCGCAACCAGCTCAACGTTGTTGTCATCAACTTTATCGACATGCTCTCGCATGCCCGTACCGAGAGTAAGATGATCCGTGAGCTGGCCCAGAGTGCGGCCGCTTACCGCAGCTTGACCCGCTCTTGGTTTCAACATTCCGTCATGCTCGAGCTGCTCAACCGACTGGCCGACGAGGGCTGCCGTGTGATCCTCACCACCGATCATGGCACCATCCAGGTCGACGACCCGATCAAGATCACCGGCGATCGCAACACCAACACCAACCTCCGCTACAAGACCGGCCGACACATGACCTGCGACTCCAAGTACATCTTCGAGATCAACGACCCCGCCCGGGCTGGACTGCCCTCGCCGCACCTGAGCACGCGCTACGTCTTCGCCACCAACGCCTACTTCTTCGCTTACCCCAACAATTACAACTACTACGTCCCCTACTATCGAGGCACCTTCCAGCATGGCGGTATCTCGATGGAGGAGATGATGGTGCCCTTCATCACCCTGCAACCCAAATGAGCACGATTCACATCCCCTCGCTGGCCTACCTCCACGACGCGGCCCAGGAGTTCCTCCGCACCGTCGGCCCCGCGCCCCGTGTCGTAGCCTTCTACGGCGAGATGGGCGCCGGCAAGACCACCTTCATCAAGGCCCTCTGCGAAGCCCTCGGTGTCCGCGACGCCATCAACAGCCCCACCTTCGCCATCGTCAACGAGTATGTCGGCCGCGACGCCGATCACCTCATCTACCACTTCGACTTCTACCGCATCCGCACCCTTGCCGAAGCCCTCGACATTGGCACCGAAGACTATTTCGAGCGTCCCTCGTGGAGCTTCATCGAGTGGCCCGAACGCATCGAGTCGCTCCTCCCGCCCCAAGCCGTCCGCGTCCACATCACCGAGCAAGCCGACGGCGCCCGCGAGCTAACGATCAGTGATTAAAGGCCCTCTGCCGAGGGCGGGGGCCGGGTACATCGAGAATCGCCGAAAGTCTCAAACTTGGCTGGCGTCCCTGACGCCTTGATCTTCTTTTGCTTCTTTTCTTGCATCAAGACAAGAAAAGGCCCTCTGCCGAGGGCGGGGAAGTTTGGCCGGGTACATCGAGAATGGCTGAAGGGCTCCTAATTTGGCCGACGCCCCCTCCGTCATAATGCGCGGACGAGGCGTCGGCCTTTCTTGGACAGAAAAACCTTCGGGCACGTTGGATATTCTTGTCTGACAACGGCGCCCATTCTATACGCGCAACGCGAGTTCGACGAAAGAATGAGGTTTGTTGCCCCTGGAGCATGTCTTTGATAGAGCGCTCTAACGGCCAAAGTGTTTTTGGAAACGTTTGCAGCAACGCTGCAAGAGCCCCGAAAAACTTTTTGGCGTTTGCAGCAACGCTGCAAGAGCCCCGAAAAACTTTTTGGCGTTTGCAGAAACGCTGCAAATGCCTCGAAAAACTTTTTGGTGTTTGCAGGAATGCTGCAAGTGCCTCGAAAAACTTTCTGGCGTTTGCAGGGACGCTGCAAGTGCCGCGAAAAACTTTTTGGCGTTTGCAGCAACGCTGCAAGAGCCACGAAAAACTTTCTGGCGTTTGCAGCAACGCTGCAAGTACCACGAAAAACTTTCTGGCGTTTGCAACACCGTTGCAAGTCTCACGAAAAACTTTCTGGCGTTTGCAACAC
>ERZ772921.990-NODE-990-length-16993-cov-7.636793_pt1 | contig 16993 bp, 16 predicted proteins | sample MGYA00512117_ERZ772921 | MGnify/ENA primary metagenome ERZ772921 (study PRJEB29015, sample SAMEA2737944) | human oral metagenome | biome: human oral; feature: human-associated habitat; material: dental | place: China | collected 2150 ... | reverse complement strand
ACTTTATCGCTTTCCCTAAAAACAATAGCGGTCGCGATGTGATGATTGATGCCCCTTCGCCTATCGATGAGGCTCAACTGAAAGAACTAAGCATTCAATTAGCAAATTAGAAAATTTGTCAATTAGTAAATAAAAAAAAGCTGTCGCAAAGTAAGATTTGCGGCAGCTTTTTTGTTTCTTTCCATAAAAATACTATCTTTGTCCTTTCAATAAAAAACATTCTACTTATGGGATATTATATTTTTACTTACGGAGTGAAAACTCCTGAAATTAAAGCTGTTTTTGGCTCTAAAAATGAAGCCCTTTTGCAAAAGGTAAAGGCTAATGATATTTTTCAGAACTATACTGAAGAAGATGACAACGAAGAGACTATAAAAGCACTTACTGATATTATTATGGGTAATCAGTATAATCAGGAAGGATATATTTATGGTTATGCCTTTATAGGGATTTGCGCTACTTTAGGGGAAACCTTGCCCCAAACACAAGAAATTAAGTTAGGGTATATAACTGACCTTATCAACCAAACCGTTGCCGAAGATTATGATATTGAGATTGATATAGAGGCAGAGTTATTCCCTGCTGATTATGCCGACCCTTTTCCGCTACCTCTAATAGCCGATTTCCCTATGATAGACCTATTAGACAAGAAAAGACTTGAACATATAGTCTCCTTGTTTGCCAAAGTTCATAAAACGGAGAATGAAATAGAAGCTATGTTAGATGGAGATGATGAAGAAAAAGGCTTTGCTTATGAGGCTATTATGGGGCTAAAAGAAAATATCGATTTTTGCCTTAAAAACAAATTGGATATGGTGGTTTTTTGCCATTAATAAAAAAATATAAAGTAAAAAAGCTGTCGCAAATCTTATTTTGCGACAGCCTTTTTTATACTATCTCGCCGACTTTTCTTCGCTTATTGTTCGCTTATTGTTCGCTTATTGTTCGCTTATCGTTCGCTTATCGTTCGCTCATCATTCGCTTATTGTTCGCTAATCGTTCGCTTATCGTTCGCTCATCATTCGCTTATCGTTCGGTGAGAGTAAGGGCAAATTGGCAAATTGACTTATTGGCTAGTTCTTTATGTATTTTGCTAATGTTTTCATTAGGTCTTGTCCGCGTAGGGTTTCCCCTTGACTTAATAAGTTGCCCTCAGGGTCGATGAGGAATGCCGCAGGTAGGGTCTCTACTCCATAACTGTCAGAAGTCTTTTTGTCGTCTAAAAGTTGTGTCCAGACTAAACCATCGGCCTTGATGGCGTCTAACCATTTTTCACGGTCGCGGGGTTTGTCTACTGACACTGATACAATAGTGAAGTTCTGATTTTTGTAGGTATTATAGGCCTTGCGCAGGTGGCGACTCTCTTGTCGGCAAGGACCACACCACGATGCCCAAAAGTCTATCAGCACATATTTGCCTTTTAGAGAGGAAAGGTTGAACTTTTCGCCATTGGGCTGTGCCAATTCGATAGCCGGTACAGGACTATGACGCTGTAGCGATTGTGCTAAGCTGGGTAGCACTCCTAAAAAAAGAAGGGCTATAGTAGCTATGCATATTCTCTTTTTCATAATATAATAAATTGTTTATTAATACATTGGCACTTCCCACAAAAACAATGCCACGAAAAAATATAAGATTTAATTTCAGAAAAAGTTTGTCTATTCAAAAAAAAGAATTACCTTTGCGACAATAAACGTAAAAATTTAGAAAAACTATGAAAAAATTATTTTTATTTGCAGCCGTTATTTTTGCTAGTGCTTCTTACGCACAAACTGAAAAAGGAAATTGGTTTGCTGGTTCTGACTTAGGACTTTCTTACACATCTGAAACCACTACTCCTAAATATGATGGTACTAAAGGGAATAAAACAACAGAATCTACTTTCAAAATCACCCCTAATGTTAACTATTTTGTGATAGACAATTTGGCAGTAGGTTTAGGTTTAGAGTATAGTACTACTAAAAAAGAGTCTTCAGATGAAAATAAGTTTGCTATAGCACCTAATGCTACTTATTTCTTCCCGCTAAGCGCTAACTTAGCACCATTTGTAGGGGCTAAGGTAGGTTATGCTATGGCGTCAGCAGGAAGTTCAGATGCTAGTAAGTATAACGGATTAGTATTTGGTGGTAAAGCAGGGATTGCTTATTTTGTAAACCAAGGAGCGGCTATCACCGGTTATGTAGGTTATGATAGCTATTCTCTTAAGAATAAAGCAGATAGCAAAGCTGAAACCCAAAGAGGAATCTTAGGAGTAGGTGTAGGGGTTGCTTTGTTCTTCTAATATAAAGAGAAAGACGAAAAAACAATAATAACTTTGCCAAAGGGGCTTGTGAAACCTTTGGCAAGGTTTATTTGCTAACTACAGACAACTAATGCAACCAATGACAACTACTGACAACTAATAACTAACAATTAATATGAAACACTTTGTATTACCGGTAGGGCTGCTGCTATTAGTGGCTTGCCAGCAAAATCAAACTCCTTCCTCTACTAATGAAGAGAAAATGAATTATCCACAAACACGCAAAGACAGTACGGTAGATACTTACTTCGGTACTCAAGTAGCTGACCCCTATAGATGGTTAGAAGATGACCGCTCGGCTGAAACTGCTGCGTGGGTGAAGGCTCAGAACGCTTTCACTTTTGACTATCTCTCTAAAATTCCTTATAGGCAAACTATCAAAGAGAAATTAGAAAAGCTGTGGAACTACGAAAAAATAGGTTCACCTTTTGTAGAAGGTGATTACACCTATTATTATAAGAACGATGGACTGCAAAACCAGTCGGTATTGTACCGCAAAGACAAAGACGGTAAAGAAGAAGTGTTTTTGAATCCTAATACTTTTTCGGCTGACGGTACTACCTCATTGGCTACAGTGGCTTTCACCGAAGACGGCTCGCTTGTGGCGTACCTCATCTCGGAGGGCGGTAGCGACTGGCGCAAGGGCATCGTATTAGATGCTAAAACTAAAAAACAAATAGGCGAGACCTTAGTAGATATAAAATTTAGTGGCATAGCGTGGAAAGGCAATGAAGGTTTTTACTATTCGAGCTATGACAAACCCAAAGGTAGTGAGCTATCGGCTAAGACTGACCAACATAAGCTATACTACCACAAACTCGGTACGCCCCAAAGTCAAGATGTATTGGTATTTGGCGGTACTCCTGCTGAAAAATACCGCTATGTATCGGGCAGCGTGTCGGACGATGGCACTTACCTCTTCATTTCGGCTGCCAATGCGACTTCGGGCAACAAGTTATTTGTGAAAGATTTGACCAAACCTAATGCTCCTCTTGTAACTATCACCGATAGCTTTGACGGCGATACAAGTTTTGTGAGCAACCAAGGTACGACCTTTTTCTTAGAGACAAATCTGAATGCTCCTAACGGCAAATTGGTGAAGGTAGAGGCTAAAAATCCGCAACCCGCTCACTGGCAAGATGTGATAGCAGAGACGGATAATGTATTGAGTATCAGTACAGCGGGTGAGTATCTTTTCGCTCACTATATGGTAGATGCGCTTTCAAAAGTAAAACAATACGACTATACAGGCAAGCTGGTGCGCGAGGTGCAATTGCCTAATATAGGTACAGCCAGTGGCTTTCACGCTAAGAAGAAAGAAACGCATACTTATTTCACTTTTACTAACTATGCTACCCCCAGCAGTATCTACAAAATGGACTTAGCTTCAGGGGCTATTGAGCAATATTGGAAACCTGCGATTGCTTTTGATGCTAGCCAATACGAGTCGAAACAAGTATTTTACACTTCTAAAGACGGTACTAAAGTGCCGATGATGATTACCTATAAAAAAGGCTTGAAGTTAGATGGTAAAAATCCTACCTTATTATATGGTTACGGAGGTTTTAACGTAAGTTTGACTCCTGCTTTCAGCGTAGTAAATGCTGTGTGGATGGAGCAAGGAGGTGTATATGCTGTACCTAACTTACGCGGTGGAGGCGAATATGGTAAAAAATGGCACGATGCCGGTACTAAGATGCAGAAACAGAATGTGTTTGACGATTTTATAGCGGCAGCTGAATACCTTATCAAAGAGAAATACACCTCGCCTGCTTATTTGGCAATTAAAGGAAGTTCTAACGGTGGGCTGTTAGTAGGCGCTACGATGCTACAACGTCCTGACCTCTTTAGGGTGGCACTTCCGGCAGTGGGTGTGCTTGATATGCTACGTTACCACACCTTTACGGCAGGTGCTGGCTGGGCGTACGACTATGGTACTGCTGACGACAGCGCCGAGATGTTTGAATACCTAAAAGGTTATTCGCCCTTGCATAATGTGAAAAAAGGTGTCAGCTACCCAGCAACCCTCATTACCACTGGCGACCACGATGATAGGGTAGTGCCTGCCCACAGTTTTAAATTTGCGGCAGAGCTACAGAGCAAGCAAGAGGGTAATTCGCCTATACTTATCAGGATAGAAACCAATGCAGGGCACGGAGCGGGTACCCCAGTGAGCAAAACCATAGAGCAAAATGCCGATTTGCAAGCGTTTACCTTGTGGAATATGGGTATTAAAAAGTAACGAAGCAAGAATAATAAAGACGATTTTTTTTAATCTTTTTTTACAAATAGGCGTGATAAAACGAGGCGATTTGTGAATAAATTGTTAAATTTCACTCTCCATCAAAAATAAAAGTAGATAAATTTTGCTGGTGTGAAATAAAATGCGTACGTTTGCGCCCTAATTAAATGTGAATTTAAACAATGTTTATGGCAAGAAGAATATTTGTAGTGCTACTATCATTCTTTGTAATGACAGCGTGTAGACGTGGAGGTGGCGATAACAAAGGAGAGCTTGTAGGTGTAGGGGGTAAGAGCTGGAAGCAGCCTACTCCGTACGGTATGACGCTTATCCCGAGTGGTTCTTTCATTATGGGTAGTTCTGATGACGATAAGACCGCGAGTTTAAACGCTCCAGTCAAAACTGTGAGTGTTGGTTCGTTTTATATGGACGAAACTGAAATTACAAATAGTGAATACCGCCAATTTGTGAATTGGGTACGCGACTCTATTATCCGTACTCAGTTAGCCGATATGGCTGAACAAACAGGCCAGACCTCAGGTAGCGGTGGTATTGGTGAGTATGCATACTTAGACACCAATACAGAAAAGATGAACGCTTACCAACAGTATCTTCAAAATACTTACGGTGACCAAAAAGCGCGTAAACTCAACAAGAAGAAGGCTCTTATCTGGGATACAAATAAATATCCTGATGAGTATTATTCTGAAGTAATGGACAAAATGTATTTGCCGGAAGAGGAAGCTTATAACGGCAGACGCATTATGGACGTGCAGAAATTTGAGTTTAAATATCAATGGCTTGATATGGAAAAAGCTGCTCGTGCAAGAGGTAAACGTAAAGACTTTATTAAAGAAGAAATAGTGAAAGTTTATCCTGATACTACTGTATGGATTAGAGACTTTAACTACTCATACAATGAGCCTATGCACAATGACTATTTCTGGCACGAAGCCTATGGTGACTACCCTGTAGTAGGTGTAAGCTGGATACAAGCTAAGGCTTTCTGCGAGTGGCGTACTCTTAATAAGAATGCTTATCAAAAATCAAAAGGTGATTATACGGTGAATGCTTTCCGCCTACCGATTGAATCGGAGTGGGAATATGCAGCACGTGGTGGGCTACCAGGAGGTACTTATCCTTGGGGAGGTCCTTATACCTATGATGATAAAGCGTGCTTTTTGGCGAACTTTAAGCCACTACGTGGTGACTACGCCTCAGACAACGCCCTTTATACTGTAGAAGCAAAATCGTACGAGCCTAACGGATACAACCTATATAATATGGCTGGTAACGTATCGGAATGGACGAATACTTCATACGACCCTAACTCTTATGAATATATGTCGACAATGAACCCTAACGTATTGGACGACAACAACAGACGTAAGGTAATACGCGGTGGTTCTTGGAAAGACGTAGCCTTTATGCTGCAAGTAAATACCCGTGACTATGAGTATCAAGACTCTGCGCGTAGCTATATTGGCTTCCGCACAGTACAAGACTTTATGGGTATCAGCGAAAAACAACAAGCTAAATCGGCACGAGGCTATAGATAGAATAGTAAACAAATAATAAAAAAAAACCAAAAACAAAAAAACTAACAACATTTTTAATTTCAGAGTATTATGGCAGGAAGTAAAGTAACAAAGACAATTTTTAAGTATGCTTACGGTATAGGTGCTTCAGTAGTAATTGTAGGTGCCTTGGCTAAGATTTTGCACGCAGATATTATGGGTATTAGTGGTAGTGTGCTATTGGCAGTAGGTATGGGTACTGAAGCAATTATCTTCTTTATGTCGGCATTTGAGCCAGTAGAAGAAGAGTTAGACTGGTCATTAGTATACCCAGAGCTAAAAGGTGGAGAGCCAGTATCACGCCAAGTGCAAGCTGTAGCCCAACAAGTAAATCCAGCAGAAGAGAAAGCGCTAAAAGAATCTCTTTCTGAAAAATTAGATGGTATTTTGGCAGAAGCTAAGATTGACGCTAACTTAATGCGTTCATTAGGTAAATCGATAGAAAACTTTGCAGAAGCAAGCAAAGAAATCGCTCCTGTAGCAGGTACTATGGTTGCTACTCACAAATATGGTGAAGAGCTATCAGAGGCTGCTTCTAACTTAGAATCACTAAATAGCCTTTACAAATTACAATTAGAAAGAACTGAACGTCAGGTTTCTGCTCAAGCAGGTATTGCCGATAACCTAGACTCATTGAACCAACAAATGCTTTCATTTAAAGACAATCTAAAATCTTTGAACACAATTTATGGAGGTATGTTGTCAGCAATGGGAGGTGCACGATAAGAAGAATTTATTAACTTAACTAATTTAAAAATTTAGCTTATGGCAGAAGGAAAGGCAAGTCCTAGACAGAAAATGATTAACCTGATGTATCTGGTTTTCCTTGCGATGATAGCGCTTAATATGGGGAAACAAGTATTGGATGCATTTGGGTTAGTTAATGCAAAATTTGAATCAGCAAATACAAGGGCCAACGGTACCATCGCGGCTGCTTTTGCTGATCTGGAAATTAAAGCGAGTGAAAACCCAGCACAATATGCTGCGATTTTAGAACAATCGAAGCAAATAAAATCACTCTCTTCTGATTTGTATAGCTATATCCAAGAGATTAAAACCGGATTGGAAGATGCTATTGGACAGAAAGATAAGAAGGTAGATGAGAAAGATTATCAAGCAATGGATAAATCTGACTATACAGACCACTTATTTTTTGCTGAAGGTGCTACAAAAGGCACAGAATTTGTAGAGAAGATTAATGCGTATCGCGAAGGAATTCTTAAAATATTGGGTGAAAACAAGGCTTACGCTGAGTTAGCTACTAAAGTAAAAGAAAACTTTAGTACTGATGACCGCAAAGATAAAGACGGTAACACCGTAAAATGGTTGCACTTCAACTTTGAAGGATTCCCTTATATCGCTTCTTTGGCTAAGTTCTCTATGATGCAGTCAGACATCTTATCAGTAGAACAAGATTTCTTTGCTAAAGCACTTGAAGGTAGTTTGAAATCGCAAGTATCGATGACTAACTATACTACTTTGCTTGAACAAGGTAAAGGAGCTTATTATCAAGGTGAGAAATTTGATGGTTCGATAGTATTAGGTCGTAAAGATGCTTCTACACGCCCTAATGCAGTAGACATTTCATTAGACGGAAGAAAGCTTTCACAAAGTGAATATACCATTGAGGATGGACGTGTGAAACTTAACATTTCAGCAGGTAATACTGGTGACCATAAAATTACAGGTAACCTTTACTTTGACCAAGAAGGTGAGCGTATAGCAGTGCCTGTATCACAAAGTTTCTCTACTATTCCTAAACCAAACTCAGCTGTTATCTCGGCTGATAAGATGAACGTAGTATATCGTGGGGTAGATAACCCTATCACCATCTCGATGCCTGGTGTACCTGATAACAAAATTATGGCTTCAGGACAAGGACTCTCTAAAGCCTCTGGAACAGGAGCTTGGGTGATGAGACCAGGACAAGGTAAAGATGTAACCATCACTGTAACAGGTGAGTTAGACGGACAACGCTTTAGTTCTTCTAAACTTTTCCGAATTAAGAGTATTCCGCGTGCAGTAACTAGTATAGCAGGAATTATAGGTGATGGCAAATTGCCAAAAGATAATATCGGTGTATTACCAATCAACGCTGTACTTGAAGACTTTGACTTTGACTTGAAACTACAAGTAAATGAGTTTAAAGTATTTATACCAGGACAACCTAGTGTGGTAGTGAAAGGAAATAAATTTAATGAGCAAGCACGCTCAGCTTTATCACGAGCTAAACGTGGTGATAAAGTACAGATATTCGATGTAAAAGCGAATATAGTAGGCAATAGCACATTGAAATTACCTCCTGTTTCACCTATCGTTATCGAAATAAACTAAGAAGAATTTTTATGTTACAACTAAAAAATATAATAGTACTATTAATTTTAGTGTTTACTTTTCAGCTTTCATCAGCACAGGTGAACATTCTCAATGCTAAGGTAGCATCGGATATCGGTGTGAAAACAGCTGCACAGATAGAGGCTGACAATGATAAGCCCCTTCCTTACGGCTATGTAGATGACCGAGATATCCTATGGTCTGTAGAAGTATGGGAAGTAATCGACCTAAACGAAAGGGTAAACTTTCCGCTTCTTTTCCCTACTGATACGCTTGAGGTAGACGCTTATCGCCGCTCTCTATACGATGTGCTTATCAAGAATATCAAAAATGGTAAGATAAAAGATCTGTATGTAGATTCATATTTTACACAGACTAAGACAGCTGAGGCTATCCAAGCTTCTATGTCTAAGATTGATACACTTGATATAGGGTATGAGCAACTAAATGCTGGAGAGAAACTTTCGCCTGAGTACGTTACTCGTCGTAACTTAGAGTCATCGGATATTGCTCAGTATCACATACGTGGTATATGGTACTTCGACAAACGCCAAGGAGAGCTCAAATACCGTTTATTGGCATTGGCTCCTGTAGCACCTGATGTAAACTTTATAGACTCAGACGACTCTACGATGTCAGCATTAGTACCTTTATTCTGGGTGTTCTATCCGCAGGTGCGAGAAATTTTGCACGAGGCTAAAACGTTCAATAGAAAGAACGATGCCCGCCCGATGTCATTCGACCACTTGCTCAATGCCCGAATGTTTAGTTCTGTTATCTATCAAGAAGCTAACGTATACGGCGATAGAAAGATAAAGGACTACATTCAAAACAACGCACTCTTCCAGCTCTTAGAGGCTGATAAGATAAAAGAGAAGATTCGCGACAGAGAGCAGGATATGTGGGCTAATTAGAATTTAAATTCACAGAAATATTCTTTTAACTGTTAAAAAAAGCATTGTTGTAATGACAATGCTTTTGTTTTAGATATAAATTAAGGAGAAAACAAATGGACATTAAGAATGCACAATTAGAAGTAGATAATTGGATTAAGGAGCATGGGGTGAGATACTTCAATGAACTTACCAATATGGCACAACTTACTGAAGAGGTAGGTGAGGTGGCTCGTATTATAGCACGTCGTTATGGAGAGCAATCAGAGAAAGAAAGTGATAAGAATAAAGATTTGGGAGAAGAGCTTGCAGATGTAGTATTTGTAGTACTCTGCTTAGCTAACCAAACTGGTATTGATTTGCAACAAGCCTTTGATAAGAAGATGCTTAAAAAAACTGAGCGAGACCACAATCGCCATCATAATAACGAAAAATTGAAATAAAAAAGAGGGGATACTTAATTAAGTATCCCCTCTTTTATGCGAAAATTTATCTATTCTTCATCTTCAAATAGCTCTTCTTCATCATCAAAATCTTCATCTTCTACTTCATCATCAAGGTCTTCTTCTTTAGCTTTTTTGCTAACTGCTTTCTTACCTTTTTTCTTGCCTTTGCTTGGCAACTCGTTATTCTTAAGCCATTCTCTTATAGCGGCTTCTAATTCTTCAGTTAGCTCAGGGTTGTCTTTTAATACTTTTATTACAGCATCGCGCCCTTGTCCGAGTTTACTTTCTTTATAGCTAAACCACGAACCGCTTTTAGTTATGATATCGGCATCTACACCTATATCTAATATTTCACCAATCTTAGAGATTCCTAGTCCGAAGATAATATCAAATTCGGTAGCCTTAAATGGAGAGGCTACTTTATTTTTCACTACTTTTACCTTAGTGCGGTTACCAATAATTTCACCATTTCCATCTTTGATGGCAGCACTGCCTTGGGGGCCTCCTGCCTTGCGGATATCTAAACGCACTGACGAATAGAATTTTAATGCATTACCACCTGTAGTAGTTTCAGGAGAGCCAAATGATACGCCTATCTTATCGCGTAACTGGTTGATGAATATCACTATACAGTTAGCTTTGCTTATGCTGGCTGTTATCTTGCGCAAGGCTTGTGACATTAGGCGAGCGTGGAGCCCCATTTTAGAGTCGCCCATATCGCCTTCTATCTCTCCTTTAGGGGTTAAGGCAGCTACCGAGTCGATAACGATAAGGTCTACTGCACCAGAGCGTATAAGGGCATCTGCTATTTCAAGGGCTTGCTCTCCACTATCGGGTTGTGTAACCAATAGATTTTTAACATCTACTCCTAAACGCTGTGCGTATACAGGGTCAAAAGCGTGCTCAGCATCTATAAAAGCTGCTGTACCTTTAGCTTTTTGTACCTCGGCTATAGCGTGTAGGGTAAGAGTGGTCTTACCTGATGATTCGGGACCGTATATCTCAATTACGCGCCCTTTGGGGTAGCCACCTACACCGAGGGCAGCATCTAAGCCTATAGAACCTGTAGAGTATACTTCTACATCTTCTACAGGGCTGTCGCCTAAAGCGCGTACGGTTCCTTTGCCGTAAGCCTTATCTAGCTTGGCTAAGGTTAGCTTGAGGGCTTCTCTTTTTTGTTCTTCTACACTGAGTTCTTTGTTCTTTGCCATTAGTGTTTACTTTAATAAGGTGCAAAAATAGTAATAAAATCAGTAAGCTACAAATATTTGATAGGGCGACGTACTAAAGCGTCTGCTGTTTGCTTTGTTCTACTCTCACTACAAATAGTCCTATACCTAATCCGATGGCGAAAATGCCTAAGTCTTGCAGGTGCAGTGTATTTACTTCTTTGTAGAGAGCGCTAACAGTCATAAGACAGATACCCAATAATAAAGGAGCAGGGTAGACTTTAGTAAAGCTGAAATCTTGCTCTAAGCTGTTTAGGCGACGCAGACTAAACTGTCTCTTTCGTCTATAAATTGTATTAAAATAGAGCAATACCCCCAATATTGGGGTACCTACAATCATCAACGCCCATAAGGTAACGTCTTGTTTCTTTTCGTTCTTGTACCTTTTAAAGAGGTCAGCGAGTGCCCATACAGCGAAAGCGATCTGTAGCACTACAAGGGTAATAATTAGTTCAGTTTGCATAATAGGTGTAGTTCCTTTTGAGTGGTTATCAAAAAGATGCCACAAAGGTAGCATTTATATTTGATAAATGCAAGTCTTTTTAAGATATAAAATAAAAAAAGTCCGATAATTATTTATCGGACTTTTCCATTAACCAACCAAAACTTTAAATTATGAAAACTATTATTTGAAGTTTTACAATGAGCTACCACCCTCATTGCGTTGGCAAAGGTACGGCGTTTTTTTGAAATACCAAAATAAAATCAGACTTTAACAAAAAATTAACGCATATCACTTTTTTAGGTAGCTCATTATCAATATTTTAACTATTTGCTAAAGAACTGATTACTTTATCAGCTCCTTTCAGAATTTCCGGACTTCCTACTCCTATAGCAGTCATTCCAGCAGCTTTAGCAGCCTGTATACCCGCAGGAGCATCTTCTAATACACAGCAGCGGTCGGCACTGAGGTGTAGGGCTTCGGCTGCTTTCAAGAAAACTTCTGGGTCAGGTTTCGCTTTGCTAACCATTGTGCCATCAACTATAGCATCAAAATAAGGCAGTATACCGGTGCGTTCTAATACTAAGCGTGCATTTCTACTAGCAGAACCAAGAGCTATCTTTTTGCCTTTGCTTTTCAGTTGCTGAAGCAGTGGCAGTACCCCTGGCAATAGTTCCTTATGGTCTATATGACTTATTTTTTGCAGATAACTTTCATTCTTTCTAAGGGCGGTCTGCGCAAAAACTTCCTCGCTAAGGCTCTTGCCAGCCCACGATAATATTTTGTGCAGCGATACCTCTCTTCCTATGCCTTTCAGCTGCTCATTGTGTTCGGGAGTAAGCTCAAAACCAAACTCTTTAGCGATTTCTTTCCAAGCTAAATAATGATACTTAGCCGTATCTACTAACACCCCATCAAGGTCGAAAATATACCCATCAGCATCAGGTAGGGTGCATATAGGCTGCGGATTGTCAGAAGCAAACCATTCGGCATACGAACTTTCTGTCTCGCATAGGCGTATAGAGTAAAGCTGTACATTAGGGGGCAATTGCTGCTGAATGCGCTGTGCAAAGTCTATTACCAGATTTTCGCTCGTAGGCTGATAGGGTACACTGATGATATTATGTCCTTTGGCGCGTAGGCTTTCTGCCAACTCCTGATGAGGTGAGTTAGAGTTGAACACCATAGCGTGGTCAAAAGGGGCGATAATCTGTTCTTGCACGATGCGTTTTAGGTCGCCAAAATCGATAACCATACCGTTTTTAACGTTATGTGGGTCATTGATTGGCGTACCAATAACGGTCACTAAAAGTTTATAGCTATGTCCGTGCAGGTTTTTGCACTTGCCGTCATAGCCGTAGAGGGCGTGACCTGCCTCAAAATCAAATTTCTTTGTAATACGAATCATTTTCTAATCGTTAATTCAAAAATTCATAATTTATAATTCAAAATGCATCAGCTTTGTTTCTTTGCCATCGAATACAGCATAAGTGTAGTAGTGTATCCAGTCGCCAGTATTTATGTAGGTAGCTTTGCTGCCCAAATCGATGGTCATTGGTAGGTGCCGATGCCCAAAAAGGAAGTAATCATAATGGGTAGTCTCTAATTTGCGCTTGCAGTACTGCACTAACCACTCTTTGTCTTCACCTAAGAAATGCACGTCTTCATCACCTGAAATCATCTTGTTTTTCACCGATAAATATTGCGCTAAACGCACGCCTATATCGGGGTGCAGCCAACGGAAAAGCCACTTGCAAAAAGGATTGGTAAATACTTTCTTCATTCGCTTGTAGCCCTTATCACCAGGCCCTAAACCATCGCCGTGCCCTATCAGGAAGCGTTTGCCGCAGCTCTCCACCTCTTGCGGACGGTGAAAGACGGGTATATTGAGTTCTTTTTCAAAGTAATCGTCCATCCATAGGTCGTGGTTGCCTACGAAAAAGTAGATAGCGATACCGCTGTCGCGCAGTTCAGCCAGCTTGCCTAAGGTACGTACGAAGCCTTTAGGCACTACTGTGCGGTACTCAAACCAGAAGTCGAATAAGTCGCCTAAGAGGAAGATAGCCCCTGCATCGGCTTTTATAGTGTCGAGCCAGCGCACGAATTTTGCTTCGCGTTCCTTGCTCGCCTCAGGGGTAGGAGCCCCCAAGTGATTGTCTGAGGCAAAGTATATTTTCTTATTTTCAGTTAGTGATACGTGCAACATCTTATTTATTTCGTTTATCTTCACCCCAAAGTAGCTTGGTGCGAAGGGTTTTGATAAAGCTATCGCCCTCTAAACGAATCATCTTCACTACGAAAGGCGCTTTTCTAACTATGATACTCTGCTTATTGGGTATCGATTTGATATTCGAGTCAAGCGACATCAGGAACTTCTTTTCGCGCCCCGAAATGCTCAGTTTCACCTCTGCGTCTTCCGGAATAATAACAGGGCGAGCGCTCAGATTATGAGGAGCAATAGGGGTAAGCACAAAGTTCTTGGCGGTAGGCAATATTACCGGCCCTGCACAGCTTAACGAGTAGCCCGTAGAGCCTGTAGGGGTAGCGATGATAAGTCCGTCAGCCCAATAAGAGCATAGGTAGTCGCCGTTTAGTTCCGTATCGACAGTTATCATCGAGGCGGTATTTTTGCGAGTAACGGTTATCTCGTTCAGCGCGAAGTTTACCGTATCTACCGGCTCGCCTGTATCGGCAAACACAGCCTCTATCACCGAGCGTTCTACTATCTGATAATCGCCTTTGCGCAGTTGTTCTAATACATTAGGTAGGTCGTCTTTATGGGCGGTTGCCAAGAAGCCTAATCGCCCTGCATTGATGCCCAAAATAGGTATCTGCAAACTGCGTACATAGGTAATGCCCTTTAGCAGCGTGCCATCGCCCCCTATAGTCAGCATCACATCGTAAGAGGGGTTTAGGTCTTCGAATGAAGCAAAAGATTTAGCGCTGTTAAATGTATCAGATCTCTGCTGCAATTCCGATAGTATTTCCTGCTCTATATACACTTGGTCATCAGGGGTAAAGAGTGAGAAAAGCTGCTGTAAAATGCTTTCGTTTTCAGCAGTATATTGTCGTATATAAATAGCGATTTTCATCTTTCAAAAGTTAAGCATATTGTATAGAGACTATTCAAAAAGTCTTAATTATCGTATTTACATCGCTTCTCCCCCTTCGAAGGGGGCAGGGGGGATGTTATAATAAACTCTTCATATAAGTTTTTAAAAGTTCTACAAGGGCAACAGCTGTTAAGTTTTTACGGAATAAGGAAGTAAAATAGAAGCTAATAATCAGTTATGAGTATCATTTTTTTCTCTAAAAAACATATCGAATAAGTATCTTCTTGTCATTCCTGCATTCATAGATTTAGCAATCTCATCAATCGCTTTTTTCTTTTGATAATAAGAGAGTTTCTTTTTAGGCTTTTCTTTCTGAACAAAGGTTGGGATATTTGTAGCTGCTGCTTGCATAAGATTTTAGTATTTTGTCTTCTATAAGGCAAAGGTACAAAATAATTAGCAAATGAGAAAATTAGCCCTTGTTTTTTGAAGAAGAATTTGTATATATAGAGAAAAAGTTATATCTTTGCAGCAGCAAATTTTTAAAAGAGATGTGGGCTGAAGTTCCTAAGGCTCCAGCCCAAAATCCTTAGAACTTAATAGTTATTTTCTTTAACGAAAACACAATTAGTAACTTAAAGGATTTACACTTAATTCTAATTCTGCAGTGCATCTCTTTTAAAAATTAGCAAAGAACATCCCGTCTTTGTGTCAGGATTATAGAGTTTCTATAACGACACAAAGGTAAGGAGTTTAACAAAAAGTACAAAAATTTTAACATTTAAAAAGGCTGCTCAAAAAGTTTAGTTTACACTTTTTTGGGCAGCCTTTAATGTATAATTCCCCCTCATTACCCCCTCTGCAATAACTTATAAAACGAAGCCGACTTTATATAGCTTTGTTTCTTCTTATTCACGGGTATTACCTCTAAAAATCCTAAATCTACTAATTGTTTCAAGTCAGTGCGGGCGGTGTGGTTAGAGATGAGAAAACGGTTTTCTATCTCTTTGATGCTGAGCACTCGTTCGGGGTCGTCATAAATGATTTTGATAATTTGCGCCATACGGTCGTTTACCCCTGCTATTTTCATAAACTGCGAGGCTTGAAATATCTCTTTTTGCTTTCTGTTGATATACGTTTTCAGCGCCTCAAAAGCCTTTTCCATTGCTTTGAGTTGATAGGTAATGAAATAACTGAGATCGTTGTCATCAGCTTCAGTATGCAGAAAGGCTTTTTCGTACTGCTTTTTCGTTTCTTTTATAATACGCGAAATAGAGAGGTATTCGGTAAGCCAATAGCCCGATTTAAGCATATACCAGTAGAATACCGCCCGTGCTGTGCGCCCGTTACCATCGGCGAAAGGGTGTATAAAACCTATCATAAAGTGCAATATACAGGCTTTGATAAGAGGGTGTATAAAGGTATGAGTATCAGTGTTGAAGAAAGTGCAGAGTTGCGCTATAAGCACGGGTATTTCAGCCGCATCGGGTGGCGTGTGTACTACCTCGCTATTAGTAAAATCAACTACATAAATATCGTTATGGGTTCTAAAAGCACCTTCTTCTTCAGGTAGGTCGAGGGTTTTATAGGCTATAAGCTGATGTATATATTGCAGACTCTCAGGTGTCAGAGGCTCGTGCTTGTGTTGCACTATGTGCTGCATAGTGTTGTAGTTGTTCATAATCATCTGCTCCGACTTGCTTTTGGGCTTGGTGCCCTTCTGTATCATCTCTTTAGCCTTCTTACGAGTAGTATTAGCCCCCTCTATCTGACTGCTTGCGATAGACTCCTCAATGATAGAACTCACCATAAATTTATGCGTATCTACTTCAGCAATCCCCATATTACTCGTTAGCGTACCGCCTATATGCATATCAAAGGTGTGTAGGGCTTGCTGTATATAGTCGGTAAGCACGTAGCTAAACTGATATTTGCCAAACTGTAGCGTACGCTCATTTAAGCGGCGATAGAGTTTCACCGCTTGCCATAATTGCTCAGGAGCAGTATCTTTAGCCTTGTACTTCAACTGCGACCAATATAGGTATTCATTCTGTATTTTCTGCAGAAAACCCTCTGATAATAAAGGTTTTATAAGGTTATAAGTATCAGCACTAGGTGCAAAAGTAGGGGGAGTTTCTATCATAGTTAGATGATTTTAAAATGCAAAAATAATAAAAATTGCGTGATTTTCCACAAATCACGCAATTTTTATTATGCTGGTATTCTCTTAAAATTAAAGCGAATTTTCTTTAGTAAACTTCACGATTTCAGAGATACGTCCGAAAGCTACCCCTACTACCGTATCAGCAGCGCCGTAGTATACCGCTACTTTGTCCTCTTCAATAGAATGTAGGGCAGCACAAGGGAATACTACATTAGGCACATCGCCGGTAGTTTCGTAGAGGGTTGCAGGCGCCAAAAGGTAAGGCTGTGTACGAGCGATTACCTTGCTTGGGTCGTTTAGGTCTAATAGGG
>ERZ772921.989-NODE-989-length-16994-cov-3.229352_pt1 | contig 16994 bp, 27 predicted proteins | sample MGYA00512117_ERZ772921 | MGnify/ENA primary metagenome ERZ772921 (study PRJEB29015, sample SAMEA2737944) | human oral metagenome | biome: human oral; feature: human-associated habitat; material: dental | place: China | collected 2150 ... | reverse complement strand
CTTTAAATTTTTCTATATTAGATAAAATTCTTCTTGCTATTGAACGAGATATAAGATGTTCTCCTAAATATTCTTCAGCTAAATGAACTGTAATCTCTGTTTTATTAAAAACATAGTCATCATCAGTATAGCTATCAAAGACTTCCTTAGTTGTCCTATTAGTATTTTTATCTATAATAAAATAAACTAATGTTCCCTTTATATTTTCTTTTTTATTATGCTCAAAATGATAAAAATAGTCTTTATTTCCTGAATAAAAATTTTTATTATATGAATCTATTAAAAAATAATCAACAACTTTTGATGAGAAAAAGATTCCCTCTCCACTATGGTTTTCTGGATCAGAAGTTATTTTTCCCTTTTTTAATTCAAATATAGCTTCATTTTCATTTTTTAAATTATAGTTTTTAGTTACATTTTCAAAATCTTTTATAATCCCAATACTTTTCATTGTTGGTTCTACAACAAATAAGTTTATTTCAGATGCGCAAAACATTGATGTTCCAACACTGTCAATACCAGCAGTTTGGTCTGTAATTACCATCATATTTTCATCATCAAGAAGTCGGTTATATATAAGTTCATTAGCTTGAAGTTTACCATGGAAACATTGACTTCCGAAGTTGTTCTTCATCTGTATATGTTCCTGTTGTTACTAAAGCTATATTATCTTTAACTGTTGCATATTTCTTAAAAAACTCATCTTCAAGTGTTGGCATTATAAATTTAGAAGTATAGTCTGGAGGTGTTGTCCCTATAATTATTGGTTCTTTTTCCTTTACTTTTCTATTTCCTTCAAAATATCTTCCGAAGTTCTTCTATTCTATCTCCAAGTTCTATTTTATCCATTCCAATACTTTTACCTACATGTGAATTTATATCTGCATCAAATAATACTACATTTTTCACATAGTTTTTCACATATAATGCAAATGCTGTTGATATTGTTGTCTTTCCGGCTCCCACCTTTTCCTACAAATGATATTCTCATAATTTTCTCCTATTCAATATATTTCAATAATCCTATTCTAACACAAAAAAGAACAAATTGCAATTCATTTGCATTTTGTTCTTTAAAATTATTTTCTCTTTTATTTTTTTACTTTAAACTTTAAACTTCAAATCTCTCATTAACACTATTATATATTGAAATTTTTACATGTTGAATTTTATTTGTTAAATGATTATTTTTATTCTTTAAATATATTGCTCTTAATCTTAATGTATATTCTTTACCATCTACTACTTTTTTAGCTATAACATTTATTCTTATATCTTCTGCTTTATCTTTTGTTTTTTCATAATTATCTGAATAATGTATAATTTCAATAAATCCTAACTTTTTACAAAATTCTTCTAATCTTTCTCTTACTTCTTTAATACTTACTTCTTTTTCTGAATCTTTAGCAATATCTGTTTGTATTGACTTTGTTTCTTCTCCTTTTTTTATGATTATAAGCTTATTAATATTTTTAATACTAAATTCTTTATTATTTTCTGCATATACTTCTTTAATATTTTCCTCTACTTTAATATCATTATCTTTATCTTCTCCAAAGAAATTTTTAAATTCTTTTATTAGATTTTCTTTATTATATACTTCTTTTTCTAATGTATCTGTATTCATCAAATTCTCTGATTTTTCTTCTTTATTAATAGTATTATTTTCCTTTGTCTTGTTTGAATTATTAATATTATTAGTCTTAAAATATATAGCAATTACTGATATACTTAATGCAACTATTATTATAATTATTATATTTTTAATTTTATCTTGCATTTTAACCTCTTTCTATATTATATTTCCTTGCCCTCATTATAATTAAATAATATCTATTTTACAATATATATAATCATTTTAAAACAAAAAAATATGACCTTTTAAAATAATTTTAATTAGTCATATTTTATATATAATATTTATATATTTTTTATTATTCCATTACTTTCTACTATTCTTCCTCTTTATTGATATCTGTATTATGATTATTATCATTCTTACCTTTTAGGTCTTTGTGAAGATCATGAATAATTTCATTTATTCTAGAACCATATTCAACAGATTCATCATATATGAAAATTAAGCTTGGCATTTTTCTAAATTGAAGTGTGTGTGCAAGTCTTGTTCTCATAAATCCTGCTGCTTTTTTAAGTGCAAGCATTGCTTCCTTCTTATTCTTTACTGCAATCATACTTACATAAACTTTTGAATTACTAAAATCTGGTGCTGTATCTACCTTGTTTACAGTGATAAGCCCTGTTATATTTGTATTAGTAAGTTCTCTTGATATTATATTTGAAAGTTCTCTTTTTATACTTGAGTTTACTCTTTCCATCCTATTTGTCATATTTTCTCCTATTTAGTTAAACTTTTTCTCTTTATTTCTTGCATTTCATATACTTCTAATGTATCTCCAACTTGGATATCATTAAATCCTTCAATTTGAATACCACATTCATATCCATGTGCAACTTCTTTAACATCATCTTTAAATCTCTTAAGTGATGAAAGCTTAGAATCACATAATACTACATTATCTCTTATTATTCTAACACCTGCATTCCTTGTTACTTTACCTGTTAATACATATGCCCCTGCAATAACACCAACTTTAGAAATCTTAAATGTTTCTCTTATTTCTGCTGTTCCTATTACTTCTTCTTCATATTCTGGGTCAAGCATTCCTATCATTGCTGACTTAACATCTTCAATTGCATTATATATTATTGAATATTGTTTTATTTCTATTCCATCTTTATCTGCTTCTAATTTAGCTATAGGTTCTGGTCTTACATTAAATGCTATAATTAGTGCTCCTGCAACTTTTGCAAGGTTTACATCAGATTCTGATACTCCACCTACACTTGAGTGAATAACTTTTATTGCTACTTCATCTGTAGATAAGTTTTCTAAAGATTTCTTAATCGCTTCTGCTGTTCCTAAAACATCTGCCTTAACAACAATATTTAATTTTTTAATCTTACCTTCTGCTATATTTGCATATAGGTCTTCTAATTTAACTGCTGAAGTTGTACCAATCTTTTGTTCTCTCTTAGCTCTTTCTCTTCTTTCTACAAGTTTTCTTGCTGTTTTTTCATCAGATACTTCATAGAAAACTTCTCCTGCTTCTGGTACAACATTTAATCCTGTTACTTCTACTGGTGTTGAAGGTCCTGCTTCTCTTATTCTCTCACCTTTAAAATTAATCATATTTCTTATTCTACCTATTGCAGATCCAACAATTATTGTATCACCAATATTTAATGTACCTCTATCTACAAGCATACTTACAACAGGTCCTTTTGCCTTATCAAGTCTTGCTTCTAATACTGTACCTTTTGCCTGTTTCTTAGGATTTGCTTTTAATTCTAATATATCTGCTTGTAATTGCACCATTTCAAGTAATGTATCAATTCCTATGTTTTCTTTTGCAGAAATTGGAACAAGGATTGTATCTCCTCCCCATTCTTCTGAAACAAGTCCATAATTTGATAATTCTTGTTTAATCTTATCCAGGTTTGCTCCTGGAAGGTCTATCTTGTTTATAGCTACTATAATTGGTATTTCTGCCGCTTTAGCATGGTTTATAGCTTCTATTGTTTGTGGCATTACCCCATCATTTGCTGCAACTACAAGTATAGCAATATCTGTTGCTTTTGCTCCTCTTGCTCTCATTGATGTAAAAGCTTCATGTCCTGGTGTATCTAAAAATGTCATCAGCTTATTATTTACCATTACTTGATATGCACCAATATGTTGTGTGATTCCTCCTGCTTCTTCTGCAATCTTGTTTGTATTTCTAATTGCATCTAAAAGTGATGTTTTACCATGGTCTACGTGTCCCATTACAACAACTACAGGTGGTCTTTCTACAAGTTCTTCTTTCTTGTCTTCTGTATCATCAAATAATATTTCTTCATATGATACAACTTTTTTCCTATTAACATTTATTCCATATTCTGATGCTATTAAAAATGCTGTATCAAAATCTAAATCTGTATTTAAAGATACCATTACTCCCATTTTTATAAGGGTCTTCATAACATCTGCTACTGTTACTTTTAATTCTTGTGCTAAATCTTTTACAACTATTGTATCTCCTATTGTGATTTCTGTATGTTTAGCTTGTTCTTTTGCTTGTTTCTTTTCTTTTTCTTTCTTCTTAGGTTTTATTCTTTTTGATCTTCCTGATGAATACATATCAAATATATCTCCACTTTCAATCATTCCGAGATATATTTCCTGTACCTTTAAATACTTTTAAGTCATCAACATCAAAATCTTCTTCTCTGCTTATTCTTTGTTTTTTCTTTGACTCTTCTTGTTGCTTATTATCTCTATCTTTTTCTCTACTTCTATCCCTATCTCTTTGCTGTTTAGTTGTTATCCTTGCATTTTCTTTTCCATTCTCATTAGATTTATCTATGTTTAAAGAATCCATCTTACTTTCTTTTCCTCTAAATCTATTTTCTCTTGATTGTTCTTTTTCTCTATCATTCCTATTATAATTTAACTTTTCTGAATTATACCCTCTATTTGAAGCTGAGTTATTTTCGTCTCTTCCTCTTTTTTTATTTTCAAACTTACCTTTTCTATCTTTTAAATTTTCTCTCTCTTTATTTTTATCTTTTCTCTTATTGTCTTGGTTATTATAGTTAATCTTATTATTTTCTTTTGTATTTTGGAAATTATTTTTAGTATTTCTATTTTCTTGATTATTAGCATCTTTACTATTATTTAAGTTAGGATCTGAGTTTATTGTAGACATATTTTTATTGTTTCTTTCTTCTTTATAATTTTTATTATTAGATTTGTTTTGCATATCTTCCTTATTCATATCTATTTCTTTGCCTTCTTTAATATTTATATCTTGTTTTTCTTTCTTTTTTCCCAAACCTAATAATTCATTTAAAGTCATAGGCTTATTTTCTTTTTTAGGTTTTCTTGAAACAATATTATATTCTTTTTGTGTATTTTTAGAAATCTTTCCTACTTCTTCTAAATTTTTTACTACTTTCTTATTTTCATCAACAACAACCTGTCTTCTTATTATAACTGGTTCTTCTTTTTTTTCTACTTTTTCCATATCTTTTATATTATCACCTGTTTTAGTTATCTTTTCTTTATTTTCTAAACTTAAAATTATCTTATTTGCTTCTTCTTCTGTTATATTATTTAAATGACTTTTTACCTCTATACCTAAGCTATTCGCAATCTCTATAGTCTCTTTATTTGTCTTATTTATTTCTTTTGCTAATTCATATATTTTTTTATTCCCCATTTATTTCCTCCAAAATACTTTTTATAATTCCTTTTGATAAGTTATTATCACATATACCTATTATAGGCTTATTTACTTTTCCAACAGCACTGCTATTTTCTTCTTTTGTTCCTACTATAATAACCTTAATCTTTTTATTTTCTTGTTCTGATATTTCTTTACTTATGCCTTTCTTATTATATCCATTATTTGTATATCTATTTTCAAATACATTTTCTAATCTTTTTAAAAACTTTTCTTTTGCTTTTTGAGACATATCTTCAGATATTATAATCAAAGAAATCTTGTTTCTCTCAAGTCCTAAAATAACATCATCATCTCCAAACATTATCTTTCCTGACTTTGAAGCAAATCCTAGTAAGTTTAAATATTTCTTTTTATATATATTTGTTACATATAATATATAATTATTATTCAATTTATTTTTTTTGTTTCTTTCTTTTCCTTCTTCTTTTCTTATATATTTTTCATTACTTTTTTGCATATTTTTTTAATTCTTCTTTTTCCTCATCTTTTAATGATATATTAAAATATCTTTCAATTGTTCTCTTTTTTAAAGCATTATTAATACATTCTTCTTTTCTACATAAATATAATGTTTTTCCCATCCCTTGTATATTTAATTCTTCTGATACAATAATCTTCTTATTATTATCAATACCTAATTGCATATACTTATTTTCCAATATATTTTCTTTTGTTTTTAAAATACTTTGAAAACATCCTTTACACTTTCTCGTATTTTTAATTTTCCTCATTTTCTTTTTCTTCTTCCATATGTACAATATCTTCTAAAGTTTCTTCAATTGCTTTTTCTTCTTCTTTTTCTTCTATTTCAGTATCTTCAAACTTTTCTTCTACTTCTTGAATACTTTCTGTATTTTCAATTTCTTCTTCAATCTTATCCATATCTATTAAAGTTTCTTTTTCACCATTTTCAAGCATTTCTTTAAATTGTGTTATTCCTTTAATATCTATTGACCAATGTGTAAGTTCTACTGCAAGTCTTACATTTTGTCCTTTTTTACCTATTGCTAATGTTAATTGTTCATCAGAAACTATAACCTGTGCAAATTTTGTTTCTTCATTAACATCTATTGCCATTATTTCTGCTGGTAACAGTGCTTGTGCTATAAATTTAGATGGATCTTCACTCCATTCTACAACATCTATTTTTTCTCCGATGAAGTTCTTTTTTTATACTTTCAATTCTAAGTCCTTTTGGTCCTATACATGATCCTACAGGATCTATATTTTCATTTTCTGAATATACAGCAACTTTTGCTCTAACCCCTGGTTCTCTTGATACTGATTTTACTTCTATTAATCCTTCATCTATTTCTGGTATTTCATATTCAAAAAGTCTTTTTAAAAATTCATTTGATCTTCTTGATACAACTACTTGTACATCTCCTTTTTCTCTTTGAATAACATCTTCTACATATACTCTTATCTTTTGGTTAACCTTATACTTATCTTTTTCTACTTGTTCTTTTAATGGCATAACTCCTTCTAATTTTCCGAAGATCAAGTATTACTGTTTTCCCAGGTACTGCTTTTTGAACTATCCCTGTTATGATTTCACCTTTTTTTTCTTGATATTCTGCATATCTTACTTCTTTTTCCTTTTCTCTTAATCTTTGTACTATTATTTGTTTACCTTTTTGTATTGCTATTCTACCAAAATCTTTTGGTACTATAACCATACTTATAACATCTCCTACTTTTACTCTTTTCTTTTTCTTTCTTGCATCTTCTAATGATATTTCCTTTACATCATCTTCTACTTTTTCAACAACTGTTTTCTCTGCAACTACAATTATATCACCATTTTTATCTATATCTATTTTAACATTTTCTTCTGTTCCATAGTTTTCCTTATATGCTGCTTCTAATGCAGTTATAAGAGCGTCTTTCATATATTCTTGTGATATTCCTTCTTCTTTTTCTAATTCTTCCATTGCTTTTATAAGCTCTCTCATATTAATTGATTTCATACTCTTTTTCTCCATTAACTTAAATATTTATATATTTTTCTTACACAATTCATTTCTCTTTAAAATATGGAAGGACCTTTTTAGCCCTTCCATATTTATTATAACATGAACTTTACAATATATATGATACCATTTTTTAACACATTTTGTCAACCACTATAACTATGGGTCAATTTGCATTTAAAGTGCAACATTTCTAATACTTTCATGTATGGTATATAATAATTTAACTTTTTCTCTCCAAATCATTTAATTTTGATACCATTTTATCTAAATCTTCAGCACTATATTTAGTAAATGCAAAACATATTTGGTGGAAATTTTGTATTGTTATAATATTATATTTTTTTCATTCAGTTATTTTAATAACCAATCTATTATGTTTATCTTTGTTATACCTTCATAATCAGCTGTTAAGTCCATATCCGTTGTTATTAGATATTTAGGATAATGATCTTCTGTATTTTTTAATGCTCTTAATTCTCTTTCTAAAACTTTTTCATCTCTTACTGTAAGAGCTACTTGAAAATATTTTATTCCATTCCTATTTTCTGCCACAAAATCAATTTCAGTATTATTTACTTTCCCTACATATACCCTATATCCTCTTCTTAATAATTCAAGATATACTATATTTTCAAGTATATGCCCCATATCACTATCTGCTTTTTTACCAAGCAAATAACTTCTAAGTCCAGTATCTACCACATAATACTTATAATCTCTTGATAACAATTTTTTTCCTTTAACATCAAATTTTTCCGCTTTATATATCAAATAACTTTCTACAAATGATCTAATATAGTTTTCTACTGTATGATTACTAATAGAAATGCCCTTACTTGTTAATGTATCACTTATTTTTTTTGTAGAGATTACACTACCTATACTATCAAATATGAATTTTATAATATTTTCCAAAAGTGTCTTATTTACTATTTTATTTCTTGCCATTATATCTTTAAAAATAATTGTTGAAAATATGCTATCTAAATATGTATTTATACCATCAATGTCTAAATCCAATATACTTAACACTCCTGGCATACCTCCATTTTTCATGTACTCTAAAAATAATGATTGGTAATTAATGTTGTTTTCAAATCCTGATACATATTCCTTAAAAGATAATGGTAACATTTTTATTTCAACATATCTTCCTGTTAATAATGTAGCAAGCTCTCCTGATAATAGGAATGCATTTGAACCTGTTATATATATGTCTATATTTTCTTTTATATACAATCCATCTACTGCTTTTTGGAATTCTTCTATATTTTGAATTTCATCTAAAAATACATAGTGTTTTTTATCATCTTTGATTTTGCTCATAATATAATTATATAATTCCCTATAATCTTTAAAATCATAGTCTAACGATTCCAAGTTTATTGATATTATATGTTTATCATCTATTTTTAATCCTCTTAAATATTCTATATATAATCTAAATAATGTTGATTTACCACATCTTCTTATACCTGTAACTACCTTAATTAAATTTTTATCTTTCCACTTCTTAAGTTCTTCTATATATTCTGTTCTTTCTACTATATTCATATTATCCCCTTCAATTATATTATATATAATAAGGGAATATTTAGCAACAGTATTGGAATTATTTTTCCAATGCTGTTTTCAAAAAGATACTTTTAGAATTATTTTTCCAATTATTCTTCATTAATAATCTTATTATACAATACCATTAGTTTTTCCACTAATTGAGATTCTCCCATTTCTCTAGCTTTAAATCCATATACCTCAAAAACTGCTTTATCATTTTCTTTATGTGCTTTTCTAAGATCTATTGGCATTGTTAATTCATTATATAGGTCTGCTAATGTTGAATTTTCATATTTTTTTCTTACTTCTAATATTTATCTTGCAGTTTTTTTCATTTATTTTATACTATAATATTAACATATATTTTCTTTTTTCTATATATTAAACTATTATTTACATTAATATTTTTTTATTTTTATCTCTTAACCTCTTTTATTCTGTGACTAATCATTATTACTATCTTGCATAATTCAAACTATATCCTTTCTGTGTGGTTAGAAATAGGATACTACATTTCTAACTTATGCTCTTTTTTATAATTTTATATCCCCATTAAAAGTATAGTATCTAGATATACTAGATATAAAAAGAACACATCTTTTGGATGTGTTCTTAACTAAATTATTTTTTAATAAACTATTTATTTTTTTCTATACTTATCTTTAGAAATTTTTTCTTTTTTCAAAAGTTTTCCTTCCCTATAGATTTCTCTCTTTTTTATTTTCTTTTACTTTTTGAGACAATTTAACATTTAACTTTTCTGAATTTCTTCCCCACATTTCAAAAACATGGGTACGATTCACTTTATCTAGATAAAGCACTATTTTTATTGGATACTTTCTTGTGTTTTTAAACACTAGATCTATTAATCCATAATATACCGTCGCATCCCTTCCGGGAGCTATATATTCTGAAACTTTAGGATGCGCCTTTCGTTCCAAAATCTTTATATTAGAAAAAAGTGCGCAATTATATAATCCGGTGGTTGCTTGACATATTCCTCCACCTATATCTTTTGTAAGTTTCCCTCTTACATATACAGGTCCAAATTTATACCCTTTTTCTTCTGTTCTTTCTCCAATGTTTTTATTAAAGGAGAATATCTCTCCTGGCATTACTATTGTACCGTTTATTTCTTTGTTTATAAGTTCCATGTTTATTGTATGGTTCTTATCATCTGTATCATAACTTATTTCCTGTCTATGCAATAAATCTGAAAACATTTCCTCCTCTCTTATATTTTTTCTTAATTTTTTTCTTCTGAATTTTCTCCAACTTTGAAGAATCTTTTTAGCTATTTTTCTTAATCTTCTCATCTTTCTCGCCTCTCTTACATGTTATTTAACCGTAAAATAATATTTTACCTAATATAATTATATCATAATTTTATTTAATAACAAAATAATCTAGGGTTCAGAGCATATTATATACCGTATTTTCCCTAGATTACCTTTTCTTTTCATTTTATTTTAAGTTTAATTTCTTATTATTTCTTTGTACCTCTTTGTATTATTCTTGCAAGGGGGTTATATGTATCTACACTTATTAATTTCTTTTCTTTTAATACTCCATCTACATATGTTTCCTTATATGTATTTACAGTATATCCTCTAGATCCACCTTGTACTACTTTTGTTTTTCCAGCTTTTAATTCTGGATTATCTTCATATTTAGTTTCTGGTTCTTTTGAAGATGTTCTTTGTGTATATACTTTTGTTGTTACTTTATCCACATTTATACCATATATTGAGATTTTTTCAATTCCATTTTGTGTTGATGCCACTATTTTTATAGGGTATTTTGTTGTATTTTTAAATTTAAAATCTATTGCACCATAAAATACTGTTGCATCTCTACCTGGATCTGCATATGATGTTATAAACGAGTGGTTTGATCTACTTGTTATTTGTAAGTCTGATAATAATGCTGCATTATATAGTGTCGAAGAAACTTGGCATATTCCTCCTCCTATATCATCTACAACTTTACCACCACTATATATAGGTGCCGCTCTATATCCTGCATCTATTGTTCTTTTACCTACAACCCTATTATATGAGAACTCTTCTCCGTGGTCTTAAAATATATCCATTAATTTTATTTGTTGCAAGTCTTAAATTTGTTGTTCTATCAGTATTTCCTGTATTATAGTTTGTTTGATATGTTCCGAAGTAAGTCTGGGAATATATCTTTCCCAAGCTTATCATATGTTATTTCTGCTTTTACTTTTTTAAGTGGTATTATATATTCTTCTTTCTTTTCCTTTAATATATTTCTTGCCTCTTCCATTGAGACTGCAAAATCAAGTCCATCTTTATCTAATTTAAGCTCTTTTGTCTGTTCATTATATGTTGCATTTTCTGGCTTTTCATATATCTCACTATATATTTTTTCAATGTCTATATTATGTGGCTTAATAATATTTATTGGTATTGTAATTTTTAAATCTTCTTCTTTTATTTTGTTTGTATCTTTCATTAAAGTTACTATTTGTTCTCTTAAAGATAGTTTATTTACTTCATTCCCTTCCATTCCTGGATATATTAAAAGTTTGTTTCCATCTATATTATATGATGGTTCTTTTACTTTATCTGGTATTTTACCTGAAATCTCCTCAAGAAGTGTTTTCATAAGATCTTCATTTATACTACTATTTAATTCTATTTCTTTTTTTTCAAAATATTGTAAAAGGATAGTATAATTATTTTCTACTATATTTCCGATTTCTTCCTATCATATATGCTTTATCTACTGCACTATTTATATCTACCTTAAATTCTACCATTTCAGGTTTTATTATATGTTCATAATCTTTTAAACTTGCTTTTATTTCCTTACTAGCTTTTTCTGTATATATTGTTTCTATTTTTTCTTTTGCCTTTTCTTTACTCATATTTCCAACATTTATATCTCCAATATATACATTTGGAACTATTACATCTTTACCCATATATATGACAGAAAAACATGTTGAAATTATAGCAATAAGTGATATTAGAACTAAAAATATTATTATAGATATTCTTTTCTTTCTATTATTGCCAAGTTTTTCTATGACCTTTTTTTGTATATCTTCTTCTAATTCTTTTTTTTCTAACTCTTTTTTAGTTATTATTTTAACATCTTCTTTATTATTTTCTTTTAATTTTTCATTAGTCTTTTCTTGTAACTTATCTAATTGTTCTTCTGTTTCTATTTCATCTACTTTTACTTTTCCTACACTATCTAAAACAACTCTTTTTTCTTTATTAGATTTAGTATTTTCAAGTTCATCTATATTATCACTTTCTATTATATCTTCTTTATTTATGACATTTTCTTCTGTTCTTTTATCTTCATTTTTTGTTTTTGATCCTGATTTCGATTTTTTATCTTTATTCTTACCTTTTTCTTTTTTTACTTTATCTTTATCTTTTATCTCTTTATCTATAATATTATTTGTCTTTTTATTTTTTATATTACTTTTAATATCATTATTATTCTTTTTATTATTACTCTTTTGTTTTTTACCCCTCTCTTTACCTTTCTTACTTACTTTTTCTATCTCTTCTTTTTCTTCTCCCATATTATAATTTATCTCCTTGTGTCATTATAATTTGTATATTCTTTCTTTTCTATATTCATCCTATTTTCAAGAACTTTTGGGAAAACTCCGAAATGCTTTAGTTATCGCATTAATTACTTGTTCTGAAAAAGCAAATATATTTTTAGATTTTTTAATTACTAATAAGTCATTCTGTTTTTTTTGGGAATATATATTCTTTAAATTTTCTGGTTCTATTATTGCAGTTAACTCTTCTTCTATATGTATTTTTCTATTTTCTTTATTATTTTTTTCTGTATTTGTTATAGAATATACTTCTACCTTATTTTTTTCTTTCCTAAACACTGCTTTAACAATATATCCAATTTCTGATTTTTCAAATTCATATTTTTCTTTATCTATTTGTAAAAAATATTTTTGTAAATCTTTATTATCATAATCAACTATTTCATTATTTTCTGATTCTTTCTTATATATAACCTTATACTCTTTCCCTATTATTATCTTATCAGTATTTAGGTATAGTCCTTTTATTATTTCCATACTATCACCTATCTAAATTATTCTTATATTTTATTTATACTTATTTAATATTATTTTACTATTATAGTTATTGCTTGTAATATGTTTTTTACTGGCAATATTTCTATCTTATACTTTTCTTTTTTTTCAAGCTTATTATATGTAACAAGTGGTATTATTACTTTTTTAAAGCCCATCTTTTCTACTTCCATAATTCTTTTTTCAATCATAGCAACATTTCTTACTTCACCTGTAAGTCCTACTTCTCCTATTATAGCCATATCATTATCTATATGTATCTTCTTATAGCTTGATACTATTGCAAGAACAATTCCGAAGATCTATTGCAGGTTCTGTTATTTTTATTCCTCCTGCTATATTCATATATACATCTTGACTACTAAGTGGTATTCCTGCATATTTTTCTATAACAGCAAGCATTAAATTTAACTTATTTGTATCTATACCTGAGCTACTTCTTCTTGGCATTCCAAATGCTGTTCTTGTTGTAAGTGCTTGTAATTCTAGAAGTATTGGTCTTGTTCCTTCTAGTGACGATACTACAACTGTCCCTATAGTATCTGATTCTCTATCTTCTATTAAAACAGATGATGGATTTTTTACTTCTTTTAATCCTTCTTCTCTCATTTCAAAAATCCCGATTTCATCTGTTGAACCAAACCTATTTTTTACAGTTCTTAATACCCTATATGCAAAATGTCTTTCACCTTCTAAATATAGTACTGTATCTACCATATGTTCTAAAACTCTTGGTCCTGCTATATTTCCGGTCTTTTGTAACATGTCCTACTATTACTGTTGTTATTCCATTTTTTTTACAAATATTCATAACTTTTGATGTTACTTCTCTTACCTGGCTAACACTTCCTGCTGCAGATGTTATTTCTGGCGAATTCATTGTTTGTATAGAATCTATTATACAAAATTCTGGCTTTTCTTGATATATCTTTTCCTCAATTTCTACCATATCTGTTTGTCCGTAAAAATATAGGTTATCACATTTTATTCCAAGTCTTTCAGCTCTTATAGATACTTGTTGTGCAGATTCTTCTCCGTGATATATATAATACTTTTTTGTCTTTTCCAATATTATTGCAAATTTGAAGTATTATTGTTGATTTCCCGAATTCCTGGCTCTCCACCTATTAATGTAAGTGATCCTTTCACAAATCCACCACCGAAGAACTCTATCTGATTCATTATATCCTGTAGACATTCTTGTATATATATTTTTCGGTGTGTCTATAAGTTTTACAACTTCTATTTTTTTACCATCCATATCTGTATATACTGTTTTATCATCTCTTGCTTTTATATTCTGTGCTTTTTCTTCATAATATGTATCCCATGAACCACATGAAGGACATTTACCTACCCATTTTGGTGTTTCATTTCCACATTCTGAACATACCCATATAGTTTTTAATTTTGCCATTTTACCTCTTTCTATGGTATTAAATTACTTTAATTATTTTTCTTAATTATAATATATTCTCTTTAAACATTCTATCTAAAACATCAATATACATTCCGATGTGCCCATGTAAGTCCTATTATCCATTTCGGTTCTAATAGTTCATTATCTATTTGTTCTGGTATAAATCCATGAATATTTGCTGTATTTGTAACAAATTTTAGATTTTCTAATGCTTCTTCTTTTCTATTTCTTTCAATATTATATTTAGCCATCCAAAGATTTGATAAACTCCATGGATTTTTTCCGTCCTAAATAATTATCATTTTCATATCTTAAATATCCGCCCAGTATATGTTCTTAAATTCATTTCAATTGCCATATATGTATTTATCATCTTCTTTTCATTTACAGTAAATATATTAAATGGAGTTACTAAAGATAGTGCAGATATATCTATCTTAGGATTTTCAACATCATTTACATATGCTTGTTTTTCATTTGAATACATATTCATATGTATCCATTCTTTTACATCTACTAAAAGTGGATTTATCTTTTGTATCTCTTTATTTATCTGCTCTACTTTAAGTCTATTTTCCTTATATGTATCTTTTACTATTTCATAAATTTTACTCATTGTTTTTAAACTTGCAAATACTGCAGATATACCAAATACACTTTCTCCTACATAATTTTCCCAAAGATCAAAAGTCTTTGTCTTCTTAAATGTTATCACATTTTCTAAGTATCTTACTATATACTTATATGCATTTTGTAACATTGGTAATATTCTTTTTAAAAATAATATATCTTTTGTATAATTATAATAATCATATGCTATAAGAATGTTTATAGCTGTTTCATCTATCTGATATCCGCCAGCTTGGTGCAAGTCTTGTATCACTATAGAATCGTTGTTCCCATCTTCCATTCTTACTTTGAGTATTTTTAGCAAATATTTCTAGATATTTTCTTACATTTTCAGACATCCCTAATATATTATATGCTTTCATAACATAATATAGGTCTCTTGGCCATACATATCCGGTATCCTCCGAGAATGTTCTCTTTTTTCATCTGCTTCTAATGCTGCAATTACTCCACCTGTTGATTCATTTTTTAATAGATTTAATAATATTATACTCTGCTTATATATTTCTGCTGTTTTTAAATCTACTTTTGATAAATCATGTTTTACATGTTTTTCTATTAAATGTTTCCAATATCTTATAGCTTCATGTTCTCTATCTTTAACATTTATTTTCTTTGCACGAATTATTTCCATTTCAAGTGCTGACATTTCTTTTTTATCATTTTCATTAAAATATATATATAATGGAAATTCTTTTATTTCATTTGGTCCTATTACTATTTTTTCAAATTTAATAGTAGATTTAGAAGAAAGCCCAACATATTCTTGTTCTATATCTTCAAAATTCTTAAAATAGTCTATAGGATATTCTAACATTATATCTGAATTTACCTTTTTTCCTATAATATCAGATTTTGAAAATATTGCAACACTATATCCGGTGATTATAATGTATAAGTGCCTCTTGCATTATCATACTTGATGAATTTTCATAAATACTTCCGAGTTATTCCGACTATGTATCATTGGATATATTATAATCTTTTTATTTGAACTATTTTTGATTTCGTAATTTCTTATACACATATTTTCATTTAATGGTGCAAAATCTGTTTGCATTATACTTATATCTTTATCTAATATATACATGTTTGTTTTAAGTATATTTGTGTCTTGTACATATTTTTGTTCATAATCTGTATTATATTCTTCTCCACAAACATGTATATATTCATTTTCTTCCATTTCATCATATATTTTAAATGCTATATGCATATCGCTTATTTGACTTTTAAAATCTGGCTGTGGGAAATATGCCCTAAGAAGTTTTCCCCTAGTATCTATTCCTAATGTTACTTTTCCATTACCAATTATAGCATTATTAAAATATATATTTTTTGTCATAACCATTCTCCTATATTATATCATCAATATCATCAAGTTCTTCAACCACTTTATCTGTTTTTACTTCTTCTTTTACCTTTTTAGGTCTTCCTCTTTTTTTAATAGGCTTCTCTTGTTTTTCTTCACTTTCAATTTCAATTTTATTATTATCTGCAGTTATATTTTCTTTTAAGTCTTTATCATAATTTTTATCTTTTTCTAAAGTCTCATTTTCTATTATATCTTCTTCTTTTTTCTCTTTTAATATCAATTTAATTGTATCTTCAAGTTTTCCAAGTTTTATTAGTACTTCTTGTAATATTCCCATATCTGTATCATTTACAATATTTTCTGATTTTACATGTACATGTGTCATTCTATCTGCTATAGTATCTGAAAGTATAGAAATTTCTTCATTAAGATCTGAAACCTTATTTGCAAAATCAATTTTTTCTTCTCTTGTTGCAACAACTTTTTCTTTTTCAAGTAAGTTTTCTTCTTTTTCTACAATTTCATCAACTCTGAAACAATCACCAAAACTTGGTATTTCTGTTTCTATTCCATATTCTTCTTCTATTTTATTTTTTAAAACATTTTGTGCTTCTTCTTCACCATGTACTAAAAATATTTTTTTAGGCTATGTTTCAGGAAAAATAATAGTATCTGCAATAGT
>ERZ772921.988-NODE-988-length-17022-cov-3.342194_pt1 | contig 17022 bp, 17 predicted proteins | sample MGYA00512117_ERZ772921 | MGnify/ENA primary metagenome ERZ772921 (study PRJEB29015, sample SAMEA2737944) | human oral metagenome | biome: human oral; feature: human-associated habitat; material: dental | place: China | collected 2150 ... | reverse complement strand
AGCCGTAGCTTCCGCTATGAAAAGGGCCTCTGCGGAAAAAGCAAAGGAGCTCGCCGGCCGAACGGCAAATCGCGTTAAATCAGTCGATTTCCGAGATGAGCTGAAGCACGTTTTCGCGGTCCAGCTCGGCATCGCTTAGATCAATGGCATAGCTGTAGCCGCCCTTTGTCCAGCTCGCGGCAAAAATCCTCTGCCCATCTCCCCGGAGGCGGATCTTTACTCCGTCCTGCTCGACCTCCTCATCCAGCGTATAGGTATTATAGTCGCCGCTAAGCTCCTCCTCTCCCAGGCCCTTCCGGACGCGAAGTCCCTCCTCTCCCGCATCATTTTGATAGAGGACCTGGATCATCTCCCCTTCCATGACGGAAATGCTCTGTCTCCCATAATTTCCAACTTTTTCCGCCGTCTTTAGAGAAAAGCCGGCCAGCTCCTCCGCCTCTTCAAGACTTCCCACCTCGATAAACGGGTTCGGAAGCTTCATACTCTCATCGCCTGCGGCTTCCTTTTTCTCTCCGGCCATATTTCCCTCTGTCGCTTCCTTCCTCTCTCCGGATACTGCTCCTCCGCTCTTTCTCGCATCCAAAGCTCCCGGCTTCACTCTCTGAAAGCTTCGGATTCCAAAAAAGGCGAGAAGACAGGCCGCAGCGACAGCGACTCCTCCGTAAACTCTCCGGCTCCTATGGATTCGGCTCCTGTCTTCCGGAAGCTTCTCCCCGGATATCCCGTCTTTTCTTTCCTCTTCTCCTTTTTCCCCTTCTCCTTTTTCCTGCTTTCCTTCCTCATCGCCCTCCCGCAGGAGGCCTTCTGGCAGGGCCTCCTCGATATAGCGATCCTCGACTTCGCCGATCTCCTTCAGAAATTTCTCTGCCTTCATAGGAAAAAGCCCTCCTCCATCAAATGCTTCTTCAGTCTTCCGCGGGCCCGCAAAAGACTCATCTTTACCCCGCTCTCTGTCAGAGCATACTCTCCGGCGAGCTCCTTTATGGATCTGAGATACCAGTATCTCCCGACAAAAAGCTTTCGGCTTTCCTCCTTTTCCGACTCCAGAAAGCGGTTCAGACAGGCCGTAAGACTGAGTCTTTCCGGGAGCTCGTCCGGGTTTCCGATGGAGGAAGCAAGATCGGAAATCTCTTCCAGCACCACCGTGATTTCACCGCCGCCCCTCTTTTCCGCTCTGGCCTTCTCCCAGCGGTTGAGGGCGAGATTTCTTGTGATTTTTCCGAGAAAGCTCCGGAGCACGGAGGGGCGGTGCGGAGGGATGCTGTTCCAGCATCGAAGCCAGGTGTCATTCACACATTCTTCGGAGTCCTCCCGGCTGAAGAGGATATTTCTCGCGATGGCATGGCAATAGCTCCCGTATTTCCCGGCACTTTCCGAGATCGCGCTCTCCTCCCTCTGCCAGTATAGATTTACAATCTGTTCGTCTGTCATTTGAACTCCTTTCACCGGAATACACCGGACGAAGGCGATGGGCGTCACAAAGCCCAAAAATCGGCATCTTACAGGAATGTCGCAAAGATAAGAGGAAATCCGAGGCTGAAGCGAAAGCTTCATTTCCACTCTGAAAAACCGGTGAAGAGGAGGGCGGGAAGGGCGGTGCGGGAAGGCTGGACTTTTCATGGAGGAATCATTAAAATAGATCGAATAATATTCGATGGGTTCCCGATCGATTCGATCTCAAAAGATGATTCCTCTTTCGGCCAGACTGTCTTTTCCGGGACCTCCCGCTCCGATTTCTCGGCTGCGCTGTCGAAGGCCCCGGAGTTTCGATATGAAATACCGAAGGAGAGCTTATGACGGAGGATACATGAGTCAGAACTTCCCATTGCTTCTCACCGCTGTTCCGCTGCTTTTTTCGGCTATGCTCTTTTCCTTTCGGATGATCCGGGAGCCCAGGAGCCTCTGGAGCGGCGCTTTCTTTCTCTTCTTTTTGATGAGTCTCGGCTTTTTTCTCTCCCTGCTCATCTTTCGTTTTTCCCCGCAGATTCAGAATCGGCCCCTGATTCTGATTCCGCTCGTACTGATCCTTGGCGTCCTCTCCGTCTTCATCCTCTTATTCCCCTTCCTCCTGATCCTTGTCTTCTTTGTCCAGGGGATCCGAATCCTGCGAAGGGAGGGCCTCCGTCCGAGGAACCTTCTCTCCCTCCTCTTCTCTCTCCTCCTGATCGTCTACATCTTCCTTTGGCCCCTGATCGGATACCTGCTTCCTTCCTTTCAAAAGCATGCCCTGCTCCGCAGCATCGGGAATGCATGCTTTGGGACTCTCAGCTTTAGCGCGGCCTATCTTCTTTTTCTAATGGCGATGTACTGTCTCTCCGCTCTCCTGAATCTTTTCCATCCAAGGAAACGCCGGGACCTTGACTATATCGTCGTCCTCGGCGCGGGGATCCGCGGGGAAGCCGTGACTCCGCTTCTTGCCTCCCGGATCGAACGCGGCATCCGTCTCCTCTATGAAAACCCGCGCGCGCTCCTCATCCTGTCCGGCGGGCAGGGAGAGGGGGAGGACATTCCGGAGGGGGAGGCAATGAGACGCTATGCGCTCTCCCAGGGCGTCGATCCCGGGCGGATCCTAACGGAGGAGAAGTCCCTGAACACCAAGCAGAATCTCCTTTTCTCCCGGGCACTCATGGAGGGAGAGAAGCCGAAAATCGCGGTCGTAACGACCTCTTATCATGTCTTCCGCGCGCTGCTCCTCGCGAGAAAATGTCATATCCCCTGTAAGGGCTACGGCGCGAGGACCAAGTGGTACTTCACACTGAACGCTCTGATCCGGGAGTTTCTCGCTTATCTAAGCCTGAGCAGGAAGCTGCACCGAAAGCTGATCCTGGCTGCTCTTTTCCTCAATATCCTGGTCAATGCCGCGATATATCTCTTCCGAAGTCCGCTTTTTCTGGAGTTTGTCAGAAGTCTTCGCGCCTGAAGCACCAAATCATGATAAAGAGCCCGCATTTTCGGAGCTTAGTCCCTATCATCCCCCTAAAATCCAACGAAAGAGGGCGAATCTTCCCTATCGCTTTTCTATCGCTTTCTATCGCTTCATTTCCTTCTCCCCTCGGAGCTCCCGCATAATGCTCCTTGTGATAAAGAAGGAAATGACAGCGGAGAGGAGGTCACTCAGAGGCTGTGAGATGAGGATGCCGAGGAGACCAAAAAGCGGAGGCAGGAGAAGAAGGAAGGGGAGAAGACAGATTCCCTGCCGAAGAAGCGCGATAACGGTCGCGCGCGCATTATAGCCGGTCGTCTGCGAGAACATGTTCGCCATCGTGATCTGCGCCGCAAGCGGGGTGGAGAGCGCCATCAGCCTGAGCCCCAGGCTCCCGATCCGTATCACCTCCGCATCCTCTCTCCGGAAAGCCGAGAGGATGGGCCGCGCAAAGAGGAAGGCCGCAGCGCTGAATACGAGGAGAATGCAAAAGCAGACCTTAAGGCTGAAATCATAGGCGTCTTCCACTCTGCGATAATTCTTTGCGCCGTAGTTAAAGCCGCAGACCGGCTGAAATCCCTGGCCGAAGCCGATAATGGCGGAATTCATAAAGACGACGATCCGCATGACGATCGCGATTGCCGCAATCGCCGCATCTCCGTATGGCTTCGCCGAAAAGTTGAGGACGATCGTGGATACTCCCGCGATCCCCTGCCTCGCGAGGCTGGGTATGCCGAAGCGAAGAATCGTCCGGTAGCGCGAAAGGCTCGGTTTAAAATTCTTAAGGCGGATCGAAATGCAGACTGGCATGAAATTGCACTGCCCGCTCAGGATGAGGAAGGCAATGAACTGGCTGAACGCCGTCGCGATTGCCGCTCCGGAGATCCCAAGATGAAAGCGGTAGATAAAGAGCGGATCTAAAAGCATGTTCAGGATGCCTCCGCTCGAGATCCCGATCATGGAATAGAAGGCATTTCCTTGAAAGCGGAGCATATTGTTCATCCCGAGGGAGCACATGAGAAAGGGGGTCCCGATGAGGATGTAGCGCGCATAGGCCATCGCATAGGGGGCGATCGTCTCCGTGGAACCGAGCAGGAAGACGAGCGGGCGAAGAAAGAGGAGCCCAAGGACGCAGAGCGCTCCCCCGGTCAGAAGCTCCGTGAAGTATCCGATCGCCGTATACCTCTCGGCCTCCTCCTCATCCTTCCTCCCCAGACGGCGGGAGATCTCATTGCCGCAGCCCATGCCGATCATAAAGGCGATGGACTGGACGATGGCCTGCATGGAAAAGATGATTCCTACCGCGGCGGAAGCCGAGGTGTCGATCCGGGAGACGAAAAAGGTATCCGCCATATTATAGACCGCAGTGATCAGCATGGAAATAATGGAGGGCACAGCGAGGCGCGGAATCAGCGTCGAAAGCGGCTCCTCCATCATCTGCCGATACCTCGCCTCCTGGCTGTCAACCGCTTCCCTTATCACTTTGCCCTCCTTCCGGCCCCCCCCCGGAAAACGCAGCGGCCTGATTCCTCAGGCCGCTGCCGCTGTCAAGATATCGGATATCTTCTATGCGTCAGATCTCGAAAATCCGTTCTTCATCAGGCAGCTGACCTCATAGAGAACCTTTCCGAGGACGTCCGTGGTCTTTTCCTTTGTCATCCCCGCGATTTTTTCATTTGCCTCCTCCAAAAGCTTCACGGCCGCCTCTCCGGAGAGCCCCTCTGCGCGAAGCTTTTCATCGTATTCCCGGAGAACACGATAGCCCGCCACAGCCACTGCGGACTGATAGCGCTCGATATGAGAGCTGCAGTGGTTAAACTGCGAGTCTGCGAGCGCTCCGATCAGGCGGTTCGCCCAGTAGAAATTCTCCGTCGTCACCTCTCCCGCCGTATTGGAAAAGTACTCCGGCGCCCGGTCCACATTGGCATAGAGCGGCACGAAAGCATTAAACACATTGGAGCCGAAGGCGATCCATTCGATCGCCTGAATCTCCCGGGGAAGGTCCGGGCGAAGCTGCGTAAGACTCAGGAAGCTGTTTCTGTTGATGCCGATCGGACGGAATTTCCCCCGTTCCGAGGCATCTCCGTATCTTCCGTAGCAGTCATAGGGCGTGCCCTGGAAGTGGGAGGAAAGCAGATATTTGACGTCCTCCACCGTGAGCTTTTTCTCCGGCACCATGGACCAGGGGATGTCATCGGAATCCGGCCGGTAGTCCGCGTTCTCCCCATCCCATACAAAGCTGTTCGGGTTTAAGCAGCGCTCTATGAACCAGGCCCTCGGCGTATTGTAGACGTGATCCGCATCGGAATGGCTTCCGAAAGCATCCCGTGGGTTAAACCCCTCCTCAAAGGAAAGCTTCAGATGATTTTCCCCGATGAATTCCCGAAGATCCGCGGAGCAGAGATGGTTCTTCTTCTCTCCGAACGCATCCTCCAGATCAAAGCTGTCGATGCCGAGCTGATTAGGCATCACCACATAGGCCTCATCCGGCACTCTCTTCGCGATCCAGTGATGACCCCCTATCGTCTCAAGCCACCAGATCTCATGGACATCGGAAAAGGCGATCCCGTTCATCTCATAGGTTCCGTACTGCTCGAGGAGCTTCCCGAGGCGGAGCACCCCCTCCCGGGCGCTGTGAATGTAGGGGAGGGTAATGTAAACCATGTCCTCTTCCCCGATCCCGCCGATCTTCTCCGGCCGATCCACGCCGGCGGGAACATACTCCACCAGCGGGTCCGCGGAGAGCACGCGCTCATTGCTCGTGATCGTCTCCGTCGCCGTCATGGAGACATTTTCAGAATTCACCCCCGCGGCGGCCCAGATCCCATCCTTCAAAAGGCCGTTCGGCATCGCCGTATAGCGAAGAGGGCGCTCCGGAAGCTCAATTTCCACATGGGACAAAACAGAGCGGTAGTGCCTTTCCTGCTCATGCGGCTCTACCACGGTAAACCTTTTCGCTGTGAAAACCCCGGATCCGGAATCATCGTTTCTCGCAATCATCGTCGAGCCGTCATAGCTCGCTCTTCTGCCGACAAGGATCGTCGTACAAGCCATCCTTCTGCCTCCTTATCTATCGCTTCCCAAAGGGAAGAATCATCACAATGGCCTTATTATAGCACGTTCCCACCGGACTTTGCCAAATAATTCCAAGGCCTTGAGGCCCGGTCCTCCGAACATCTATACGAAAAGCACAGGCAGCTCCTATGTATATGCGGATACACACAGCCAAATAACTGGCAGAATTCTGAAACGCATGAGAAGAAAGAAAAGGCCCCTCTGAGAAAATGCCGATTTATTCCCTCCGAAGATAGTCCGCAATGCGCTTAATCTCCGATACGACTCGGTCGGCATCCTCCCGGCTCAGCCTTTCATCCAAGCTGAGGCGGAGACTTCCGTAGGCGTCCTCCCGGCTTGCGCCAAGAGCGAGGATCACATGGCTTGGATCCAGGGAGCCGCTCGCGCAGGCCGATCCCGCGCTCGCCGCAATTCCCCTTTGGTCCAGGAGAAGGAGAAGAGGCTCTGCCTCCACTCCCCGGATGCAGACATTGACATTGTTCGGGAGACGCTCTTCCGGATCCCCATTCAGACAGCAGTCCGGGATCTCCGTCGTGAGTCTTCGGATGAGGTAGTCCCGCATCCTCCGCTCCTTCTCTCCCCTCTCCTTCATCGTCCGAAAGGCTCTCTCCGCGGCAGCCGCAAATCCCGCAATGGCAGCCACATTCTCCGTTCCCGCCCTCCTGCCGCGTTCCTGCTCTCCGCCGTGGAGGTAAGGAGGGAGCTTCACGCCGCGCCGCATATAGAGGAGCCCGACTCCCTTCGGACCGCGGATCTTGTGGGCGCTCGCGGAGAGAAGGTCGATGCGGGATTTTTCGAGCGGGATGGGAAGCTGCCCGAAGGCCTGGACTGCATCCGTATGAAAGAGAATCCCCCTCTCCCCCGCGATTTCCGCGATCTCAGAGATCGGCTCGATCGTCCCGATCTCATTGTTTGCGCTCATGATGCTGATAAGCCCGGTTTCATCCCGTATGGCTTCCAAAACGGCAGTCGGCTCTACCCTCCCCCGCCCATCGACATCCAGATAAGTGACGGAAAATCCCCGCTTTTCGAGATAGGCACAGCTTCGGAGAACGGCGTGATGCTCGATCTTCGAGCTGATGATATGCCTCTTCCCCGTGGATTCGATCCCGGAAATCAGCGCCCAGTTGTCGGACTCCGTGCCGCCCCCCGTAAAATAGAGCTCCATCGGACTCACGCCCATAAGCTCCGAGAGCTTCCTCCTGCTCTCCTCCACAGCCCTTTTCGCCCTCTGCGCGAAGAGATAGATCGAAGAGGGATTCCCGTAGTCCTCCTCCAGATAGGGGCGCATCGCCTCCCGGGCCTCCTCACAGAGCTCCGTGGTCGCCGCATTGTCGAGATAGATCATCCTGCCGCCTCCTTCCACAGCTTCCGTATCCTGCCGTCCGCCTGAGGATGCCCTCCTGTCTGGGAATCGGCCGCACAGGCTTCCTTATTCCCCATCATTCTCCATCGGAATGCGGAGAATCCTCCGAAAAGAAAAAGGTGCCGCTCTTTCCGCCCCTTTTCTCAAGAAGGTGGATATTCTCGATGACCATTCGCTTGTCGAGCGCCTTACACATATCATAGATCGTGAGAAGCGCGATGCTGACGCCGCTCAGCGCCTCCATCTCCACCCCGGTCTTTCCCTCGCATCGCACCGTGCAGAGCGCGAGGATGCTGCAGCTCTCAGGCTTTAACTGAAAGCAAAGCTTCGCCTCCGTGAGATTCAGAAGGTGGCACATCGGAATGAGCTCAGAGCAGCGTTTGCAGCCCATGATCCCCGCGACCTGTGAGACGGTGAGCACATCCCCCTTTTTGAGCTTTTTCCCCTCAATGGCATCGAATACCTCCCGGGAAACCCGGATCGTCCCCTCCGCGACGGCGCTTCGCTCCGTCGGGGACTTCCCGGATACATCGACCATGCGGGCATTGCCCCGACTGTCAAAGTGTGTAAGCTCCCTCTCTTCCATATCCATCCTCATCCATCCTCCCGCATAGCTGATCACAAAATCCTGCCCCCACTCCGTGGAGGCAGTGCTCTCCTGCTGGAAGCATTATATCTCAAAATCCCGGAAAGCCCCAGGAAAAAAACGGATCAGCGAAGAAACAGGATCTTCTCCTCCGCGAGCTTAAGGAAGCGGGGGATCCCCCTTTCGTCAAACTCCTTCCACCTTTCCCTCTGAAGAAAGCAGCTTATAAGCACACCCGGAGAGGCGCCTTCCCCCAGAGGGCGGAAATAATAGTTTCTCTCAAAGGGAAGCTCCGCAATATTCTTAAGCCCGACGGGGATCGCGTTTTCGATGCCGCAGCCTCCTCCCTCTTGCTCCGGGCCCTCCTCCCAGACGGGGAGAAAGTCGTGTGCCCGGTAGCCGATAAAGCGGATATTTTCCGGGATCTCCCGCTCGGTACGAATCAAAATCCCCCAGTCCAAAGCCCGGACCGCGTGCTCTCCGCAGCGCTCCGCCCGGGAGAAATTCTTGCATCCCGTGAGCCGGGCCGTGACCTTTCTCCCCGGAGCTTGAAAGAGCTCGCGGGTCCCGCCGTGCTCCTCGATCCTCCCATTCTCCACGATCAAAAGCTCTGAGCTGAAGCGGTAGATTTCGTCCCGGGAATGAGATACGAGGATCACCATGCCATCGTAATCGGCGAGCTGCTCCGTGAGCTCCGCCTGCATCTGGTCCTTTAAGTAGACATCGAGGGCGGAGAAGGGCTCATCCAAAAGGATCAGCTCCGGCCGGTAGGCCATGATGCGGGCGAGCGCCACTCTCTGCTGCTGCCCTCCGGAGAGCTCCGCCGGATAACGCCGGGAAAGTCCGCTAAGGTGAAAGCGGGAGAGCATTTCGGAGACCCTCTCCTCCCTCTCCGCCCGGCTGCCCCGGATGGCGCAGGCGATGTTTCCCGCGACCGTCATCGTCGGAAAAAGGGCATAGTTTTGAAAAAGATAACCCACATTCCGATCCTGAGGGCGGAGATCGATCCCCGCCGCCCCGTCGTAGAAGGTCCTGTCGTTATAGCATATCCTGCCCTCGTCCGGCCGCAGTATCCCAGCGAGCATCCGAAGGCACATGCTCTTTCCGGAGCCGGAGGCGCCGAGGATGCCGAGCCGCCCGGATCGGGCCGTGAATTCCATATCCAGAGAAAATCCGGGGAATTTCCTCCCTGCCTTTACCGAGAGCTCCACTGTCCCTCCCCTTCCTCTTCTTCTCCGCCGCACTTTTTCCCAAAGGACGGGAACAGGGCCTTCCTCCCCTCCATAAGCCTTCCGCTCCCCCTCCTTCTTCCGCTTCTCTCCGCGATCCGGTTCAGGAGGAAAATCGAGAGAAAGGCGATCAGAAGCACGATCCCCACCCAAAGCCCCGCGCTCTCATAATCCTGATCCTGGATCACCATCGCTATCCTCTGGGAGATCGTGGCCGTCTTCCCGGGGATGTTCCCCGCAAGCATGCTGGTCGCCCCGTACTCTCCGAGTGCCCTCGCGAAGGTCAGGACCGTGCCGGATGCGATGCCCGGCCCCGCCGCGGGGAGGAGAACCTTCCAAAAGATCAGGCGGTCCGGCATACCGAGCGTCTGCGCCGCATAGAGCAGATTTTCATCGATCAGCTCGAAGGCGGCCCGGGCGTTTCGATACATGAGGGGAAAGGAAATGACGGTCGCCGCGATGATGCAGCCGAGCCAGGACTGCACGACCTTGATGCCGAACTGATCGTAGAGAAAAATCCCCAGAGGCCGGCGGCGGCTGAAGAGAAGGAGCAGGAAAAAGCCCGCCACAGTCGGAGGGAGCACCATGGGGAGGGTCAGAATCCCATCCAGAAAGGACCTCCTCCCCCCCGGCATCCTCATGGCCCTCCGCGCCGCATAAATACCGAGAAAGAAGGAGAGGATCGTCGCGGCGACCCCTGTCTTTAGAGAAATCCAGAGCGGGCTCCAGTCCAGTGATTTTAGAAATTCCAGCATCTCTTCTCCTCTTTCCGAAAGGGCGCCCGCCCTGTGAAATCCATTTATTCTCCCGTATTGGTATCGAGGTAATAGCTCTCGAAGACGGGTTTTGCCGCGTCGCTCGTCACAAAGTCGATGAAGTCCTTCGCCGCCTTCTTGTCGGCGTCCGTGGCCTCCTTGTTCTGAACCTGCGCGATCGGATAGATGACCTTTCCCGTGAGCTCATAGGGCACCTTCTCGAGGATTCTCAGCTTATCCTCATAGCCATAGGTGTCGGAATAGTACGTCGTCCCCACCTCGCAGGAGCCCTCGACGACTGCCGCGAGCACCTTGGAGACATTGGACTGCTCCGAGATCTCCACCCCGCCGAGCGCCTCGGAGACCTGCTCCGTCGTGATCTTCGAGACATCCTCCGTCTCCGGGAGGATCTTTAAGGCCATCAGGGCCTGCCTCGTATACTTTCCCGCGGGGACGGAGCCGTCCGCAAGTGCGATGGACTTCGCATCCTTCAGATTCTCAAGCCCCGTGACCTTCGTCTCACTGTCCTTTTGCGTGATGACGCAGAGCTGATTGTTCACGACATTCTTCCTCGTGCCCTCGACGAGAAGCTTATCGTCCTTTTCGAGCGTGTTCATCTGCTTCTGCGCCGCGGAGAAGAAGACATCGCAGGAATAGCCCTCCTCGATCTGCGTGAGGAGCTTCCCGGAGGAATCCGCATTCAGGCTGATCTTCACCTTCGGATGGATCTCGTTGTACTGCTTCACAAGATCCGTCACAGCCGTATTGAGAGAGGCCGCGATAAAGACCTGAATCTCCGCGTCCTCGTCCTGGTAGCCGCTGTCTGAGTTGTAGGAGAGCTTCTCCCCGCCGGACTCCGCCGGACTTCCGCTCTCTGTCTCCGCCTTTGGCTCCTTCCCGCTTTCCGTATCCGCCGAATCCTTGCTCTCCGCCCTTGTCTCACTGCTCCCCGCATCCCCCGGGGCAGCGGAGCCGCAGCCGAATGTGAGAGCCAGCATCACGGCCGAAAGGCCGAGTAGCGAAAGCTTTTTCCAGAAAATCTTTTTCATAATAAAAATCCTCCTTAAATATTATGATTCATGCCGGGATTAGCGGCACTGCTGCAAAACTAAGTCACACACGCTGCCTCCGCATCGCGGAGCAGTGTTTTCCCTCTCCCGGGATCCGGCTCCAGGACCGCGGCTCTTTTGATCCTCCGCCCCATAAGCAGGACATCTTTTGCCCCGCTATACACGGGACATGGCGGCTAAAGCGGAAGCATCCGTGTCAAAGCACTGCCAGATGGAAACGGCGCCGTGGTTTTGCTTTTAAAAGCCATTCGCTCCGCCCCCGTCCCCCGGACGGAAGAGTCTATAAGGGAGCCGCGGGAAGAAGCGCTCGGTCTTCCCGAAAGGCACAGGCTCAGTCGCTCTCTGTGCCCCTCAGGATCCCAAGCCCGTGCGGAAGAAGCGGGAGAAGGAAGCCAAGCTCCTCCCGGCAGGCCTTGGGGCTTCCCGGGAGATTGATGATGAGGCTTTTCTTCCGGATTCCCGCTGTCTGACGGCTCAGCATCGCCTTCGCTGTGATCTTCATGCTGAAGGCGCGAAGCGCCTCTCCGATTCCGGGCACCTCCCGCTCGGAGACCGCCTTTGTGGCCTCCGGACTCAGATCCCGCTCGGAAAAGCCGGTTCCGCCTGTTGTCAGAATCAGCTCGATCTGGCGCTGATCCGAAAGTCTCTTAAGCTCTGTCTCCAGCGGCTGCCTCCCATCGGGAAGAAGCAGTCTCTCCCGGACGAGAAAGCCCGCCTCCTCCAGCATTTCCTGAATCAGCGGTCCGGAGCGGTCCTCATACTCCTCCCGCGATGCCCTGTCAGAGAGCGTGATGACGGCCGCGCTGAAGGGTCTGTCCGGGTCCGCGGGGATGAGCTCTACCGAGTCCCCGGGACGGATCTCTCCTCCCCGGAGAACCTCGGTAAAGACCCCCTCCCGCGGCATGATGCAGTCCCCCATCTGCCGATAGATTTCGCAGTGGCTGTGACAGGCCTTTCCGATCTGGCTCAGCTCCAGCAGGCAGTCCCCGATCCGGAAGCGGCTTCCGACCGGAACACTCTTTAAGTCGTAGCCCTCCACGACGAGATTCTCCCCGAAGGCGCCGAAATCGATCTTCGCTCCGCGCTTTCGAAAATCCTCGATCTTCTCAAAGGAGAGGAGGCTCACCTGCCTGTGCCATTTCCCGGCGTGCGCGTCTCCCACAATGCCGTGCTCCTCCCGGAGAACGGCCGACGGCACCTCCCTCTTCTGTGTCCCCTTTTTCTCACTGATGCATATTGCCAAAAGCTTCCCCATGCTGTCTCGCCTCCTGCCGCTCTCGTTTTGGCTCTCTCCTCCCGGCCCTTCCGAAAGCCTCCTCAGCCTCCGATCGCCGCCATAATCCTCTCCTCGCTGATCTCGGAGAGCTTCTCAAAGCAGTGGCTCTCCGGCTTCTCCGAGATCGCCTGCCGGATTCTCTTTCGAAGCGCCGCGATCCGCTCTCCCTCCCTCTCTCTCCCAAGGTAACGCTCTCCCCGGAGGACCGGCATCAGGTCCACTGCGTTCCCATAGCAAAGACAGGGCTTCAGCTTCCCGGTCGAGGTCAGACGGATCCGGTTGCAGCTTCCGCAGAATTTCCCGTGCATCGCGCTGATGAAGCCGACAGATCCGCGGTATCCCGGTATCCTCCAGTATTCCGCGGGGCCGTTTCCATGCACGCTCTCATCCCTCTCCAGGCCGGGGAAGCGCTCCTTAAGCTCCGAGCGGAGTATCTCATTATAGACCGGATGGGAATCCTTCCCATGGCCGATCGGCATCAGCTCGATGAAGCGGATATCGAGGGGGCGGTCCTTGGCCAAGGAGAGGAGCTCCCAGCGCTCCTCCTCATTGACCCCCGGCTGGAGCACTGCGTTCAGCTTCAGCTTAAGGCCGGCCCGAAGCGCCGCATCAATTCCGGACAGCACCGCCGGAAGCTCATCCATCCCCGTGATCTCCGAAAAGCGCTCCCTCTTTAAGGTATCTAGGCTGACATTGACCGCGTCCAGTCCGTTTTCGAGGAGTCTCGGGAGAAGCCGGGTGAGAAGCACACCGTTGCTGGTCATCGTCACCTGCTCGACCCCCGGTATCCTCTTGAGCTCCCCGATGAATTCCGGGCAGTCCCTCCTGACAAGCGGCTCCCCGCCTGTCACCTTAAAGCGCGTGATCCCGAGCGCCGCCGCGGCCCTCGCGACATCCAAAAGCTCCTCATAGCTCAGGATATCCCGCATGGGCACCCAGTCCGAAAGGCCGTTCGGCATACAGTAGCGGCAGCGAAGATTGCAGCGGTCCGTGATGGAAAGCCGAATATAGTTTATCTTTCTGTCATAGCGGTCTCTCATCTTTCCTGCCTCACACTCTCTCCAAGAATACATCCAGCACGCCGCCGCAGACCATTCCCTCCTGCGCCGCGGCTTCCTCCGTCAGGTCCACGTGGCAGAGAAAAGGCCTCGCCGCGGAATCCGCGAAGAGCTTCCGGGACTGCCGGATCACCTCCGCCTCCGCGCAGCCTCCCCCGATCGTCCCGATCCCCCTCCCGTCCGGGAGGATCAGCATCTTTGTCCCCGCAGCCCTCGGCGCAGAGCCCTTCCGCCGTATGATGGTTGCGAGCACTCTCCGCCTTTCCGGCTCCTCACCCGCCTCGGAAATGCCGTCCAGAATCTCCTCCGGATAGCCAAAGGAGCCCTTCTCTCTGTTTTTCACGGAAATAATTTCCGCGAGGATGGAGATCGCGATTTCCTCCGGTGTCTCCGAGTGAATATCCAGTCCGATCGGACTGTGAAGGCCGTCCAGAATCTCCTTCGGCGTCCCCTCCGAAAGAAGTTGCTCCTTCACGATGCGCACTCTCCTCTGCGATCCCATCATGCCGATATAGGCATAGCTTTTCTTCGTGATCCTTCGCAGGCAGTCCTGATCATAGCGATGTCCCCTCGTCACAATGACAAAGTAGCTGTCCCTGTCCCCGGGGATTTCCTCCAGTGCCTTCGAAAAATCCTCACAGATCACGCGGTCCGCCCCGGCGCTCTCGGCTCTTTTGGCAAAGCTCGGCCGATCATCGATGCAGGTGACGGACATGCCGATCATTTTCCCGAGCCGAAGGATCGGAAGGGAGACATGTCCCGCGCCGAGTACGATGAGCTTTTTCCCCTTGGAAAGGAGCTCCGCATAGACCGATTCCCCAAAAAGGCAAAATTCCATGCTCTGCGAAAGAGGCGGAAGCTCCGCCCCGTATTTTTCGAAAAAACCGCCTGCCTCGAGGAAAGTATAGCGCCCGGCGGACAGAAGCGCCTTCTCCCCGGCGTATTCTCCGGAGAGGATGGTGAGGATATAGTTCTCCGCATTCGGACTCAGATTCTCGATTTTCTCATAGATTTGACGATCCATCTCTCTGCCCCTCCCAAAGGCCGCCCCGAGCCTTGCGAGGCCCCTTCTCCGCTCTCCTTCCTCATTTGCCAAAGCCGCAGTTTGGAAAGGTACAGACCGGGCAGTTCAGGCAGAGCCCTCCCTCCCCATAGCGATCGATCTCCGCCTTCTCCAAAATCTCTCCCGCCATAAGCCGCGGGAGCACCAGGTCAAAGATCGTTCTCTTTGCGTACATCACACAGCCCGGAAGCCCGAGGATCGGGATCTCATCCTTCGTATAGGCCAGCATAAACATCGCCCCCGGGAGCACGGGCGCCCCGTAGCTCACCACCCGCTCCGCCGCGCAGCGAATCGAATACGGCGTCCTGTCGTCCGGATCGACCGACATCCCTCCGGTGCAAATCACCATCTCCGCCCCCATGGAGAGGAGCTTCCGGATCGCAGAGATCTCCATCTCCGGATCATCGGAGCAGAGCTCCTGCCCGATGATCTCCGTCTCATACTCGGACAGCTTCTCTATAATCACGGGGGTGAAGCTGTCCTCAATCCTGTGATAGAAAACCTCGTTTCCCGTCGTCACAATCCCGACCCGCTTTTTCTGAAAGGGCAGAAGCTGAAGGATCGGCGCCCCCGCGGCCGCCTCCTTCGCCCTCTCCATCTTCTCCCGCTCGATGAGAAGAGGGATAATGCGTGTCCCTGCGAGCTTATCCCCCTTTTTCACGGCGGTGTTCCCCTGTCTCGTCGCAATCATCATTTCCCCGAGAGAATTCACCCGGAGAAGCCGCTCCCTGTCCACCTTGAAGAGTCCATCGCAGTCTGCGATCAATTCGATCTTTCCCTCCTTGACCTCAGAGGGACTCATGTATCGATTCCTGCAAAGCTCAAAAAGAATCTGCGCCGCGTCGTTCTCGTGGAGCATATTCTCATTGAACTCCCAGATATAGATATGGTCCTTTCCCACAGAAAGAAGCACCGGCACATCCTCCTCCCGGATGACATGCCCCTTTCTGAAAACCGGTCCCTTCTTCACACCCCGGATGATCTGCGTGATATCGTGGCAAAGCACCTGCCCGACCGCATCCTCTGTCCTGATACGTTTCATTGCCTCTGTTCCTGACCTCTCTGTCTCCTGATTCCCGCCCGCACAGACCCTCCGCTCCGGATCCTCCGACTCTCCCGGCTTTTCCCCTGTCCCGAGTCCGCGTCTTTCGAATCCTTTTCCAAAATGATTCCGAGAATAAAGCTCGGCCCGTTATCATGCTGCTGCCGGACACTTACACAGCGACAGTCCGCTCAGCTTTTAAGATTCCGAAGCGCAGGGGAATGCGGAAAATGGGGCGCAGCGCTTATATTTTATGTCAATACCCAGTGAGCCCTCTCCCCGCCGGCAGCTACCGTCAGGCGGGAAAGAAATCTCCGAAGAATTCCTGAAATTTTTCCTCGGAGATCCTGTCCATCTCTCTGGAAAATGCCTCATAGCGGAGAAGAAAATCCTTCCCTCTCTTACTCAGGGAAGCGGCTCCTCCATATTTTCCCCCGGGGTGACGCTCCACTACCAGAAAGGGAAGCTCTCTCTCGCAGTTATGAATCATGGTCCAGGCTTTGCTGTAGGAAATCCCGGTCCGTTCACAGGCCTCCCGCACACTGCCGAGCGCCTCGATCTGCCGAAGCAAGGTCACCATGCCGGGGCCGAAGATGGGCTTCTCCCTCGAGATTCGGAGGCGAAGCTCCGGGCGGATGAGGCGTGCCTCGCTCCTTCTCTCCAGCTCCTCGAAATCGCCCCCATGGCTGACATGGACCAGGATTCCCTCATCCTCGACCGCTATCCTCTCAATGAGCGAATCCGGGAGCGCCCCGCATGCGTCCCGAAGCCCGCCCCCTCCATGATAGGAAAAAATCTCCTTCATTGCCTCCGAAGAGAAAAGGATAGGATGTCCCGTCCTCCCCCGAAAGCTCGGGAGAATCAGACTTCCCTTCCCCTCCATCATGCGCTCCAGTGTCTCCGTCTTAAAGAAAGGAACCGTCAAAGGGCAGAAAAAAACTCCCGCGCAGCGCTCCCTGAGATAGCAAAGCCCCTCTCGCACATCCTCGAGAAGACCAGCCCCCGTCCCCGGAAGGAGGACGAGGCCGCGGAATTTAAAGCGATCCGGGAATTCCTCTCCCTCTTTTCTTCCCAGGAGAACAAGATCCCGGATCCCCGCGCGGCGGAAGCTCACGATGATCCGTTCCAGATAGCGAAAGCCCTCATCCTTTCCCCGCTGCTTCAGCTCTTCCCTGTAAGAGGGAGGCACAGCGATCACAGCGCCATAGCTCATCTCTTCCTCCCCAGCTCTCTCCTCTATATCCCTCCCGCTTCCCTGCCCCGGGAAAATCCAAGCTCTGCTCCCAGTATAAAAAATCTTTAAAGCTTTTGCAATATAAACTCGGAAAAAGCCCGTCCAGCGACCGGATAGATGGCATGCTTGCATGCAGTACGATCCGGGCATTGGACGGGCAAAGCGATATGAGCATGCAGCCCGACCGGGCGGAATGCGAATACCGCTGGCGATTGCGGGAGTGCAAAGCACGGAGCAATCGGCTTTTTCCGTTTATGAGAAGCGAGAGTCTCCCCAGCGACCGGATAGACGGCATGCTTGCATGCAGTACGATCCGGGCATTGGACGGGCAAAGCGATATGAGCA
>ERZ772921.986-NODE-986-length-17047-cov-13.334746_pt1 | contig 17047 bp, 14 predicted proteins | sample MGYA00512117_ERZ772921 | MGnify/ENA primary metagenome ERZ772921 (study PRJEB29015, sample SAMEA2737944) | human oral metagenome | biome: human oral; feature: human-associated habitat; material: dental | place: China | collected 2150 ... | reverse complement strand
ACGGTGGCTGGCGCCTCCTGGCTGGCGGCGGTCTGGGCGCCGGTCGGCGTCCCGGCCCCCTCCTGCTGCCCCCCGGTTGCGGAAGCGAGGCCGCTGGCGCCGATGACGGCCCCCAGCGACAGAGCTGCGGCCGCGAGTGCTCGGATGCTCTTCCCCATTGATCTACTCCTCATTGTGCGATGAAACGAACGGAAGGGTTACTCAGGTAGTTTTACAGAGAATCCGTTGCTGATTCCACCGAATCGGAAGACCGTTTTCCCGGCAGCGGTGGACCGATGTGCACTACGGCGCCCGCAGCGGATTAATCGGAAATCCTCACTGCGGGTACGTGGACGGCCATACGCGCCCCGCCGGACGGGGAGGAAGCGGGGCACCCGAGCGGGACGGGGCCCGCACTCCCTCCCCCGGGGCTGCCCCACCGCGGGGAAGGCGGCCGAATCGGCACGGAACGCACACGGGGAACGGCCCCCCGTGGCCGCGCTCGGCCGCCCGGCAGAATCCGACCACGTTGAAGGATTGCGGCCGCGCCAGCCCCTCGCCACCCCGCCCGGAGCGCCCCCGGGGCGGATTAAGCCGGTGCGCGGCGGCGCCCGCCCCACTCCGGCGGGCTTTCCCCACGGATCAGATCATGGGACCGCTGTCTCAGATAACGGAACGCAGGGGCTCACAGGGCCTTCGCATTCGCGATGAACCCGAAGACGCCCCCCATTACCAGTTCCGTCGCGATCGCGGCCAGCAGCAAGCCGGAGATCTTCGTGAGCAGCATGATGCCGCCCGGCCCGAGCAGCTTCGACAGGAAGAGCGAGAAGCGCATCGACGCCCACATCACCACATGCGCCAGGGCGACGGCGGAGAGGACGGACAGCCAGCCCGACAAGGACGCGCCCGCCTGCCCCACAGCCACCATCACCGCCACGATGGCGCCCGGTCCCGCCAGCAGCGGCGTGCCCAGGGGGACCAAAGCCACATTGACCGCGTCGTCGCCCGTGTCCGGGGTGGACGAGTCGGATCCCATCAGCAGTTCCATCGCCACCAGGAACAGCAGGACACCGCCCGACAACCGCAGCGCGTCGACCGAGATCTGCAGGAAGCGCAGGATCTGCCCGCCCAGGATCGCGAAGGCGATGATGATGCCCAGCGACACGGAAGTCGCCTGGCGCGCGGCGCTCTTCTGCTTGGGGGCCGTCAGCCTGCCCGTGAGGGCCAGGAACACGGGGACGGTCCCGATCGGGTCCATGATGACCAGGAGCGTCATCAGGGTGGTGGTGAATAGAGTTATGTCGAAAACGAAAGGGGTGAGAGTCATGGGTGCACTACGTCAAGGGTTCCCTGGGAGACGATGCCGTCGATGACGGCGGGGTCCGTGGTGTTCTCGCCGAGCCGGTTCGGCTTGCCGGTCCCGTGGTAGTCCGAGGAGCCGGTGATGGCCAGTCCGAGGCGGGCGGCCAGGCGGTCCACGTCCGCGCGGCCCGCCTCGTCGTGGTCGCGGTGGTCGCGCTCGATTCCGTACAGGCCCGCCTCCGCCATCCGCTCGATCACGTCCTCGGGCAGCAGCCGCTGGCGCGCCCGCGCGCGGGGGTGCGCGAGCACGGGCACCCCGCCTGCCCCCCGCACCATGCGCACGGCGTCCACCGGGTCCGGCGCCCAGTGCCGCGCGTAGTAGGGGCCCGACGGGTGCAGCGCGTGGACGAATGCGGAGTCCCGGTCCGGGAACGCCCCGGCCGCGACCAGCGCGTCCGCGATATGGGGCCGGCCCACCGGGCCGTCGGAGGGCGCGAAGGCCAGGACCTGCTCCCACGTGATCGGGAAGTCCGCGGCCAGGTTGTCCACCATGCGCCGCGCGCGGGTGCGCCGGTCCTCGACCGTCCTGGCGAACGCCCCGTTCAAGGCGGCGTCGGCGGGATCCATCAGGTAGCCGAGCAGGTGGACGGTGATGCCGTCGGCGGAGCACGAGATCTCGACCCCGCGCAGCAGCGCGACGCCCGTCTCCCCGACGGCGGCCGCCGCCTCGTCCCAACCGGCGAAGGTGTCGTGGTCGGTCAGGCCGACCATGGACAGGCCGGCGTCGCGGGCCGCCCGCATCAGCTGGGCGGGCGCGTCGGTCCCGTCCGAGTAGGACGAGTGGGTGTGGGGATCGATGCGGGTCATCCTCCGAGGATAGCCCATCGTGCCGTTCGCCTCGCAGGGGCGTAGTACCGTGGCCCTATCGAGCCGACCGCCCCGAGGGGGGAACGGCCGCGCCAGCCCCTACCGAGGAGGAGCATGCGGATCCACGTCACCTACGCAGGCGGAACCATCGGAATGGTCGACTCCCCCGGCGGGCTGCGCCCCGGCGCCGACCTGGAGGGGTGGCTCCGTCGGCAGCTCGACGGCATCGAGGCGTCGCACACGGTCTCCCTGTCGGCGTTGGACCCGCTCATCGATTCCTCTGAGGCGACCCCCGCCGACTGGCAGGCGATCATCGACGACATCCGCGCCCACGGGAGCGGGGTCGACGCGTTCGTGGTCCTGCACGGCACGGACACGATGGCGTACACCAGTGCCGCCCTGTCCTACGCGCTGTCCGACCTGGGCCGGCCCGTCGTCCTCACCGGCTCCCAGTGCCCCCTCGGAGTCGTCGGCTCCGACGCCTCGCCCAACGTCACCGGTGCGCTGCGCGCCGCGATGTCAGGGCGCGCACAGGGCACCGCCCTTTTCTTCGGGCACCTGCTGCTGGCGGGCAACCGCGTCACGAAAACATCATCGTGGGCCTACAACGGCTTCGACTCGCCCGCGGTGCCGCCCCTGGCGCGCACAGGGGCCCCCTGGCGGTGGGTCGACCTGGCCGCTCCCGCCACCGGGTGGGCGGATCCCGAACCGTTCGCCACCCACGACGTCGCCGTCATCGGCGTCGTCCCCGGCATGAGTGGAACCCGTCTGCGCGCGATGCTCTCCCCCGCCCCCGACGCCGTCATCCTGCGGTGTTTCGGGGTCGGCAACATCCCCGCCTCCCAACCGGGTTTCGTCCCCGCGCTCGCCGAGCTCCGCGAGGCGGGGGTGCCCCTCGTCGTCGCCTCCCAGTGCCATCAGGCGGAGGTCGTGCTCGGCCACTACGAGGCGGGGGGCGCTCTGGCCAGGCTCGGGGTGATCAGCGCCCACGACATGACCTTGGAGGCCCTTTACACCAAGACCGTTTTCCTACTGTCGCAGGGCCTGAGCGGTGAGGATTTCGCGAAGTGGATGGGGCTGTCCATCGCGGGGGAGCTCACGGCTTAGCAGGGGCGGGCCCGAGCCCGCATCGTCCACCGCGGCACGGGCAGCGCGCATTGGGCCCGGCAGCCCCCTCACGCGACCTCCAAGTGGCGCGATCGGCGCCCAAGCGACGCGCGAGCGCTCCGAATGGCGCCCCACATCTTGATCTTGACCGGCGCGCCGCGAACTCCTATATTTCATATAATCGCGAATAATCGAACATTCCACGACAGGACCGCCATGAGCCCACGCAACGCAGAGCCGGCCGCCGCGCCGAACAGCCCGCGCGCCCGTGCCCAAACCCGCGCGCACGCGCCATTGGAACGGGGCGCGCTCATCGCGTTCCTGGCACTGTGGGTCCTCATCAAAATCGTCCTCCGCTACTTCATCCCCAGGGATTCAACTCCTTTGCGAGGCGTCTCCACGAACGCTTACTTCATTTACCAGTACCTCCTGCTCCTCATTGCTGGCGCAGTGGCATTCCACCGCCAGCTGTCGCGAGCCGCGCGCCGGGCGTGGGACAACAAGCTCCGGACAGCCGGAGCCATCGTCGCCGGATGCGCCCTCATGGCCGTCACGGACTTCCTCGTCTCGCTCATGGCCCACTCGTTGGCGTCCCTGGGGGACTTTGGCGCGAACTCGCTCAACGACGACAATCTGGCGAGATCGGCGGCGAATCTCAACGGCGGCGTCGAGCTGTGCCTCTTCTTCGCGACCGTCGCGCTCACCGGCCCCATCGTCGAAGAGCTGTTCTTCCGCCAGTTCCTGATCGACTTCTTGGAAGACCACATCCCCGTCTGGGCGGCCGTCGTCATCACCGGCGCGCTCTTCGGCGCCTACCACATGCACGCATTCACGCTTCCTGAACTCATCAATGCGCTTCCCCAAATGTCATCGGGAATAGTGTTGGGCGCGATCTACGTCCTCACAAAGCGGAACATTCACGCGTCCTGCGCGGTCCACATCGCCAACAACCTGCCACCCGCAGTGCTCTTCCTCTTCTAGCCGTCCGCCCGGGAGCGCACGCGGGAACCGCCTGGCGCACCGGAGGGGGCCGAAGTGCGGCAGCGGGAAGATTGCGGCACGATAACGCTATGAGCTCCGACAAGCACTCCCGCGTCTTCTCGGCCCTGGGGCACCCGACCCGCCACGCGATACTCGCGTTCCTGCGCGACCGCGAGTACGTGAAAGTCGGAACGATCGCCGAAGCTGTCAACACATATGGTTCGACCCTGTCCGCCCACCTGCGCGCATTGCGCGAGGCAGGACTGGTCAGCGCCCGGCGCCGGGGAACGGCAATCCACTACTGCGTTAATTTTGACACGCTCGACGACGCCCTGGACGACCTCGTATCGCTGGGGGCCACAGTCCGCGACCCCTCAGTTTTCGATGGCGATGTCGGCCAGGATCCGCAGGAGCCAGCGGCCCCGCGGCACCGCCTGCGCGTCGTCCCACCCGTCGTCACCGGTGCAGTCGGCGTCGTCGCCGCCCTCGGCGTCCTCGCCGTCAGTCTGTCATTCGGAGCCGTCCAGGAGGAAGGCGCGCCAAATCCCGCTGCGCCTTCCGCGCCCATCTGCGCCACCGCGTCGGCGGGGAACGGGCAATGCCCGTAGTCCCGCCGCAGAAGCGGACTGCGCCCCCGCCCGCTCCCGGGCTCAGACGCGGAAGAATACAATCAGGGATATGATCGAAGAATCCCAATCGATGGCGGACCGCGGCCAAACCCGCTCCCGCCAGCCCCAGTCCAGCGCCTTCCGCGACTTCATCGGCTCCGGGTGGGGGCCACGGCCCTCGGCGCTGCCGGAGCGCCAGCCGGTGGCGGACTACGTGGGGGCGCGGGCGCAACTGGCGGGCGCTCCGTTCACGGGCCAGCGCCTCGTCGTCCCGGCCGGCCCCTACAAGGTCCGCTCCAACGACTGCGACTACCGCTTCCGCGCGCACTCCGCTTTCGCGCACCTGTCGGGCCTGGGCGCCGAGCGCGAGGCGGACACGGTCCTGGTCCTGGAGCCCACCGACGACGGCGGGCACGAGCCGGTCCTCTTCTTCAAGCCCCGGGCGCCCCGGTCGTCGAAGGAGTTCTACGCCGACGCCCGGTACGGGGAGTTCTGGGTGGGCGCCCGCCCCTCGCTGGAGGAGCTGAGCGCTGAGACAGGCCTGCGCTGCGAGCACATCGACGCCCTCCGCGACGCCCTCGCCAAGGACGCCGGAGCCGTCCAATTGCGCGTCGTGCGCGGCGTCGACGCCAACGTCGAGGCCATGGTCGACGAGGTGCGCGCCCAGGCGGGCCTGCCCACCGGGGAGGACGCGCGCGAGGCCGACGAGGCCCTCGAGGAGCGCCTGTCCGAGATCCGCCTCAAGAAGGACCGTTTCGAACTGGACGAACTCGCCCGCGCCGTCGCGGTCACGAAAGCGGGCTTCGACGACATCATCCGGGCACTGCCCCGCGCCGTCGGCCACCGCCGTGGCGAGCGCGTCATCGAGGGCGCGTTCAGGGCCGTCGCCCGAGAGGAGGGCAACGGCGAGGGCTACGAGACGATCGCCGCCTCGGGCAACCACGCCAACACGCTCCACTGGATCGACAACGACGGCGAGGTGCGCGAGGGGGACCTGGTGCTGGTGGACGCCGGCGTCGAAGTGGATTCCCTCTACACGGCGGACATCACCCGCACCCTGCCGGTCAACGGCCGCTTCACCGAGGTCCAAGCCCGCGTGTACCAGGCGGTGCTCGACGCGTGCGAGGCGGCCCTGGCGCGCGCGAACCAGCCGGGCTGCCGCTTCAAGGACGTGCACGACGCCGCGATGGGTGTCATCGCCGCGCGCCTGCATGAGTGGGGCATCCTGCCCGTCACCCCCGAGGAGTCCCTCGCCTCCGAGGGCCAGCAGCACCGCCGCTGGATGCCGCACGGCACCAGCCACCACCTGGGCCTGGACGTGCACGACTGCGCGAAGGCGCGCTCGGAGCTCTACCAGGGCGCCCTCCTGGAGCCGGGCATGGTCTTCACCATCGAGCCGGGCCTGTACTTCCGCGCCGACGACATGCTGATCCCCGAGGAGTACCGGGGCATCGGCGTGCGCATCGAGGACGACGTGGTGGTCAACTCCGACGGATCGGTCACCCGCATCTCCGAGGACATCCCCCGCACAGTCGCCGACGTCGAGGCGTGGATCGCCAGGGTCCAAGCCGAGTAGTCGACGGGCGGGCCGCCCGGGGCGCCGGCCCGAGCGGACGAGCATCCGTGCCGCCGGCCCGCGGTCACCGGACCTTGACGGCGGCGACGACGGCGTTGGCCCGGCCCGGCAGCACCGGATCGGGCCGGGAGTGCTGGTAGGTGACGATCAGCCCCAGCTTCTTGCAGGTCCGCGAGATCCAGGCGGGCGGGACCACGAAGAGCTCGGAGGCGTATCGCTCGTCGCCCCAGGTCAGGGTGACTCGACGACGGTCCTGGTCGGCCTCGTCGTCAAGGCGGATGCGGGGATCCGGGGAGTACGACGCCATCGCGGGGGCCTCGTCGAGGAGGTACTCGGTGCAGACGATGAGGGCCCCGCCGGGCGCCAGGTGATCGGCCGCGCGCTCCAGGACGCGGCTCCGCTCCTCGGGCGCCACCTGTGTGACCGAGCTCGTGGACAGGCAGACCGCCTTGAACGACTCCTCGAAGGAGAAGGCGGTCATGTCCGCCGTGCGGAGCTCGATCCGCTCCACCGCTCGGGTGTGCTGCGCGAGCTCGGCCGCGAGGTGCACGAGGGCCTGCGGGTCGATGTCGGTGGCGAGCACCCGGTGGCCGGCCGTGGCCAGGGGCAGGGTGAGGCGGCCCGAGCCGCAGGCGAGCTCCAGGACGCGCAGGTCGGAGATGCCGGGCTCGGTGACGGTCGTCAGGCTCTCCAGGACCGCCGTCACCTCCGTGCGGTCCCGCAGTGAGAGCCGGTGGTGACGGCGGGCCCCGGCGCCGCGGTGCAGCGGCAGAGCGGTCGTGCTGAATGCGGTCATGGCGGGGTCTTGCGAGACGTCGGCGCTCAGCGTTGGAGGGACCATGAGGAATCGCGGGCGGGGTGAAGCATGTCGGAGCCTTTCAGGGGTCGTGCTGCGTGGCGATCCCCATGCTTCTCCCCGCCGCGCGACGGGGGATCGGATGATCGGCTCAGTCGATGGGATGAGCCGATCAGACGAGCCTGTTGCGCAGGGCGTGGACGACGGCGCCGACCCGGTCCTGGACGCCGAGCTTGGCGATGAGGGCCGACACGTGCGTCTTGACCGTGGCCTCGCTGACGCCCAGGCGGTGGGCGATCTGCTTGTTGGACAGCGCCTCGACCATGAGGGCGAGCACCTCCAGCTCGCGGTGGGAGAGGGCGACGCCCGCCGGCAGGGCCCCCGGCGCCGGGGCGGTGCTCGGCGCAGCGGGCGCGGGCGGGGTCGCCCGGTGCCCGATGAGCGCCGATGAGCTGGGGGACAGGACCATATTGCCGCTGGCCACGTGGCGGATCGTGTCGGCCAGGGTGGTGATCGGGTCCTCCTTGGCGAGGAAGCCCCTCACCCCGGCGGCCAGAGCGCGTTCCAGGACGGCGTCGGCGACGAAGGTGGTCAGGATGAGGACGCCGAGCTCGGGGCGCTCCCGGTGGAGGATCTCCGCCAGCGCGATGCCGTCGATGCGCGGCATCTGGATGTCGAGGAGGAGCACCTCGACGGCGGCGTCCCCCGAGCCCAGACGATCGAGGACCTCCTGCCCGTCCCGGACGGCCCAGGCGACGCGTATGTCCTCAGTGGTATTGAGGATATCGGTGAGGGTGCGACGGACGAGGGGATCGTCGTCGGCGAGCCCGACATCGATCATCGTGGTCATGCGGTCCTCTTCAGCGGGGCGGGGTGTGATGAGGCGAGGGGGACGGTGGCGGCGACCATCCAGGAGCCGTCCTCGGCCAGGGTCGTCAGGGTCCCGTCGATCGCGGCGAGGCGCTCGCGCATGCCCAGGATACCGGTGCCCGAGCGGGGGAGCCCGGAGGAGCCACCGGCACCGGCGATGCCGTTGGTGGACACGAGCCGGAGGACATCGGGGCCAAGAGCGAGGGTCAGCGTGACGGGGGACTCGCGGTCGGCGTGACGGATGATGTTGGCCCCCATCTCACGGGCCGCCCGGGACATGGCGCTCGCCTGGAGGCGACTGGGGACCTCCTCGCCGACGCAGCGGAAGACGACGTCGAAGCCCGCGGCGGAGACGTCGTCGCTCACGGCCCGGACGGCGGCGTCGAGGTCCACGACGGCATGACCCAGGCCGGTGGCCGTCGCCACCGCCGAGCCCTGCGCGGGAGTCGTCTGGCGCAGGGCGCGCAGCAGCAGGCGCAGTTCGTGGAGCGCGTCGGAGGCCGTCGAGACCACGGCCGCGAACTCCTCCCGCGCCTCCGGCGAGTAGGAGGCGTCGGTGGCGGCCCTCCGGGCGCGCAGGGCGGTCTGCGACATGGAGTAGGCGACCAGGTCGTGCATCTCCCGCGCGATCTCCAGGCGCATCTCCTCCAGCTGCTCGCCGGCTCGGCCGACCTCCCGCCGCCGGGCGACCTCGGCGGAGCGCAGGGTCATTCCGACCGACAGCAGCAGGACGCACAGGAGCAGGTTGAAGAGAAGACCGGCGATGTTGGTCGCGGTGATCTCTGCTGGCGGCGGTATCAGGGCGGACGCGACGTCGACCAGGACGTTCATCAGGAAAAGGGACACCGCCGGCCACGCCGGGAGGAAACGGCCCAGGAAGAGGGAGAAGGCGCCGTTGGGGATGACCATGTCCGACGCGGAGGCCTCCGGGGCGACGAGCAGGACGATCCAGCACAGCTGGTAGGCGATGAGTCCCGCTGCCGGCCGCAGCGGGATAGCAGTCACCAGGATGAGAGCGACCAGCATGAAGGCGACATCGGGGAGCTGGAGCACGCCAACGGGTGTGGCTAGGACATTGACGATAATACTCCCGACTCCGAAGATCGCTCCGACGGCCATGTACATGCGTCGTCCGGCCAGGTCGTCGGGGGCGTAGGTCGCCACGGCTCGTCCGTGCGCCGTCAGGGAGGCGACCACGTCGCCCAGCGTGCTCATCGATCCGACCCCTCGCCTCGTGGCATGCCTCTGCGACCAACTTTAGCAAGCGGTGACAGGCGGGCCTCTTGCAGCGGATCCCAGCGGGTTGGGGCATCGGCCGGTGGGATCACCGAGCCGGTCGCCCGCCGGGCCGCACGGACGCCCGTGCTGGCGAGCGGTATGCTGCGTCCTCGACCGGGGGCCGCAGCGGCATCGCGCAAGGTGGTCCCGGGCTCCGACCCGCTGAAGGGAGAGACCATTGACGAGCTCGCAGACCGCACCACTCGCCCACGAGGACGACGCCGTCGAGCTGGACCGGTTGCTCGCGCTCGCTCTCGACGCGGTCCGCGCGGGGGCGCGGCTCGGGCTCGACCCGGGGGAGGAACTGCGCATCGACACCAAGCGCAACCGCAACGACGTCGTCACCCAGGTCGATCGCGGCATCGAGGCTCTCATCGCCGAGCGCCTGGCCCCCACGGGCCACCCGCTGCTGGGGGAGGAGGGGCACACGGTCGACTCCTGGCGCGGTCGCGTCTGGGTGCTCGACCCGATCGACGGCACGCTGAACTATGTGGCGGTCCACCGCCACTGGGCGATCTCGCTGGCTCTCGTCGAGGACGGGGTGCCGGTGCTCGGGATCGTGGCCGATCCGGTGGACGACCGCCTCTGCACGGCCGTGGTCGGACGGGGCGCCCGTGCGGGGCGGCTCCTCGGGGAGGACGCCGACGGCGATCGGCGGCTGCCGCGCATCGCGGACACCCCTCTGACCGACGGCGTCGTCATCGCCCACCTCCACGCCCTGGACTGCCTGCGGCACCTGCCCGGGATCATTCGTTCCTCCCGGGGCATGCGCTGCTACGGAGCGGCGGCGCTGGAGCTCGTCGAGGTGGCCGCGGGACGGGCGGGGTGCCTGGTCCACCCCTGGTTGCGGCCATGGGACGCCGCCGCCGGCATGCTGATCTGCCAGGAGGCGGGCGCGGTGGTGACCCGTCTGGACGGGACGCGACTGGACGTTCGCGAGCCGGGCTCCCTGCTGGCGGGCACGCCGAGCGCTCACGCCGAGATGGCCGAGCGCCTCGTCCTCGGCTGAGGGCCGGGGACGAGGCGGGCGCTTAGGACTGCCGGGCGGCGAGGGTCACGTGCATGTGCCCGGGGTAGGACGGGTCGGGCCGGGATCGTTGGTAGCTCACCGCCATGCCCAGGCGGGTGCAGGTGGTGGCGAGCCAGGACGACGCGATCAACTGGGACTGCGGGGTCTCGAGATCCACGTCCCAGTGGAGACCGGGCTTCCGGCGGCCCTCGAGCGCCAGGTGCTCCACCGGCTGGATGGCGGGAGCCCCGGCACCGACGAGGGACGAGGCCGAACGTCGGACCTCCTGCGTGGAGATGATGAGGAAACCGCCCGAGCCGATGTGATCTCCGGCGCGCTTGAGTATCTCGCAGCGCTGGACGGCGTCGAACAGGGCGAGCCCGGCGGCCGGGATGTGGACGGCCTTGAACTCCTCGGGGAACCAGAAATTCCGTATGTCCGTCAGCCGCAGCTCGACGCGCGTGGCGATGTCGGCGCGCTCCGGCGTGGAGGGGACGAGCCGCTCGGCCATAGTGGCCAGGTTCTCGGAGTCGATGTCCGCGGCGAGAACATGATGCCCGGCGGCCGCGATGAGGAAGGGTGACCGGGGCCCGCCGCAGCTGAACTCGAGGACGCGTCGCTTGGCTAGATTGGGCGGACCGACCTGGGAGAGAACGTCGAGCACGCTCTCGATCTCGAAGTGGTCGTGCGCGGCGGCGGAATGAGCGCCCGCCGCGCTTGAGACGGGGCGCAGCGGCGCGGCCTCAGTGACGGGGGAATTCCATGGGAATTTCAATGGCATGCTTCCGGGGGAGAGTGGAATGAGCCGTGCGGGTGGAGTCCGTTCTGGACGAACCAACTCCACCCGCACGGGCAGGGACAGCCAGGGATGACCAGGGACCCTCAGGGAAACTCAGGGCCCAGGGCATTCAGGGACTGTCAGGGGTGATTCAGGGACCGCATATGTCAGGGACTTCAGAGAAATGAGCGGGATCCCTCAGGGGGGGGAACCAGCCGATGACGATGAGTCAGTGGCCCATCCACCACCAGCTGGAACGCCAAATGTAGTACGCTCCCGAGGGAGATGAGTTCATCTACATCACCTTTCATTTCCTTGAAGTGAACCTGACAAGGACAATCATGCACGGTTCGCCGCGGCTGTACATCCTCCGGTCGTCTCCTCCGATAGGAGGATGGTCAGACCAGTCCGTTGCGCAGGGCGTAGACGACGGCGCCCACCCGGTCCTGGACGCCGAGCTTGCCGATGAGCGCGGAGACGTGGGTCTTGACGGTCGTCTCGCTCAGTCCCAGCCGGGTGGCGATCTGCTTGTTGGACAGCGCCTCGACCATGAGGACCAGGACCTCGGACTCCCGCGGGGACAGGGTGACGCCCGGCGGCAGGGCCTCCGGGACGTCGGGCGAGGGCGCGGCCGCCGGGGTGGCGGGCGCGGACCAGCCGCCGATGATGGCCGAGGAGGTCGGGGACAGGACCGTGTTGCCCGCGGCCACGTTGCGGATGGTGTCCGCCATGTTCGTCACCCGGTCCTCCTTGGCGATGAAGCCGCGCACGCCGGCCGCCAGGGCGCGGTTGAGCACGCCGTCGGCGACGAAGGTGGTCAGGATGAGGACGCCGACCTCGGGGTAGTCCTCCCGGACCTTCTGCGCCAGAGTGATGCCGTCCATGCGCGGCATCTGGACGTCCAGGAGCAGGACCTGGACGTCGGGCGCCTCGGGCGAGCGCAGCAGGTCGAGGGCCTCCCGGCCGTCGCAGGCGGTCCAGGCGACCCTGATGTCCTCGGTCGTGGCGAGGAGCTCGGTGAGGGTGTCGCGGACGAGGGCGTCGTCGTCGGCCAGGCCCACGCGGATCATGAGTCGCCCCCGGGGAGCGGGGTCCGCGAATTGTCCACCGGGACGGTGGCGGTCACGATCCAGGAGCCGTCGTCGGCGAGCGTCGTCAGCTCGCCCCCGATGGCCGTCAGGCGCTCGCGCATGCCGAGCACCCCCGAGCCGGAGCGGGGCAGATCGCCGGGCGTCGTGCGGATCCGGTTGGTGGAGACCAGGCGTATGGCGTCGGGGCCCAGTCGCAGGGTCATGGTCACCGGGGCGTGCGGCTCCGCGTGACGAACGATGTTGGCGCCCATCTCGCGGACGACCCGGGAGAGGGTGGAGGCCTGGGAGCGCGTGGGGGAGGCGCTCCCGCGGCACTGGTAGGTGACGTCGAATCCGGCGACGGCGATGTCGTCGCTCACGGCGCGCACCGCGGCTCCGAGATCGGTGACGACGTGCCCGAGCCCGGTGGTCTGGGCGACGTCGAGGGCGAGCTCGGGGGTGGCCCGTCGCAGGGTGCGCAGCAGGAGGCGCAGCTCGTGGAGGGCGTCGGCGGCCGTGACCTCCAGCGCGGCGAAGTCCTTGCGGGCGGCCTCGGGGTAGGAGGTGTCCGCGGCGGCGCGCTGGGCCCTCAGGGCGGTCTGGGACATGGAGTAGGCGATGAGGTCGTGCATCTCCCGGGAGATCTCCAGGCGCAGCTCCTCCAGGCGCTCCTCCGCCTGGCGCGCCTCCTCCAGGCGCGACCGCTCGCTGGCCCGCATCATGGAGCCGATGGGAATGATGATCAGCCCCATGGTGATCTGGAAGGCCAGTAGCCCGGAGTAATCGAAGGCGCCGGTCGCGTCGCGCTGTATGGCGGGGATGTTGGCGCCGACTGTGATGAGGAAGACCACCCCCGCGTACCCCGGCGGGAGGAAGCGCCCCAGGAAGAAGAAAAAGGCGACGTGGGTCAGCGTCATGTCCGAGGAGTAGGTGTCCGGCAGGGCGAGCAGGAGGAGCCAGCAGACGAGGTAGGCGATGACGCCCCAGACGGGACGCAGTGGTATCACGGCGAGGATGAGGAGCGCCGCGACCGTGAAGGCGAAATCGATGGTGCTGGGGCGAAAGGCGTTGAGACTCTTGGTCGCCAGCACGATGTTCGCCATGCCGACGAGGATCCCGATCGACACGTACACGTGTCGGCCGGTCATGCGATGGAGGAAACTGGGACGCCACTGGGGTATGGGATTTGAGGGCCCATGCAAGGTCGTACTCATGGTGCCTTTATTCATCGAGTGCTTCTGCCACATGGTTACCATAACAAGTGCTCGCAAGGAAATATGGTAGCGACAAGGCGTGTCCTTCTACAGATCCCCGGTCCGCTGGAGGCGCTGCAGACTCAGCCAGCCCGTGGGGATGGGAATCCAGAAGGTAACCAGACGATAGACGATCGCGACCGGCAGGGCCACCCCGCTCGGGATGCCGGCCGCCACGAGTCCGGCGGTCAGCGCGATCTCGACCGGACCGATACCCCCCGGCGAGGGGACCACCGAGCCCACCGTGTTCGAGGCGAGGTAGGTGATGGCCAGGACCGAGAAGGGCAGCGTGTACCCGAAGGCCCACAGACTCGCGCCGAAGGAGAGGATGTAGCTGAGACTCAGCAGGAGGGTGCCGCCCACGCCCAGCGCCAGGCGCAGCGGGTTGGACATGATCCACACCAGGCGCGGCCACACCTGCCGGTAGGTCGGCTCGATCTTCGCCCACACCCAGGTGCGCACGCGCGGTACGAACAGTGCCGAGCCGATGACGGCCATCAGCACGACGGCCCCCAGCACGAGCCAGGCCGAGGGCAGGGTCAGGCCGGTGGACTGCCCGGTCATCGCGGCCAGGACGATGAGCAGCACGACCGCCACCAGGAACTGCACGACCTGCACGAGCGCGACGGTGGCCACGGAGACGGGGGTGGGCACGCCCTTGCGGTTGAGGAAGCGCAGGTTGATGGCGGCTCCGCCGACGCCGGCGGGGGCGACCAGGGCGACCACGGAGCTGGCCAGGTGCACCTCGGTCGATCTCCACACGCTCAGACGCACCGGGCTGAAGGCGACCAGTGAGAGGCCGGCGCCCAGGTAGGTCGCCAGGGAGAAGACGAGGGCGGCGAGGACCCACCACCCGTTGGCCGTGGACACGGCTTCGCTGATCTGCTCGAAGTTCATGCGCGCCAGCAGCGTCCACAGGGCCGTGAGCCCGACGACGGCCATGATGACGGTGCGCGGGGAGAACCGGGCGAGCCTGGCGGGCTCGGCGTGAGCGGTGGGGGTCAGGTCCACCAGGGCGTCGCGCAGCTCCTGGAGCAGCCGGCCGCGCCGTCCCAGGGCGTCGCGGGTGGCCGCGGGCAGCACGACGCGCTGGAGCATCGGCGCGATGGAGGCGAGCTGCGGGGTGGTCAGCGACCGGGAGGCCGCGGCGATGGCGCGGTCGACCCCGACGACGGAGGCCGTCAGGGCGAGGGCCTGAGCCAGGTCCACGCGCCGCGACAGCTCGGAGGAGATCGTCTCGCCCGAGTCCCAGTCCAGGAGCCAGACGCGACTGGCGGAATCGACGACCACGGTGGAGGAGTCGATGGCGCGGTGGGCCAGGCCGGCGGCGTGGGCGCGGCCCAGCTGGTCCCACAGCTGCCCCAGGATGTCGTTGGAGACCGACCCGAGGGATCCCAGGGAGCGGGCGCCGACGACGTGATCGGTCGCCAGCAGGACGGACTCGTCGGCCTCGGCCATCCCGAACGGCGCCGGCGTGCGCACATGGGCGCGTCGGGCCTCCAGGGCCATGAGGGCCGCGTGCTCGGCGGCGGAGCGCACGGACAGGCCCCGCTCGGGGGACAGCCCCTTGACGCGGATGCGATCCCACAGTGTGGAGACGAAGCCGGCCACCTGCTGGTCGGTGTCCAGGACGGTGACGTCGTAGCGGGTGCCGTCGGCGTCCCACACCGCGTAGAGCCGGTGCACCGAGGGGCGGCCCTCGGTCAGGGCGGCCGAGGATGCCTCGGCCAGGACCGCCGTCAGATCGACGTCGTCGGCCCGCACGATCGTCGCGGTCTCCTCCGGCAGGAGTGTGGCGGCGACCTCCTCGTCGGCCTCGGCGGTCTCCATCCAGTCGTCGTCGGACTCGGCCAGGACGGCCGGCCTGGTCAGGGGGTTCTCCCGCACCCGCTCGGTGTAGCCCAGCGGGGTGTCGGTCTCGACCGTCCAGGCGCTCGCCTCGGGGGCGGGGTCCATGCGCACCACCCGCACGGCGTCGATCCCGGCGCGGCGCAGGGCGCGCACGAGGGCGATGCCGTGGGCGCGACGGTCCTCGACGCCGAACGCGTAGCGGACCGCCAGGCCCGGGATCCGGCCCAGCAGCACGGACAGGATCGCGCCGGGCAGGGTCAGCGCGCTGCGCAGAACGGTCAGGCCGACGATGATCCACACGGCGGTCCAGCCGTAGCGCACCGTCCGCGAGGTGCGCCGTTCGCCCGAGCCGGTGAGCATGCCGGCGAGGATGGCGAAGACCGTGGAGATGCCGACCCGGGCGATGCCCGAGGTGGTGATCGTCAGGCCCGAGACGATGACGTGCGGGGCCCAGATGGTGACCACGACGAGCGTCGTCCACGACAGGAGGAAGCCGCCGACGCCGGCCAGCAGGGCCTCCCCGGTGGTGCGCCACGAGCGGCGCATGAGGTTGGGCAGGATGACGGCCACGGGCACCGCGAAGGTCGCCAGGCCCTCGACGGTCTGCAGGGGGAAGACGAGGATCTGGCGCAGCAGGATCGCCAGGGCGTTCTGCACATCGGCGGTGACCCCGGTGGTCGTCTCGCGGGCGTAGGCCGCCAGGATGAACATCGAGGCGGCGCCGACGGCGGTCAGGGCGACGTCGAGCAGGTCCTCGATGCGGCGCAGGCGGTGAGGCGCGGCGTCCACCAGGAGGGTGGTCGAGCGGGGCGGCTGCGCGGCCGGCGGGGTCGGGCGCTTCGCGATGATGGGGGTGAGACCGATCCGGGGGATGCCGACGGGCGAGGTCGCGGGCGTCGAGGAGGCGGCGCCGGCGACCCGCGGGTCCGGGGGCAGAGCGGAGGTCATGGTGGAAGTCTACGGGCGGGACCGGGGAGTTCGCCCAGTCCTATGGAAGATCTGCGGGCGGGGGACGGTGACGGCGCCGCGCCGGTGGGGGCGGGCGGTTGCGAGTGGTGGATGCGTTGTTACGTGGACGAACTGCGGGTGCTGAGGGAGCGTGGGGGTTGTTCTGCGGGAGCGGATGTGCTTGGGTTGCGTGCGTCACAGTGCGGTGGCTGGGCGGTGCGCCGTCGGGGCGGGCCGTCCGTGCCCGCCGCGTGGATCCCTGGACCATGCCCTCAGGAGGCTCGTGCGGCGTTGGTCGGCGTGAGTGGTTCGGGGTGAATCCGAGAGGGGAGTCGTCAGTGGATCTGCTGCTCACTGTTGTGCGCCCCGGGCCGGGCCCGGAGGTGCGCGAGGATGCGCTGGTCTCGGTGGGGGAGGGGGCGACGGTCGCCGATCTGGCGCGTGCGCTTGATGAGCGTGCGGGCGCGGGGGCTCAGCAGCGCCCGCATCCGAGCCTCCCGCACTCGCGGGGCGCGGCGCCCCCGCCCCCGTCGGATGGCTCGGGGACCGCAGCGGGCGCAGGACGCGCCGGGGGCGGGGTCGTTGTCGATCTCAGGTCCGGTGGGGCGAACCGTGAGGACGAAATCCTTGCCCGTCGGCACGTCGTAATACTGCCGGAGCGGTTCGACGAGCGTGGGGGAGAGGTCGCCCGTCTCGTTTGAGAGGGTGATCTCGCGCGTGATGTTGGGGATAACGTCCGGGAGGCGTTTGCGGGGCCGACGGAGGCTGTCGCCG
>ERZ772921.985-NODE-985-length-17053-cov-5.855336_pt1 | contig 17053 bp, 18 predicted proteins | sample MGYA00512117_ERZ772921 | MGnify/ENA primary metagenome ERZ772921 (study PRJEB29015, sample SAMEA2737944) | human oral metagenome | biome: human oral; feature: human-associated habitat; material: dental | place: China | collected 2150 ... | reverse complement strand
CACAACCATTCCTTTTATTATTCACAATATCTATTTTTTGGATGCAGATTCTTTATTATCTAATCTTACATCAATAGATACTATTTTTATATCAACATTATGATATTGACAAACATCGTAGCAAACTTCCTGAATGTTTTTTATGCGTTCTACATCTTTGTCTGTGTAAACTATTACAAGAAATATACCCTTATCACAAGAATCAACATTCATATAAAGAGGTAACTGTTTTTTTAGACCATTCCAAAACTTTGTGTTTTTTGCTAGTTTTATTTCCAGTAATACACGATTTGAATATCCACTGCTAAATCGAAAATCAATAGGACCCATTCCTTGATTTACTTCACGAGTTAAATCAATATTATTTGCTCGACAATGTTCGTCAAGAATTCCTTTAAATAGTAATTGAACATCTTCTTCGCTTCTTGGAGTATTTTTCATATCATTCCATAAAAGTTTATACCCTGAACGAAATTCAATAAATTCTTTATAATAATTTACAAAGTTCATAATTCTCTCAAAAAAAGTTTCCTCATTGACAGTACTATCAAATAAAAATGGATTATCAATAACAGTTTTTTTTGATAACTCATACCAATTATACCGAAAAGTATGTTTCATTAAGTTACCAAAAGATTTTACTTCGCGTTTTTCAACAATATCAATATATTCTTTTACAAAGTTATAGTTCTCAATTGCAATTTGAGCTATGGTTTCTTTATCAAGATTCTTGTCCACCTCATAATTAAAATCATTTCGTAAACGTTCAGCTAACTGTATCGTTTCAGAAAAATCATCACTGTTAATTTCGGGTAAAACATTTAAGAAATTTTTAGGTATTAGAAGTATTGGTGCATTTTGTTTATATGGATTTACTGGTAAAAGATATTCATCATTATACCAACGTTTATACTTATAATCAAAATAAGCATTTTGTATCCTTTGTTTAGTCATAGGAACATTATGTAGATTACAAATTTTTTGGGTATATGCAATCAAACGAGTCTTTAAAAGATTTGCAGTCATATCACTTAATCTATCTGGACCAATGCCTTCACAAAATATTCCTAATTCTTCAAAATGAGAAATATGTGTTACACCTTTAGCGATTAACCTACTAATATTATGTGTTAGTGTTTTTGACCATTTTAGACCTGTTCCTGAGCCATGTTGTGTATTTGAATATCCCAAACAAATTGAATTAACTTCTGGAAACATCAACATGTTTTTGGCTTTTTTATAACTTAAATGGCTCTCTAATCCGCCAGAATGAGCGATTAGTTCAAATGCCTGTTGAAAGAAATACATAATTTCAGAGTAGCTGTCTTTAAATAATTCATCTTGAGATTTAAAGACAGAAAAAGGATCAATAAACAAAAGTGTATCTTGATGAAGTATAGGATTGAACCATTCTTCATCACCCATATATTTAATACCGAATCGTTCAGAAAAAAGCACTTAATTACCTCCTTATACATATTTTAAATTCATATTGTAATTGACAATATGAAAATCGTTTTACTATCCATATATAAACATTAAAATCAAAATTTTCTTACACATTTTTCTCATTATTTTATGATGTTTTTTGAGTTATAACTAAAAAATTTTTTTCGCAATTTTCTAGTTCTTTGTCAAGTGTAGCAATAAAAAGTTTAATAAGCTGAACAAACAATACCTTCTAATGAATCTTTTTCTTTTCCAAAGATATCTGAAGATTTATTAATTAACATACATCTAATCTTTTTGCATTAACAGCATAACCCTCTACAATATACTCTTTCAAGATAGATGTAGCCCATTTTCTAAAAGCAATACCTCTTGGAGATTTTACTCTATATCCAACAGAGATAATCATATCAAGATTGTAGTAATTAAAAGTTCTTTCGATAGACCTGTCACCTTCATTTTGAACTTGTGCAAATTTTGCACAAGTTGAGTTTTCTTCCAATTCATTTTCCTTAAATATATTTCTGATAGGTCTCTGTATTACAGAACGGTCTCTATCAAAAAACTTTGCCATTTCTTCTACTTTTAACCACATAGTTTCCTTGTCAGGAGCTACTTCCACCGGAAGTTCCAGTTCACCATCTTTATAAAGAATAACTTCATTATTCATAAATCTTCCCCCCTAATTCTATAATTTATGTTCTTCCTGTATACACTAATTATAAAAATTTGATTTATTTCCTATTATAAATAAAGATTAACACAAAGTATAAAAAAATGCAACGAACAAAACAATGATAATTATTCTCTTTATATCAATAGTAAAGTTATCATAAATCTCCAGCGATTTAAAATTGAAAAAAGTCTCTTTTTCTGATAAAATTAAAATATATTCTAATAACACCAACAAAAACCCAGGAGGTCCCCAAATGTCATCAACAAAAACACATGTAGGAAAGTATGAATTTGAAAATTGTCTTATGAATGCCGCAGGAGTGTGCTGCTATGACCGTAATGAGCTGGAGAAAATAATTCACTCTGAAGCGGGAACTTTTGTAACGAAAAGTGCCACATTAAATCCTAGAGAAGGTAATCCACAGCCTCGTTATTACGACACTGAGCTTGGATGCATAAACTCTATGGGACTGCCAAATCTAGGAATTGACTACTATCTTGAATATCTTCTGGAACTTCAGGAATTGTTTCCTGACCGTACATTCTTTCTGTCCATGACAGGACTGTCTTCCGAAGAAATTCATATATTAATGAAGAAAGTCCTTGATAGCGGATTTAAAGGCCCGACAGAACTGAACCTGTCCTGTCCTAATGTGCCTGGAAAGCCCCAGTTGGCATATGATCTGCAGACTACTGAACAGATTCTGTCAGAAGTGTTTGAATATTTTGACAGACCTCTGGGAATAAAGTTGCCACCATATTTTGACATTGTACATTTTGATCAGGCAGCCACAGTTTTCAATAAATTTCCTCTGACATTCATAAATTGTGTCAACAGTATCGGAAACGGACTTGTAATTAACGATGAGAGCGTCGTAATTAAGCCTAAAAACGGTTTTGGAGGAATCGGAGGGCAATATATAAAGCCTACTGCACTGGCAAACGTACACGCCTTCTATCAGCGTTTAAATCCATCTATACAGATTATCGGTACAGGAGGAGTTCTTACAGGCCGTGATGCATTTGAGCATATTCTGTGCGGAGCAAGTATGATTCAGATTGGAACTTCGCTTGAAAAGGAAGGAACTGAGGTATTTTCCAGAGTTACACGTGAACTGAAGGAAATAATGGATGAAAAAGGCTACAAAACATTGGAAGATTTTAAAGGAAAACTTAAATATCTGTAGTCAAATATACATAATTAGAGAGCAGATTATTGAATATTTATAGCTGTACAATATCTCTTAATCAGTTTTATCCGCTGTGGTCCTTCTTACGAAAACTACAGCTTATATGAGGAGACCAACTATGAATGAAATAGAAAAACTTCAGGAAATAATTGACAACAGCAATAAAATTGTATTTTTCGGCGGTGCAGGAGTATCTACAGAATCTGGAATTCCTGACTTCAGAAGTGCCGATGGGCTGTACAGCATTAAACTTGACAGGCATTTCTCACCTGAACAGCTTGTTTCCCATACAATGTATCTGAAATATCCTGAAGAATTTTACGATTTTTACAAAACTAACCTGATTTATCCTGATGCAGAGCCGAATCCTGCCCACTACTATCTGGCAGAACTTGAAAAGAAGGGCAAACTGACTGCTGTAATTACTCAGAATATTGACAGCCTTCATGAAATGGCCGGAAGCAGGAAGGTGCTTAAACTACATGGTTCCGTTGATAAGAATACATGTATGTCATGTGGGAAAAAGTATAGACTTGAAGAGTTTTTAAAACTTTGCAATCCTGTTCCACACTGTCCTATATGCAACGGAATTATTAAACCTGATGTTACGCTGTATGAAGAAAGCCTTGATATGACTATTTTTGAGGAAGCCATTTATCATCTGTCACAGGCGGATACCCTTATTATTGGCGGAACTTCCCTCGTTGTCTATCCTGCGGCTTCACTGATTCAGTACTTCAGGGGGAAAAACCTTGTTCTTGTAAATAAATCAGTTACATCTCAGGACAATTATGCAAACCTTGTTATTCATGACAGTATTGGAAAAGTATTCAGTCAGCTGAAATAAGTGTTTGTGGGAAAAGATTACAAAATAGCAATTAGAAGTAATAAAAATAAATAATATAATAAAATTTTCCAGAAATGAAAGGAGTTAAATAATGGTACAGGTACTATTTGTCTGTCTTGGAAACATATGCCGTTCGCCAATGGCTGAAGCTGTTTTCAGGAAGATGGTCGATACAGAAGGATTAAATCATCAGATTTATATTGATTCAGCCGCCACAAGTTCCTGGGAACATGGAAATCCTGTCCACAGAGGCACAAGGGAACGTCTTGCAAAGGAAGGGATAAGCACTGTCGGAATGTATTCCCGTATTTTAAATGATGATGACCTGTCGGCAGACTATATTATAGGAATGGATGAAAGCAATATTATGAATATTGAGAAATTTCTGCGTAACCGACATTCAGGAAGGGTAAACCGACTTCTTGAATATGCGGGGGAGGATAGGGATATTCTTGACCCATGGTATACTGATGATTTTGATACTACTTACAACGATGTGGTCAAAGGCTGCAAAGCCCTGCTGGAATTTATAAAGAAATATGATTTCAATATGTAGTAAAAATACTACCTTTTCTGCAAATCTTTTGATTCTGCTGAGACAGGTAGTATTTTTCTTATACATTCATCCTTAAAAAACTCCTTTACTTCCTTATTGGGCAACCGTAAGGAATAAAAATTTCTTTCTATTTTCCTTTCAATAGTCAGATAACCACTAAATAAAAGAAGTTCCCAAATTTCCTCTTGCCCCAATAAACTGGATAAATCGGAATTACCACTGATATTTTCTTCAACAGTTTCTCCATTAAAAAGAGCTTCCAAAGTTTCCATAATTTCAGAATCTGTATTTTTCAAAATCTGATTAATCAAGAAATTCCCAGAAGTATCAATCCAGTAAGGAGCTAACTTCCCGTCTTTTAAGAAATTTAAAATGCTCCAAGGGTTATATACTTCGGAATTTCCAAATTTATAGCCATTATACCATAACTTGACATCAGAAAGTTTGTATTCAATATCAAAATCTTTAAGTGCCTTTTCAACTTCCTCTCCATTAAATCCAAAAAAATCAGGATACTGTCTATCTAAAATAGAATAAACTCGTAAATTATTTAAGTCAGAAAATATTCCAGCCTTAATAACCCTTATAATCCCAGTCATAACTCCCATTTTTAAATACTGGTTAGTTTTCAGTGCTTCTCCGTAAAATACTTTAAAAAATGCGATGGCATCGCTATAATAATGATGTTCATAAGCAGAAATCAAAGGACTGTCGTATTCATCAATTAATAAGATAACTTCTTTTTTATACTTCTGAAATAATATTCTAGTTAAAAACAGCAAGGCATTTTTTAACTCAGAAAAATCTGCATTGCCCATTAAATACTTCTTAAATCTAGGCAAATCATACTCATCCAAGTCCTCTAAAAGATACTTGTACTCAGAAAACAATTCTAAAACTAACAATCTAATTTCCTGTATCGCTTCCTCCCAAGTTTTTGCCTTTATACTTTTCAATGAAATAAAAATCACTGGATACTGACCCTGTTCAGACATATATTCAGACTTTTCAACATCGAGTCCATTAAATAACTTTCTATTTTCTTCTTTATTTTCAACATTAAAAAAATATTTTAACATCGACATATTAAGCGTTTTCCCAAATCTTCTTGGACGTGTGAATAGCTTTATTTTTGATTTATCCTCTAAAATTTCTCCTATCCATTTTGTTTTGTCAATATAATAACAATTCTCTTTTATTACTTCACTAAAATCTTCTACTCCAATTCCTATACCTTTTTTCATAAAAATCTCCCCTTAAATTCTCCACAGCCTGCTTTCACAACTATTTGTCTTTTTAGTAAATCATCAAACTATTTAATGCTTTGCCCTTACAATAACTTTTTCTCCAGCAAACTCCACGACATCCCCATCATAAATTTTTTTCCCACGTCTAGTTTCCACAGCATCATTTACTTTCACTTCTCCATTCAAAATAAACATTTTCGCTTCCACTCCAGAACCTGTAAAGTTTGCCCACTTCAAAAGCTGATCCAATTTTATAAACTCTGTATTTATCGTAATTTCTTCAATTTCACTATCTATATTTTTCATTTTCTTTTCTCCTTCTATTTTTTTTAATCATTAATAAAATTAATGATTAATTTTTCTGTGGAAAACTCATTTTTTTTGTGGAAAACTTTTTCCACAATCTTTTCCACATTTTTTCCACAATTATATTTTATCCTTATCTTTACTAACTTTTATGACTAATCATTTTTCCACATTACATTGTGAATATAATTTTCATCTATGTGGAAAACTTTTTATATTTTTTATTTATATAATTTTTCAACCACTTATATTTAATCAAAAATTAATTAAATCTGTTTATACACAAATGTGGATAACTTTTTTTAACAATGTGGATAACTAAATTTTAGTTTTACACAATATAATTTTACTTTTCCAAAATACTAGTATTAATCAATAATCTTAACAATCTTTTTTCCACAATTTTTATGGAAAACTTTTCAATATACTGTGGATAATTGATTTTTATTTTTCCACAATCTTAAAATTTATTTTTTTAATTAATTATAATATAATTATCTTGATAATAAATATTTATAAAAATTAACATTGTTGAAAACTTTTTCCACTGTGGAAAATTTTAGATTTTTTTACATGACTTTTCCACAAAGTTTTCCACACCTTTTACACAATTACTTCTTGAATATCTTCTTATTTAATGTATTAATTTCCTTCTTAAAAACAATATCTTCTTTTGTTTTTTTATCAATTTTTCTAATACTGCTTATAACTGTGCTATGGTCTTTTCCACCAAAAAGTCCACCTATCGCAGTTAGGCTTAAATCTAAATCATCGTTATTTTTTAAGAGATACATTGCGATTTGTCTTGTTTCAACTATCTTTTTTTGACGTTTTTTAGATTTCATATCGGCTACACTAACGTTATAATGTGTAGAAATCATTTCTATTACTTTTTGGGCTGTCACCTTAGATTGTTCCCGCTTTACATTGTGCATAAGCATTTCCTGTACCAATTCCAATGTTATTTGTTCATTTAGAAGTTTTGCCCTTGCATTAAGGTTCGTCAGTGTTCCTTCCAGTTCTCTTACGTTTGTATTTAAAGAATCTGAAATATATTCTAGGATGCTGTCATCTATCTCGATTCCTTGTGCTTCAGCCATATTTTTTAAAATCATCATGCGAGTTTCATAACCTGGACTTTGTATTTCCACAGTTAAGCCTGACAAAAATCTTGATTCTAAACGTTTTGACAGATTCTTTATTTCTTTTGGCGACTTGTCGCTTATCATTATTATTTGCTTTCCCAGTTCCTGCAATTTATTAAAGGTGTGGAAAAACTCCTCTTCCACAGTTCCTTCTCCACGTCCAAATACCTTTTCAAAAAATTGTATATCATCTAAAAGAAGCACGTCTAAAGCACGAAAGGTATCACGAAAATGCTGAATCCGTCCACTATTTAAAACTTTAAAAAACTCATTTGCAAATTCTTCTGAAGTGGAATAATAAACTCGTTTTGTTGGATCCTTTTCTAAAATTGCATTTCCCACAGCCTGCATAAGATGAGTTTTTCCAAGCCCTGAACTTCCAAAGATGAAAAGCGGATTATAAACAGTCGGATTTTTCACAACTGCAAGACATGCATTGTATGCTAACCTGCTGTTTTCCCCAACTACAAAATTATCGAGCCGATGTCTAGGATTTAATCCAGTATGAATTGGAGCTTTTTCCCTTGTTTCCTTTGGAAGTCTGTGTGTTTCAGATTTATACAACATTACATCCTGTTTTTTTACTTCAAAGTTCATTTTAATTTCCTCATCTGTCACAATTTCCACAATTTCTTCCATCTGGCTTTTATACTTTTCCACACTTTCCTTTATTAATTTGGAATTACAAGTAAGTGTAAATACATTATCTTCTATTTTTACTGCCTTTACATTCTCAAAAAAAAGTTCAAACTCTCCTTCATTAATCTTCCTTTTCATAATTTTTTTTACTTTTTCCCACAATTTCACGACATCCATCTGCTATTTCCCTTCTTTATATTATCAATTTATAATAAAGTCATTATCGTTTAACCTCTAATTTGATTTAACTATAACATATATAAAATAAATAATCAAGATTTTGGAAAAAAGTTTTCCACATACTTTTCCACATTAAAAAAATATCTATTAATCTGATATTTACAATATTTATGTTATTTTTTTTTACTTTTCCACAAAAATTTATATCCTTATATTTAGGGATTTTCCACAACTTTTCCACATTTAATTTAGTTTTCCACATTTGATGTTGATAAGTGTGTGGATAATATTGTTGAAAAAAGTTTTCCACAAAATCAACAAAAGTTTTCCACAGGTTATTCTCTGGCAAACCCTTTATTCATCAATATTCCCACATTTCCACAGTGCATAATAATAATATATATAAATATATATATTATATTAGTTATTATAGGAATGTGGATAACTGAAATATTATTTAAAAAAAAGTACTACACAAAAATCAATTTCTTATATTTTTAAAATAACCTATTCAACAAAACAACAAAATCTTATAAGTTTTAAATTTTATATAGGATTTTATACATGATAAAAACTAAATATAAATTGAAATTTAAATATAAATGGCTTAAAACTTGACTTTTTTTTGAATATTGTATATAATACTTATAAAAGACAATAACTTTTTTAAAAACACGAAAGAAAGGATAAAAAATGACTAAAAGAACATATCAACCAAATAAAAGAAAAAGAAAAAAAGATCATGGATTTAGAAAAAGAATGCAAAATAAAAGCGGAAGAAATGTTTTAAAAAGAAGAAGAGCTAAAGGAAGAGCTAAATTATCAGCATAACCCGGTGTTAAATTCAACACTGGGTTTTTAAAAGCATTAATCTAAATATTAAGAGAGCTTTCTTATACCTAAAACCTCTTTAAAACTGGACATAAAAGTTAAAACTATCCATAAATACATGTTTAGTTGATTTTTTTGTCTAATTTTAAAGAAGTTTAATATATTAAGCTCTCACTCATTTTAACAAAAAGAAGAGAAATATGTCTATTAACAAAATAAAAAAATCAAAGGATTTTTCATTAATCTATAACAAATCACAAAAAATGCATACAAAGTATGCTATTATTTTTATAAAGGAAAATGTAAATAACGAACAACGATTTGGCTTTGTAGCAAGTAAAAAAACTGGAAATGCAGTTCAAAGAAATAGAATCAAAAGAATATTTAAAGAATTTGTAAAAATACATAAAGATAAATTTAAAAAAAATACAGATTATATATTTGTAGGCAAATCAGTTTTAAAAGAAAAAATAAAAAAATTAAAATATAAAGATATTGAAAAAGATATAAACAAGGTAATAAAATAATGAAAAAAATATTATTATTTTTAATAAAAATTTATCAAAAGGGTATTTCTCCATATATAGGAAGACGATGCAGATTTTACCCAACATGCTCAGAATACTCAAAACAGGCAATAATAAAATATGGAGCAGTAAAAGGGAGTTATCTGGCAATCAAAAGAATATTAAAATGTCATCCTTTTCATAAGGGAGGATATGATCCGTTAAAATAAAAAAGTGGAGGAAATAATATATGTTTAAAATACAGGCACTTGTTGATTTTGTCGTACATGTACTAAACACAATATATGGTGTTGTAGGGAATTATGGTGTAGCGATAATTATTGTTACAATTTTAATGAGAATAATTGTATTTCCATTGACATTAAAGCAAGAAAAGTCAATGAAAAAAATGAGAGATTTACAACCAGAACTTGATAAAATAAAAGAAAAATACAAAGATAGTCCACAAGAATATCAACAAAAAACGGCTGAACTATACAGAGAAAATGGGGTAAATCCATTAGGAGGATGTTTGCCATTATTAATTCAAATGCCAATATTTGTGGCACTATATTGGGCTTTTAGTGGAAATGCAATTCCAGCAGATGCTAAATTTTTATGGTTTACACTAAAACAGCCTGACAGATTATTTATGATGGGAAATTTCGCATTTAATTTACTACCTATTTTAAATGTGGGAGTTACATATATTCAGCAAAAAATCATGGCAAGTGCAACTAGTGGACAAGAAAGTAATCAGCAGATGCAGACGATGTTATACATGATGCCAATTATGATGTTATTCATATTTTACAATATGCCATCTGGGGTAACATTGTATTACTTAGTTTCAGGAGCTTTGTCACTGGTTCAGCAGTATTTCATTTTGAAAGGAAGAAGTGATGATGGAAAAGATAGTATTAAAGGCACAAAATGAGGAAGAACTTAAGAATATGGTAAGCCGTTCCTTGACACTAAAGGAAGATGAAACTTATCAGGTAAAAGTTTTGAAACATCCTAAAAAAATATTGTTTATCAATATAAAAGGGGAATATGAAGTTAAGATTATTAAAAAATCAGAACTAAAAACTAATGAAAATAAAACAAAAACACAAAGTGAAAATAATAATGTAAAAAAAGAGACAAAAAAAGAAAATGGAAATAATTATCCAAAAAATAACAATAAAAAAAATTACAAAAACGAAAATTCAGAAAGTAAAGAAAAATCTGTTACAAATCAACCTGATACAAATATAGACAAAATCAGGGCATTTTTTAAAGAGTTTATCGTAAATATAAAAATGGATATACGAATTGTTAATATAAAAAAAGAAAACAACAACAAATACTTGGTTATTCTTGATGGAAAAGATATGAGATTTTTAATTGGCGAAAAAGGAAACACATTAAACAGCTTTGAATACTTGTTAAGCACAACAAGACAGTTTAAAAATATAAAAATAGTTGTGGATTCCAATAACTATAAGGAAAAACGTGAAAAATCATTAAGAGATTTGGCAAGAAAAAAAGGAAAAGCAGTTCTTTCAACAGGAAACGCCATAAAATTAAATCCAATGTCAGCACGTGAACGTAAAATCATTCATGAGGAAGTTTCCTTTATGAAGGGATTACAAACTGAAAGTGTTGGGGAAGAGCCAAAAAGATATTTGGTTATTAGAAAATTAGATGAAAAATTTTAAAAAATTGAGTTAGTGAGTTACATTGTTTTGAAAAAAGATTTTTTTAAACAGTTTTAGTGTAATATAAAATAAAAATAAAATGATTTTAGAAAATAGAGGGATAAAATGTTGTTTGATACAATTGCGGCGATTTCCACTCCAAAAGGTGAAGGCGGGATTGCCATAATAAGAATATCCGGCGATAAATCATTTGAAATACTGGACAAAATATTTATTAAAAAAAACCCAAATGCTGATTTGGGTTTTTATAAATTAAATTATGGATTTATCAAGGATGGAGAAAAAATAGTAGATGAAGTAATGGTTGTAAGGCTAAAAGCCCCAAAAAGCTATACTTGTGAAGATATTGTGGAAATAAATTGCCACGGCGGAACGCTTGTTTCGGAAAAAGTGCTTGAACTTGTGCTAAGAAATGGAGCAAAACATGCTGAAAGTGGAGAATTTACGAAGCGAGCATTTATGAATGGACGTATAGACTTATCGCAGGCTGAGGCGGTTATGGATATTATTCAGGGAAAAACAGAAAAGAGCGTATCACTGTCGCTTGATCAGTTAAGAGGGGACTTGCGTGACAAAGTAAATGAATTTAAAAAGGCATTGCTAGATATTACAGCACATGTGAATGTGGTGCTGGATTATCCTGAAGAAGGGATTGACGATCCGTTGCCGGTAGAACTTAGAGATAACCTGGAAAAAGTATATGAAGAAGCAAATCGGTTAATTGACTCGTATGACACAGGAAAAAAAATAAAAGAGGGAATAAAGACAGTTATTGTGGGAAAACCAAATGTCGGAAAATCTACATTGCTAAATGCTTTGCTTCGTGAAGAACGTGCTATTGTAACGCATATTGCTGGAACTACAAGAGATGTTATTGAGGAAATAATCAACATAAAAGGAATTCCATTGGTTCTGGTGGATACAGCAGGGATTAGAAAAACTGATGACATTGTGGAAAATATTGGTGTGGAAAAATCTAAACAGTTTATTGAAAAGGCTGATCTGGTGCTTCTTGTACTGGATGCTTCAAAGGAGCTGGAAAACGAGGATATAGAAGTTATAAATCAGATAAAAGAAAATAAAAAGAAAGTTATAGTATTATTGAATAAGATTGATTTAAATAAAAAAATTAATCTTGCAGGACATAATCTGGAAAATATTGTTGAAATATCAGCAAAGGACAATATTGGAATTGAAGATATGCAGGAAAAAATTTATTCGTATATTGTGGAAGAAGATGTGGAAAACTCATCGGAAAAATTGATAATTACAAATATTCGTCATAAAACAGCACTTGAAAAAACGAAAGATGCGATAAAAAATATTTTTGAAACGATAGATATGGGGCTTCCTATGGATTTGATTTCTGTGGATTTAAAGGAAGCATTAGATTCACTTTCGGAAATTACTGGGGAAATATCATCTGAGGATATTTTAGATCACGTGTTTGGGAATTTTTGCGTTGGGAAATAATGCAGTTTCTTGTTTGAACAATAAATTTTTGTGGATTTTAATTATGTTACTATTCGGCAAGAAGTTTAAAATTGCTTTGTTATTGCAACGGATATATGCTATTTTTGCTTTTCATAAGCAAAGTTTAGTGTAATTTGAAATAAAAGAAGGTATAAAGTTTGGTATAAAATGGAGGGAATAAATAATGGCTAATAATTATGGAGCAGAAGCTATTACGGTTCTGGAAGGGCTGGAAGCGGTTAGGAAGCGTCCTGGAATGTATATTGGGTCGACTTCGTCACGTGGGCTTCATCATCTTGTGTGGGAAATTGTAGATAACAGTGTGGATGAGGCGCTTGCTGGAGTTTGTGATAAGATTACTGTGAAAATATTGGAAGGAAATATAATAGAAGTAACTGATAATGGACGTGGAATTCCTGTGGGAATGCATAAAACAGGAAAATCAACATTGGAAGTTGTGCTTACAGTATTGCATGCTGGTGGAAAATTTGATAATGATAACTACAAAGTGTCAGGTGGACTTCATGGAGTCGGAGTATCTGTTGTAAATGCCTTGTCAGAGTGGCTTGAGGCGACTGTCACGCGTGATGGAAAAGTTTTTCGGCAAACATATAAGCGTGGTGTGGCAATAACGCCTGTGGAGGAAATAGGCACAGCTGACGAGGATGAACATGGAACTGTAATTAGATTTAAGGCTGATGATGAAATTTTTGAAACAACAGTTTATGATTATTCTGTGCTGGAATCACGTTTGAAGGAATTGGCATATTTGAATAAGGACTTAAAAATTGAGTTAGTTGACGAAAGAAACCCTGATGATATAAAAACCGAAGAATTTTTGTTTGAAGGTGGAATAAAGGACTTTTTAAATGAAATTATTGATGATGAAAAAATTATTGATGATGTGATTTATATGGCTGATAAAATGCAGATTGAGGAAGCTAAAGAAGTGGAAACTGTGGATGAAAACGGGAATACTGTGAAAAAACACCGAAGCGCAAAATTTGTGGAAGTAGAAATCGCTATGAATTATACGACTTCTCAAAGGGAAAATGTCTATTCATTTGTAAATAATATAAATACACATGAAGGCGGAACTCATGTCAGCGGTTTTAGAACAGCGCTTACAAGAACTATTAATGATATTGCAAAGCAGATGAACTTGATTAAGGATAAAAATGGAACATTTCAAGGGACAGATGTAAGGGAAGGGCTAGTTTGCGTAATAAGCGTAAAAATACCTGAACCGCAATTTGAAGGGCAAACAAAGACAAAACTTGGAAACAGTGAAGTAACAGGAATTGTATCAAATATTGTTGGAGGAAATTTAAAATTTTATTTGGAGGATCATCCAAAAGCAGCTGAAAAAATCATTGAAAAAATGGTAATGTCTAAAAGAGCAAGAGAAGCTGCGAAAAAGGCAAGAGAACTTGTACTTAGAAAAAATACGCTGGAAGTTGGATCACTGCCTGGAAAACTGGCAGACTGCTCCTCAAAGGATCCAGCTGAATCAGAAATTTTCATAGTCGAAGGAAATTCAGCGGGAGGTTCTGCAAAACAGGGAAGAGATAGAAGATTTCAGGCGATATTGCCGCTTCGTGGGAAAATATTAAATGTTGAAAAATCAGGAGTGCACAAGGCTCTGGAAAATGCAGAAATTCGTGCGATGATTACAGCCTTTGGAGCTGGATTTGGTGATGATATGGATATAAAAAAATTAAGATACCATAAAATCGTAATTATGACAGATGCCGATGTTGATGGGGCTCACATTAGGACATTAATGCTGACATTCTTTTACAGACATTTAAGAGAATTAATTAACGAAGGCTACATTTATATTGCACAGCCGCCTTTATACAAAATTCAGGCTGGAAAGGCGATTAGATATGCCTATTCAGATGACCAGCTAAAGCAAGTGACAAAAGTTTTGGAAAAAGATGGAAGAAAATATACAATTCAACGTTACAAAGGGCTGGGAGAAATGAATCCAGAACAGCTTTGGGAAACTACTCTTGATCCAGAAGTGAGAACATTGTTAAAAGTGTCGATGGAAGATGCATCTTATGCTGATAAAATGTTTAATATTCTGATGGGGGATAAGGTTGAGCCGAGAAGGAAGTTTATTGAAGATAATGCGAATTATGTAAGGAATTTGGATATATAAAATTTATGAATCTTAAGAAATATTGGAATTATGGGGGAAAGATGAAAAAAAAAGTTATATCTTTATTTTCAGGTGCTGGTGGAATGGATTTAGGAATTATAAAAGCTGGATTTGAAGTTATTTGGGCTAATGATTTTGAAAAAGATGCAGTTGAAACATACAGAAGAAATATTGGAAATCATATAGTTTTAGGTGATATAACAATGATTTCAAGTAAAGAGATTCCGCTAAAAAAAGGGGAAGTTGACTTGATAATAGGAGGATTTCCATGTCAAGGTTTTTCTATCGCAAATAAAAATCGATCAATGGAAGATAAAAGAAATTTTTTGTATAAAGAAATGTTGAGAATAATAAAAGATAAAAAACCTAAATTTTTTATTGCGGAAAATGTAAAAGGTATCCTTAGCTTACATAATGGGGAAGTTATAAAAATGATTCTAAAAGACTTTGAAGATTTAGGATATAAAGTGGACGTAAAATTATTAAATGCTGCAGATTATGGTGTACCGCAACAAAGAGAAAGAGTTATTATAATGGGTAATCGACTAGGATTAAAAAATCCTTACCCTAAAAAGACACATGCTGATTTATTTCCTGGTGAAGAGAATTATTTGCTATTCGATGAAAAATTAAAAGGAACAAATTTGAAACCATATATAACGGTAGAGCAGACAATAGGCTTTTTAAGTGAAATTGATGTTCAGAACGACAAATTAAACGACTTTGTTAAAGTTGGCAAAAGAAAAATTTATAATCACATTGCAAACACAAGTGTTAAAGATACATTTTGGGGAAGAAAACATGAAGTTAATCAAGCAGATATATGTGACTACCTGAGGTATTATCGTGATAAATCTGAATGGACAACAAAAAAAATAGATAACTACTTTGGCTACAAACATACGGCAGGACACTGGTTTAGAAAAGATAATAAATCTGGAAGTATACCAAAACCGAGTGATTGGTGGAAGTTGAAAAAAATTTTAAAGTTTGATGATAAATATGACAAAGTTGTTACAGAATTTATAGAAAAGCCCATAAAATTTGAACAATCTTTACGAATAACCAACTGGAACAGAGTTAGCGATACAATAACAGCAACGTCTCCTGAAATTCATGTCAATAAGAAAAGGCGGCTATCTGCCAGAGAATGTGCAATGCTTCAAACATTTCCGGACAGTTTCGTATTTTCAGGAAATTTAAGTTCCCAATACAGACAGATAGGAAATGCTGTCCCAGTACTGCTGGCTGAAAAAATTGGTTTAGAAATAATAAAAAAATTAGATGAATATGAAGAAAATTTTGAAAAAGGAAATATTAAAAATGAAGAACAAAATATCAGAAAAAGAAACGGAAGAATTGAAGCAGATAGAAGAACTTGAGTTAAAATATCTGAATAAGTACTATTATTTTTTGAAATTTGCTGAAGATGAGATGTTTTTCGGATTCAAAACAAAAGAAGAAATAAAAGATGACTGGTGGGGACTTTATGGAAATGAAAAAGGTTCAGGAATATCTGATTTTGCGGTTGGCGCTGAAAGAATCGTATATGCTTTATTAAATGGAAAAGGAATAGGACAGCCAAATTCTTCTCCGGTTGGTTCCGATTTATTCTTTGAAGTTGAAGATGCTTATATCCATATAGATATGAAAACAGTTCAGCAGGACAATATAGGAGATTTTACTAATTCAATTTTTGTCGGAGAAAATCAGAACAGCTATAAAGGGACTATAAAAAAAAGTAATGGAATAACTGAAAATTACATTCCTGCATTACCTACTTATTACAATAAAAATAAAAGTAATGAAAAAATTTGCTTGTCTTATTTTATTACAATTCTTTATAACAGAAAAAATTTAGATATTATGGTTATAGCCATTGACTGTATGCCTAATGGAGAATTAGAAAAATATTATGGAAGCAGAGTGCTCTCAGCTGGTAAAAATCCTGGAAAGGCAAGATTTAATTTAAAGAATGTAAATAAATTTGAATTATTGGAAGGTGAACCCTCAAGAATAAAAGTTGTGTATTTTTCTGAAAAAATGGAAGAAAAATATAAGGAAAAATTGAGATTATTTGAAAAAATATATAAAAACCAGAAGGAGGGTCTATAAAAATGTCAGACGATTTTAGAGATGACG
>ERZ772921.980-NODE-980-length-17082-cov-5.644506_pt1 | contig 17082 bp, 19 predicted proteins | sample MGYA00512117_ERZ772921 | MGnify/ENA primary metagenome ERZ772921 (study PRJEB29015, sample SAMEA2737944) | human oral metagenome | biome: human oral; feature: human-associated habitat; material: dental | place: China | collected 2150 ... | reverse complement strand
AAACTTGGATTAAGTATTCCCGTATTGGTAGAGAACAAATTTAGTATTAATGCGAGTTTGTTTACGCTTTATTCTACTTTTCATATGGCTAAACCTTTGTTTGCTGATGAAACACCAGACTTAGTAGAGTATCGCGGAGTGGGTTTTGGCTTTGGGATACGGTTTTAATAGGTTATAAAAGTAGATTGTTAGAAGTTTGTATTGAGAATAGATGACTTATAAAAAATAAATAGTGTATTCCTTTATGAACCAAGGGGGGTTCTTTTATCTATTTTATAATTAAATATTATGTGGTTAATAATTTTAGGAAATCTTAGATGCATAAAGTATAAAAGGTTGTTAGAAAAACATCTAACAACCTTTTTAGGTATATAAACTTTACATCGTATTCTAAAAACTATAAGAAAATTCTCTTTTCTTTTATTTGATAAGTTTTATAAAAGAAAAGATAAGTGGATAAATGCTTTATCACCTTACCTTTGCACCATAAAATGTACCACCAAAAAAGTATTTGTATGTTTTTAAAAAATTGTATATACCTTTTATGTCTTGGGATTGCCTCCATCACTACCACTGTGAAAGCACAACCCTATGTATCACCCATTGGTGCACAAGTGTTTATTGAACCTGGTCAGAGTGATGAACAAATCAACACTTGGTTCAAACTCCTCAGCGAGCACCAAATGAACTGTTGCCGCATTCGTATGTTTGAGAACTATATGAAGCACCCCGACGGTACTTGGGATTTCTCGCTGTTCGACAAGGCTTTTAAAGCAGCTGAGCGGTACAATGTGAAGATTGTAGGCACACTCTTTCCCGCTGCGCCTAACAATTCGTTAGGTGGCTTTAAGCACCCTTATTCGCAGTCACATCTACAAGAAATTGCTACCTATATCAAGCAAGTAGTAACCCATTTCAAAACCTCACCTGCCCTCTATGGTTGGGTGCTGATGAACGAACCTGGCACTGGGGGTTGGGTGCCTAACGATGCTTTTGCCAATACCCAAAAAAGTGAATGGCTCAAAACACTACAACCTACTGCCTACAACAGCAAAGGCTACCCACAAATAGTAGATTTCACCCCTCAACAATTCTTGCTGCACTACAACACTTGGTACCTGCAATGGATTGCCAATGAGGTAAAAAAATACGACCCTAACGCCTATTTGCACGTCAATTCTCACCAAATATTCAGCAATATTGCCGAATACAACTTCCCCGCTTGGCGCAACTTCCTCAGTTCGTTAGGCGCTTCTGCTCACCCCAGTTGGCATTACACTATGCTTCACAGAAATCAGTACGCTACAGCTTTGGGGGCGAATTGCGCTATCATACGTTCGGGAGCAGGCGAATTGCCCTTTTGGGTAACCGAATTGCAAGGAGGCAACAACACCTATAGCGGTTATAAAGCCTTCTGCCCTATCAAAGAAGAAATCACCCAATGGCTGTGGACGAGCATTGGCAACGGTGCTGAACACATCTTGTTTTGGTGCTTAAACCCGCGTGCTGTGGGTGATGAAGCAGGCGAATGGGCGCTCGTAGATTTCCAAAACCAACCTACCGACCGACTCACTGCTGCCTCCGAAGTTGCTAAAATACTCCGAAAAATCAATATCAGCAAATTTAAACCCATAGTAGCCAACATTCACATCCTCTATACCCGCGAAACGCTTTGGGTAGAAAAGAAAGCGCAACTAAATGATAATACCAATAATGATTACGAGGGCAGAAATACGGGAGGGGCTATGAAATCGGCGTTTGCAATGTATGAAACCCTACTTGAAAACGGTATCAATAGTCAGTTTCAGTGCTTTGATGAGTTCAACTGGAACAAACCCTCTTATAAAGGCGAAACCATTATTTTATCAGGACAAATAAGCCTCCCATCGCGTTATTGGGAACCCCTGCGCAACTTTGTACGCAATGGCGGCAAACTGATAATGGAAGGACTCAGTGCTTTTTACGACGAAAATATGTTTGCCCTACATCACACGGGCTTTCCACTACAAGATGTATTGGGGGGAGCGCTGAAAGAAGTAAAATGCCTCCCTACCGATTTCAGTGTAAATTACCAAAACGCACCCCTGCCCGCCCATCTTTGGAAAGGAAGTATCTACAATACTCAAGGACAAATAGTTGCCCAAGAGGGGAATAGTGTGTTGGCAACGCGACATCGCTTTATGAGGGGAGAGACCTTTTGGTTCCCATCGCTATTGGGGTTAGGCGCTTTGCGAAGTGGCAAAGGGGAAGCATTTTCGCATTTGCTACTCGCCGAAGCGCAAGCTACAGTCCCTTTTCAGTTTGAAACTTACCAAAAAGGAGTGCAAATGTATACAATGCAAAAAGGCAATCAATATCTTACTATCCTCATCAACAAACGCCCACAAGTTACCACAGTAACATTGCGTTGTCCCAAAGGAGTAAATCCTTCAGTTGTTTTTGCCGATAAGGGAGGAAGTGCAACAGCTAACACCGCCCGCCTATCCTCCGAAGAAACGTTGGTGATTCTCTGGAAATAGATACAAATTAATATTGATGTTTTTTCCTAAAAAAGCTGTACGAGTATAGTTACATCGTACAGCTTTTTTGTTATTCAAGATTTTCTTTGATATCGATAAGAATTTGCTTTACACGCTCTAACTTTGTAACCACATCAAGGTTTGTAAGAGGTTTCTGCTTGTCTTCTTTAAGACGTTGACGCGCCCCTTCAAGGGTGTAGCCTTGTTCTTTTACCAAATGATAGATGAGCTGGAGTTTCTTAACATCGTCGGGAGAGAATTTCCTGCTTCCCGAACTCGTCTTTCTCGGGCTGATAATAGAAAATTCCTTTTCCCAAAAGCGAATAAGAGAAGCATTCACATTGAAAGCCTTTGCTATTTCTCCTATGGTGTAATATAGTTTATCGGGTAATACAATATCCATTTCTCTAAGAAATTATCAGTTATCAGTTACATTCACACAGCCCCAGCCGTCGTATTCTCCTTCAAAAGAAGAAGCGAGCTCTATCAGTTCCCATACGATATTGTTGATATCTAACGGACTGTCCTCACGTGTGGCTTCGACGGTGTAAGGGAAAGTATGTCCTTCGGCTTTTCGTTCCTCTACTGTTTTCTCATCACTCAAACGCACTTTATAGCCTTTTTCGGTTACTTTGTCTACAAAACCTCGTTGTTGTGCCTCGCTTTTGAAGTAGATAAAATGGTCGATTTCACGAGGTACTTCCAGCTTATCCCGTTTCTTCTCAAGTTGCATTAGCACTTTTCTGTTCTGCATCGTTTGATAAGAAAACTCATCAGGATAAAGGAAGTCGAAATAATCTTCCCATTGGGCATCTTCAGCTGTATTATATCCCGATTTATAACCCTCAAAAGCTTGTAACGCTTCTTCGCAAGTCTGTGTTAAAACTTCCGCATTATTACAGTAAAACCAAAGCTCTAAAAAGCCTTCGGATTTTACCACACCTGCCAATACTGCTCCTGTGGCTTCGGCTTTCTCGCTTATGGCATCTTCTATATCACAGAGGATAGGATACTCCTCCTTTGAAGGAAATCCATCAGGAGTAGGGTTTTTCATTTTTATATAAAACTGTAAACGTTGCGATAAGCCCTCGAGAGGAGCAAGCTCAAACAAGGCTAAATTGGTGCGTATAGAAGCTGGGACGCCTTCGATATGGCACATAAAGAAGTCCCAATTCTGGGGAAGATTATGGTGAGTCATATGAGTTTAATTAACAAAATACTATTTCCAATTGCCTTAGTCGAGCGATTGATTTTCTTGGGTAGAAACGTGTAGCATCTCGGTGTATTCGCTCGGGGTGAGGTTGCCATAATAGAAGTGTATCGGGTTGATGTGTTCGCCGTTCTTTATCACTTCGTAGTGCAGGTGTGGAGCTTCTGAGCGACCGGTACTTCCTACCCTTCCTATGAGGTCGCCACGCTTGACGTGTTGTCCTGCACGCACATTGTAAGCCGAAAGGTGTCCGTAGAGAGTTACATAGCCATAACCGTGGTCGATGCGAATGTGGTTACCATAACCTGAGGCATTGCTATCGGCACGTGCTACTACACCATCGCCCGCAGCATATACAGGAGTGCCTTGGGGTGCAGTGAAGTCCATACCATAATGGAACTTACGCGCTTTGGTAAAAGGGTCGATACGCCAACCATATCCCGATGCCATATGCTTTAAATCTTTATTATTAATAGGCTGAATGGCAGGAATAGAAGACAAGAATTTTTCCTTTGCCTTAGAAAGTTTAGCAATCTCATCTAATGATTTCGACTGTACGACCAACTGTTTTCGCAGTATATCTAAGCGTTTGTTTGTATTGGCAACAAGTTTGGAGTTTCCGTATTTCTCGAGGTTTTTATAGCGGTTAGGGTCTTTGAGGCTTTTGCGAACACTATCGGGGATAATAGGAGCATTGAAGTAAAGGCGGTACATATTATTATCGCGTTCTTCAAGGTCGGCAAGCACATCTTCCGCCAATTCCATCTTTTTGTTCAGGATTTGGTAGTTGGTTTCATAGGTTTTAATCTCGCGTGCTAATACCACCTCGCGGGGGGTGAAAAACAAGCGCGAGTTAATCATTATAAAAGAGAATAAAATCCCGAAGAGTGCAGCAGCTGTAAGAAAAATTAAAGCATTGCGCACCTTTGTACGCTTTCGGGAGAGGATGCGTTTATACGAGAGCGTATCGGGGTCGTAATAATATTTTACCTTTTTCATACGGGCAAAAGTATAAAAAAAATATGATATTTGCTGTTTTATGACAAAAAAAATGTAATTTTGCAGTGAATAGGCTATAGGCAGTAGGCCATAGGCCATAGTGTTAATTATCAATTGTTAATTGATTTTATGGGTTTTTCAGAAATTATATTCATACTCTTTATGGTTTTAATCCTTTTTGGAGCTGATAAGCTCCCTAGTATTGCGCGGGGTTTAGGAAAGGCAATGCGCCAACTGCGCGATGCTACCGATGAGATTAAAACTGAAATACAACGCGGTGCTGAAAAGGCAGGTGTAGATACTAAAATTGTAGAAGAGACTCAAAAAGAAATTGAAAAAATGAAAGATTCAATGGGGAAATTGGAAAATTAGCAAATGAGAAAATGAGAGAATGAGGGAATTAGAGATAAAGGTTTAGTGCTTTGTTATATCTACCCAAATAGAGTGTACCATTAGAAAGTTCAAGCATTAATCTTTCTGTTTCTAATAATATTTTATCTGAAAACAAATAGCTCCCATTGTGTATATCCCAAAACTCAAGAGTTTCTTTGAAGCTTTCTTTAGCTTTATCAGTCCAAACTATTTCCATTTTCTTTCTCTTAACTCTCGAATCTCTTTAAAAACATCGTCATTGCTTGTAACCATACCAAGGTTCCCTTGCTCTTTTGAGAGCGCAATGGCTTTGAGGTCTTCAGGAGTAAGAATATCAAAAGCATCTTCTTCTCTTTCAAAGTTGATTTCAGTAGCTGAAATGCCTTTTAAAAACCTTTCTAAGTATGGAATATCAAATTCTTGTACTGTTGCTTGTAATCTTACTGTACCCATAATTCTTATATTTTCGGCAAAAATAAAAAATAATTAGCAAATTAGCAAATTGGTAAATTAGTTAATAAGCAAATTGCAACCTCTAATATCAGCGTTGTCGAAGCGCCCTAATACTTCAAAAGTACCATCGGGGTGTAGCTTTCCTAAATCTTGAGTAGCAATAAAACTACACGACTCTCTATTAGCCAAATCGATGATATTAATTCCGCCGGTTTTGCCAATAGGCAGATAGCTAAGTGCATCATTAGTATCGCGTATAAACACTTTGAGCCAAGGTACGCACTTATAAATCCCCTTACCCGCAGAATAGGCTTGCGAAAGGAGTTCGGTCATTCCGTATTCCGAGTGAATCATTTCTACCCCAAAACCTTTGCAAAGGAGCGCGTGCAACTCTTCTCGCACGAGTTCTTTACGCCGACCTTTCATACCTCCTGTTTCCATTACAATCGTATTTTTTAACGAGAAAGTATGCTCGGCTATAAGGTCGAGTAAGGCAAACGATACCCCTATGAGCAGTACTTTCTTACCCGAAGCATCAAGCATTTGCAAACGCTCAGCTAAGAGGTCGTATTCATTGAGATAAAAACCGCTGTACTGGCTACCAGAGCGCTCAATGAGGTCGGCTACCATAGTGATGAGAGAAGAGCCGGTGCGTTCTAAATACGAGGGAAGAAGGGCTAAAACTACATAATCTCGAACGTTGCCATAGAAATGTTCAAAGCCTTTACGGAAGCTTTGTTCATACAAGCTAAGTTCTTTCACATAGTGTCGGGAGGTTTGTGCGCCTGTTGTACCACTGCTGGTGAAGATTTGCTGGTGAGGCGCATTGCCACAATACACTTTTTCAGTTTTAAAACATTCGATGGGAAGAAAAGGTATTTTTTCGAGTGTGTTTACCTCGTTAGGAAGGCAGTTCAATAGGGTACAAAAGCGATGGTATACCTCGTTATTTCCGTATTGATAACGAAAAGTATCCAAGGCAACAGCTGTAAAATCTATGTTTGCTGATAGTTGAATTTTGTCGTTCGTTAAAGTGAAGTATAGCTTGGGCTATAGAAATTAATCAAAATTTAAGTTTTTACCTCATTGATAGACCTTATCAAAGGCTTAGCACTTTGACAAAGTGTATATCGCAAATTTTATTGATTATTTAATTTATATTTATCGACTGAGCTTAATTAAGGCAAAAGTCCTTTTAGAAGACCGAAAGAAGGGTTTAGCAAAATGGTGCTTAGAATGATGACAAGGACTACAAGCACAATTTTCACCCAAGAGGAGTACTGTTTTTTGGGAGATGCTAAGAACGTGTCGTACTCTTTACGGGTTTTTACGGTAGCGATTTTCTGTTCAAAATAAATATCTATCAAAGAGGGCAAATCCTTTACGGTACGAGCTTTTGAGGAGGCGCTATTTTTTTGTGAGGTTTTCTTTTTAGCTTGTTTTTTGGGTTCTTCGGTTTTCTTTTGTCCTTTTAACTCGGCGGCGAGGTCGGTGTCGTAGTCTTTACGACTTTCGGGGTCGGAAAGGACTGCGTAAGCTTCTTGTAGGCTTTTGAATTTTTCGGCAAAGAAATCGTCGCCCTGATGTTTATCGGGGTGATAGGCTTTTGCGAGCTTTTTGTAGGCGTCGCGTATTTGGTCGTCAGAAGCCTTTTGGCTAACTCCTAATATTTCGTAGTAATCCTTTAACATTATAATCTTGCTTTTTGAGAGGTGTTATCGTGGCTTTCCCAGCCGATGAGTTTATTATTTTGGAATGTGAGGATAAGGGTTTTGTAGTGCCAACGTTCGGTAGTAGAGCCTTTGAATCCTGCACTTTGGACTTCTAACGGCTTACCGAGCGCCATTTTCACCAAAAAGTCGGGCATACCTTCGGTATATACGCCTTTTTCGACGGAACTTGTGGTGGGCTCACCGTATTCACTTTTGATGAGTTCCATAATTCTGTCTTTGGTATCTTCTTCGTCTACCAAAGCATTTTGCCATTTTTGGCGTTTTTCTTCAATGGATTTTTCTCTTTTTAAGTTGGTAGTTGCCTGCATTACAAGTATATAAATGAGGTAGGCTACGCTTATTGCGAGAATAGAATAATATATCATTGTATGCTTATTTTATTATATAATTCTTCACTGAGGGTGCAAAACTACAAAAACAATTTTTAATATACAAATTTGAAAAATTAGCAAATTTGAAAATTGGGAAATTAGCAAATGAAAGTGCGAGCCGCACGGGTAGTTTTTAAGAAGAATAAAATAGGGATTTTCAAAAAGAAAAATATACTATGATATAGGTACCTTATACGAACCTTGAACGAATCTTGGACGATTGGTATAGGATAAAAGGTGCTTTTTTGGAAGGTGGGAATCTATGAAATAAGGATTTTATGGTAATATTTTCTGCTTTATTAGTAGATAGGAAGAATATATTTCCTATGTGGATGGTACTGATGCTGAAAGTCAGAAAAATATTCGGAGAGGGATTGCTAATTGGTAATTATTTTATATTTTTGCTTGAATTAAAAAAAAGAGGTTGAAAAAGGGGTAGAACGACTTTTTTGTATTAAAAACTGATAACCTCGGAGGAAGGAGCAAAGAGAATATGATATTTAAGTTTAAGCAATTTAGCGTAAAGCAAGCACAAAGTGCAATGAAGATAGGCACTGATGGAGTGCTATTGGGGGCGTGGACGCCTATTGAGAATCCTAAAAGTATACTGGATATTGGGGCGGGAACGGGCTTATTGTCGCTAATGTTAGCTCAACGCTCTGACGCTCCTGTGATTGATGCCGTAGAAATAGACGAAAAAGCTTATATAGAATGCACGGAGAACTTCGAAGAGAGCCAATGGGGCGACCGCTTGTTTTGCTATCACGCTTCGTTTCAGGAATTTGCTTTGGAGATAGATGAAGTGTACGACCTTATCATCTCTAATCCGCCTTTCTATACCGCTGATTATAAAACAGCTGAAAAAGCGCGCAACACGGCTCGGTTTACTGATACGCTTTCGTTTTCGGAGCTCTTAGAAGGGGTAAGCCAATTACTGACGGACGAGGGTGTTTTTAGTGTTATTTTGCCTTATAGCGAAACCGAAGGGTTTATCGCTCTTGCGTCGGGTTATGGTCTTTTTCCTCAGAAAATCACTCATACGCGAGGCAATGCTACGGCTGAACTAAAACGGAGTATGCTTCTACTGAGTAGAAAAGAGCTCTCCTCCTACCCTATCGATGTGCTTATTATTGAGAAGGAACGTGGGGTTTATACGGAGGCGTACAAGTCGCTCACAAAGGATTTTTATTTAAATTTAGGAAATGAAGTGGGCTAAGGACTAAGGAGAGGAATTTGGTGATTTGGTAATTATGCATTATCTTTGCCAAAAAAAGAAATATGAGAACTGTAAAATATAACGAAATGGTTAATTACAATGTGAGTATTCCTAAGGAAAATGCTCCTATGTTTGAATCACTTTTCAAGAAATACAATGTAATTGCCGAACCTACTGTAGTAGCAGAACCCGTAGAGGAGTATATTCCTAACGAGGAATCTATAAGAGCTATTGAGGAGGGAAGAAGAGAGTATAGAGAAGGACTACTAAAAGGTTATAAAAATCTTGATGAATTATTTAGTGATTTAGACAATGAATAATACGGAGCAAGAAGAAATTCCTAAATATTCTATTTTTATAACAACTACCTATAAAAAAGAATACAAAAAATTCTCTAATCAGGAAGCTAAGAAAAAGGCTATAAAAGAAATTATAAAAATCCTGATGTACAAAGGAACTGAAGGTATTCCCAAGAAAAACCTTCCACATCTCTTAACAGGAAATTACAAAGGTTGTTGGGAATGCCATATAGAGTCTGATTTGTTACTGATTTGGGAACAAAACGATGAAAATATGGCTATTATACTTCAAAGAATAGGTAGCCATTCTGAACTTTTCTATAAAAACAAGAAATAAAACACTTCCTCTTTTAGCACTGAAAAATGAATCAAGAAATCTTCACCGCTCTACAAAACAAACTCAAAGTAGGCAACCGCCGTGGCGTGCACCTCAACGCTATTCCTGCTGCTTCGCGCTATAAATTTGATATTGCACGACTTTCGGCTATCTTCAAGAGCTTGCCCGAACGCTTTATCCTCGACCTCCTTACCCTGCGCAATCTCAACTTTTCGTTTTCTATTCACGATACCGAAAGTACTGATATAGACCGCCGTAGCGCCTCTTCCGAGAGCCGTAACAACAGCTTTGAACGCAATCCCGCCCTCGAAAAACTCGTAGATAGCATCGAAAACCTGATGTTCCAAAGCGAGGTTATCACTTCCGAAAAGGGGGTGAACACACTAGGCTTTGGCTTCCCCATACTGTTGCGCCGCGATATGGGCGACGGACAGCTCACAGCTGCGCCTATCCTAATTTGGTCGGTGAAGATAAAGCCGGCTACCCAAATGAATACGTGGGTGATAAGCCGCAATGAGGACGACCCTATCTACCTGAACGAGGTGCTCACCAACCACCTGCAAAACGATTCGGGCGTAAGCCTTAAACCCATCCCCGATGAGATGCTGGAAGACGGCAAAATCGATAAACCTGAACTGCACTCTCTTTGCTCGGATATCCTCAACCAACTGAAAGTTACCCAAAACTTGGATTTCTTGCTGAACAACTATACCGAAATTCTCCCCCTAAAAACAAAAGCGGAGTACGAGGAACTTTTGCCTAACAAAGGCGATGCTTTTATAGAAAAATGCGGCATCCTCTCCCTCTTTGAAGTCCAAAAACAGAATATCATCAACGATTACGAATCGCTGAAAAAGGAATTTATACCTTTGCAGACAACAGCCAACGAACAATTCCAATCGCTAAGTGCTATTGAAACCGACCCCTCTCAACAGTCGATTTTGGAATCGCTGAAAAGTCAGCAGAAAATACTTATTCAAGGTCCCCCAGGTACGGGCAAGAGCCAAACGCTCACGGCAATTCTTATCAATGCTTTGGAAAACAAACAGAAAACATTAGTAGTCTGTGAAAAGCAAACTGCCCTCGAAGTGCTCTACAACGCCTTGCAAAACAAAGGTTTGGGTAAGTATTGCACAATGATAAAAGACGCCATCGCCGACCGCAGGCTCATTGTTGATGCCGTGCGTAACCATATCGATAATGCCGAGTTTAAAAAAGAAACACCCGCTTTCCTCGAAAATCTCCTTGCCGAACAAGTGCAAGCAATGCGCAAAATCACAACAGATATCAATGCTATTCACCACAAACTCAACCAACCGCTCCTCAACCAACTGTCGTGGACAGATGTAATGGCGGAGTTAATGCGTTACGAAACTGATAGAGAAGACCTTGACCTCTCGGCTTTTTCGTTTCAATTTATTGATGAAGAGTTTGCCTCTCTCGCACCCCTTTGGCAACAAGGTGAGGCGCTCTATCAGCGGTATGCGCCTTACGCTCAAAATCATTTGTTCAACCCCAAAAAACTCACCGCTACCAATCTGTTTAACACCCAACAACAACTCGCTGAAGCCTTCAAACAATACGCACAACAGTGGGAGGTTATCCAGCAGCAGGTAGCTGTTTATAAAGCCTATTACTTGCACAAACGCAAAGAAGAATTTATACAACAGTTGGATACCTTAGTGCAATATCGCAATGAGTATGAGCTGATTACCGCTACCCTCCCCCCTACTTCACCTGTGTATCAACCTGAGGTCACCAAAGGATTTTTCTACAAGTTCTCAGCACTCTTTTCTGCTGAGAAAAAGCAGGTGCTGAAAACCCAAAAACGTTTGCAAGAGCTCTGTACAGCGATTAAAGCGCTCAGTTTGCACCGCAATTTTTCGTCGATTGCTATTTCGGATAACTTATTGCTCAACAAAACTATCATCGCCGAGTATACTCTTGCCATCACCCAAGCGCAAACCAATTTCGACAGCAAAGCCAATGCTGATTTTGCTGCCTTAGACCTGCTGAATTACTACGAACGCTCGTTTGTAAACGCCGATTTAGACAAGCTCATAAGCGAAGTAAAATCGCTTAAAAACCGCATAGAAGCTGACAGTTGGCTCGACGCTGTCAATTTTGGCAATACCTTTGCCGAGTTTGAAGCCTTTATCACCCGTAGTTTGGCGACTTACAACAGCTATCAAGCCGACCCTGCACAGCCTTTGGTGGCTCAGTACGAGTGGTTTGCATTCTTCCAATCGCTCAACGATTTCCAAGAGCGCATCGTTTTATCACTTACCAAAGTAACGCATTGGGAAGCTTCCTTTCTCTACGCCTATTACACCTTGCTCTTGCAACGAAATGCCGATGATACGCTGAACTTCAACGAGCGCGATTACGCCGATTTTAAAAAGAAAGTACACTACTTCGCCTCTGCCCAAAAAGATTTTATCGAGGGCTACTGGAATGCCCAGCAACGCAAAGCTGTAAAAACGTTTGAAGAGACCAATAAAGAGCTCACTGTGGCAAACCTCTACAACAAGCGCAAAAGTGAAAAACACAGTCGCCTCACCTTGAGACAAATAGCGATGAAGGACACCGACCTCTTTACGAGTTTCTTCCCTATTATCCTCACCACCCCCGATGCTTGTTGCAATCTGTTTGAGGGCAAAAATTTCTATTTCGACAATGTGGTGTTTGACGAGGCAAGTCAGCTGAAACTCGAAGACAATCTGCCGGCTATGCTCAAAGGCAAGACAATTATCATCGCAGGTGATGAACACCAAATGCCTCCGTCTAACTATTTTAGCAAAGTATTCGACGGTAGTGCTGAAGATGAGGACGACAACGAGGAAGAAGATGAAGTCCTCACCTACAAAAATGCGATGCTGAACATAGAGTCGCTCTTGGATTACGCTTTGGAATACCAATTCAGTAAGAACCATTTAGATTTTCACTATCGTTCTAAACACCCTTATCTGATTGATTTTTCTAACCACGCTTTCTACAACGCCCGATTGCGTCCGCTACCCAGCACCGAAAGTCGTATCCCTATCCATTTCACTCAGGTAAATGGCACTTTTGATGAGCATATTAACCGCGAGGAAGCTGCCGAAGTATTGCGTATCCTCTCACAAATAGAACCTCGCGCCGATGGTAGTTATCCATCGGTGGGGATTGCGACCTTCAATATCACCCAGCGCAACTACATACGCAAACAAATACTCCAAAAGCAAAATGACCCTACGCAAACGGCTTTCCGCGAGAAAATCAACGCCTTAGAGCAAGCAGGACTCTTTATCAAGAACTTGGAGAACATACAAGGTGACGAGCGCGATATCATCATCTTATCGGTAACTTATGGCAAGAAGAAAGGTGGCAAGTTCGTACAGAGTTTTGGTCCGCTGAACTTCTCCAAAGGCTACAAACTGCTGAACGTGATTATCACCCGCGCCAAGGAACAGATATACGTGTGCAACTCTATCCCCGAAGAATTGTTAGCTACCTATAAAGAGGCTTTAGCGCAAGAAGGCGCTAACAACCGCCGCGCTGTGCTCTACGCCTACCTCGCCTACGCCCGTGCCGTAAGCGACGGCAATGATGCCCTTCGCCGTGAAATTCTATCGGAACTCGACCTCTACGGACACAAACACACCGATATCGACCAGCAAAGTAAAAGTGCTTTTAAAGAACAAACCTACCGTCAGCTCAAAGAAAAATACCCCGAACAGCGTATCACTATGGACTACGAGTTTGGCGGTTATACTATCGATATTTTGTTAGCACCCAAAGAAGGCAAGCCCGTAGCTGTAGAATGCCTCAGCAAACCCCTTTACAACAACGATTTAGCCTATTTAGAAGACCTGCACAAAGAAAAAATATTGCTCAACGCCGGCTTTGACTACAAAAGGAAATGGGCGAAATAAGTGCACAGGCAGGTGGAATATCAGAAAGACCGTAACAAGAAAAATAAAAAAGCGACTCCTCAGGAGTCGCCTTTTCTATACGGAATTATATCTTTAGTTAAACGTTTATTTTACTTTTTCTACAATAGCTTTGAACGCTTCGGGGTGGTTCATTGCCAAATCGGCAAGAACTTTACGGTTGAGCTGGATATCAGCTGCTTTAAGTTTACCCATAAATTGAGAGTAAGACAATCCGTGCAAGCGAGCTCCTGCGTTGATACGCACAATCCACAAAGCGCGGAAGGTTCTCTTCTTGTTACGGCGGTCGCGGTAAGCGTACTGCATTGCTTTCTCAACAGCGTTTTTGGCTACCGTCCAAACGTTTTTTCTGCGGCCAAAGAAACCTTTGGCTTGCTTCATTATTTTTTTTCTACGAGCTCTACGAGCTACAGCATTTACTGATCTTGGCATAAATTCCTTTTTTTAATTTTTGTAGCAGGTGGTTTGTGCTTAAAACAAACGCTTAGGGGTACCTACTCCACGGTTATTAATTTCCTACTATTTAAACAATTATTTTAAGCCTAATTGTTTCTTCACGCTTGCCTCGTCATTAGTATGTACAAGGGTAGCGTGGGTGAGTGCTAACTTGCGTTTTTTAGCTTTCTTAGTTAAGATGTGGCTTTTAAACGCGTGTTTTCTCTTGATTTTACCAGAGCCGGTGAGCTTGAAACGCTTTTTAGCTCCAGATTTAGTTTTAATTTTTGGCATTTGCTTAGATTTTTATTGATATAATTCCGTCCTCCCCCTTCCCCTCCCAAGGAGGGGAGTTATGGGAGTTTATTTTTGCCCTCACTTTTATCCTCCCCTTAGGGGAGGGTTAGGAAGGGGATTACTTTTTCTTGGGTAAGGGTGCGAGGAACATCGTCATACGTTTTCCTTCGAGTTTAGGCATTTGTTCTACTTTGCCATAGTCTTCGAGGTCGGTGGCGAGGCGCAAGAGGAGGATTTCCCCTTGGTCTTTATAGATGATAGAACGACCTTTGAAGAATACGTAGGCTTTTACTTTGGAGCCTTCTTTGAGGAACTTTTCGCCGTGTTTTTTCTTAAACTCATAGTCGTGGTCATCGGTTTGAGGGCCGAAGCGAATTTCCTTAATTACTACTTTGGTAGCTTTGGCTTTCATCTCTTTCTCACGCTTCTTTTGTTCGTAAAGGAATTTCTTATAATCGATTACCTTACAAACAGGAGGCGTGGCGTTTGGTGAAATTTCCACCAAATCGAGTTCTAATTCATTAGCAATTTCTAATGCTTTGCGAGTGGGGTATACGCCTCCTTCGACGTTTTCCCCTACCAAACGCACCTCAGGAACGCGGATATCGCGATTGATACGATGAGGTTGTTTGTCATCTCTGCCCGGTGTGTTACTTTTTTTTATGATGGCTATTTAAATTTTATCCCCACCCTAACCCTCCCCCGAGGGGAGGGAGAAGGGCTATTGGAATTGTTTAATACTCTTGTTAATTTCGTCGTTGATGAGTTTGGCAAAGGCTTCTACGCTCATACTTCCTAAATCCTCACCACCGCGTTTGCGCACTGATACGGTGCCTTCTTTCTCTTCATTTTCGCCAACAATGAGCATATACGGGATTTTTTGGGTTTCAGCTTCGCGTATTTTTTTGCCCATAGTTTCAGCACGATTGTCTATCAGGGTGCGAATATCGGAATTTTCTAACAATCTCAAAACTTTTTGAGCATAATTTTCATATTTTTCGCTCAAAGATAGTACGATAGCTTGATTTGGGTTGAGCCATAATGGGAAGTTTCCAGCAGTGTGTTCCAATAAAATGGCTACGAAACGCTCCATACTTCCGAAAGGCGCACGGTGAATCATTACAGGGCGGTGCATCTCGTTGTCAGCTCCTTTATACCAAAGGTCAAAACGCTCTGGGAGGTTGTAATCTACCTGAATGGTACCGAGTTGCCAGCTTCTGCCTAAGGCATCTTTCACCATAAAATCGAGTTTAGGTCCGTAGAAAGCAGCTTCGCCTGTTTCGATTACATAATTTAAGCCTTTTTCTTTGGCAGCGTTGATGATGGCATTTTCGGCTTTTGCCCAATTCTCATCACTACCGATGTACTTGGTAGGGTTTTCGGGGTCGCGCAACGATACTTGTGCGGTAAAATTGTCGAATCCAAGAGAACCAAATACATAGAGCACCAAATCGATTACGTGTTTGAACTCGTCGTCTAACTGTTCAGGAGTACAGAAGATGTGTGCATCGTCTTGGGTAAAGCAACGCACGCGGGTTAAGCCGTGTAACTCGCCACTTTGCTCGTAGCGGTATACTGTACCAAACTCGGCGAAGCGTTTTGGCAAATCTTTATAACTCCAAGGGTGTGAGTTGTATATCTCGCAGTGATGCGGACAGTTCATCGGTTTTAATAAATACTCCTCGCCTTCGTTAGGGGTGGCAATGGGTTGGAAACTATCTTTCCCATATTTATCCCAGTGACCTGAGGTTACATACAAATTCTTATGACCGATATGTGGGGTAACTACCTGCTCGTAACCGGCTTGTTTTTGGGCTTTGCGCAAGAAGGCCTCGAGGCGTTCTCGCAAGGCAGCTCCTTTGGGTAACCAGAGAGGTAAGCCTTGTCCTACCTTGTTAGAGAAGGTAAAGAGTTCGAGTTCTTTACCGAGCTTGCGGTGGTCGCGTTTTTTAGCTTCTTCAAGCAGTTCGAGATATTCGGTGAGTTCTTTTTGTTTAGGGAATGAGATACCATACACGCGAGTGAGCTGTGGGTTGTGCTCATCGCCACGCCAATAAGCCCCAGCAGCGCTGAGTACTTTTACGGCTTTCACAAAGCCTGTGTTTGGAATATGTCCCCCACGACAAAGGTCGGTGAAGGTGCTGTGGTCGCAGAAGGTAATCGTACCATCTTCGAGGGCTTCGATGAGTTCGGTTTTGTACTCATTTTTGCCAGCGTAGTACGATAAGGCTTCGGCTTTGCTCACGGGGCGCATTTTGAAAGGGTGTTTGCCACGAGCGATTTCCAAGAATTTAGCTTCAATGGCAGGGAAATCTTTTTCGGAAATCGGTTTGCCGTTGAAATCGACATCGTAATAGAAACCATTAGCGATGGCAGGGCCTATGGTGAGCTTGATGCCGGGGTAGAGCTCTTCGAGTGCTTGTGCCAAGATGTGCGCTGAGGAGTGCCAGAAAGCTTTTTTACCTTCGGGGTTATCCCAAGTGTATAGAGTGAGACTACCGTCCGTCGTCAGTGGGGTAACGGTTTCTATGGTTTTGCCATTGAAGCTGGCAGAAAGGACGTTACGCGCCAATCCCTCACTGATAGAGGCTGCGATTTCGGCGGGAGTAATCCCACTTTGGTACTCTTTTACAGAGCCGTCGGGTAGTGTGATTTTAATCATTTTTTTGTTGTTGAAAATTGGTGTTGTTGTGTTAGAAAGTGCAAAAGTACAAAATAATTAGTAATTGACAATAAATAATGAAGAAAAAAATTTAGAAAATGAGGTTAATGCCAATAATACCACCAAAGGGAATGGACAGGTCGGAGTTTTCAGACGGGTCGGACAGGTTGGAGGATTCGGAAGGAAACGGAAAAGTTCGGAAGAGAGGAGGGAGGGTTTTTGGTGAAAAAAGGGTGTAAGGAGGGTG